>Ga0115003_10004453_pt1 | contig 10804 bp, 10 predicted proteins | sample ArcticOcean_MG_C_7_FD_88736 | JGI IMG/M metagenome (GOLD analysis project Ga0115003, IMG submission 88736) | Marine microbial communities from western Arctic Ocean - ArcticOcean_MG_CB11_88 | ecosystem: Environmental > Aquatic > Marine > Oceanic | place: Arctic Ocean: Canada Basin | collected... | reverse complement strand
TCGCTTCGGCGATTGCGCTTCATAGACTGCGCCTTCGATAGAATAAGATTCATAGACCTCTATGGATCCGTCTTGACCTGGATCGCCCCGAGGGCGGCTGTACGCATCAAAATCGAGCGATTACTAAAAATACCGCTAAGGTTCGGGCCCCACGGTTCGTGGCGTGGACTGAGGAGGTGATTGCCATGCCAGGCGACGGGACGATTTTGATTTTGAAGACGGGCGAGACACTCGCGCCGATCAAAACAGTGCGTGGAGACTTTGAGAAATGGATCACTACGGATCTTGCCCTTCCTAAACACAGGATCAAGTTATGCGAAGCCTATGCCGAAGAACCGCTTCCCGATATCTCTTCGGTCTCGGGCATCGTGGTGACAGGCTCTCCTGGCATGGTCACGGATCGGCCCGCTTGGAGTGAAGACGCTGCAGTTTGGCTCGCGAAAATCGTTAAGGAGGACATCGTCCCCGTGTTAGGCCTCTGCTATGGCCATCAGTTGATTGCCCATGGGCTGGGTGGCGAAGTCGGCAAGAATCCCAACGGTCGAGAGATCGGGACCGTCGAACTACGCATGGACGCCGCCGACCTCGCCGAGGATGTTCTGTTGAAAGGCGGCACGTTCCCCGTGCATATGTCTCATGTGGAATCAGTGCTCGTTCCCCCGGATGGGGCGGATGTCCTCGGGGAGACGGATATTGAGCCGAACGCCGTGTTGCGTTTTGGGCCGCGCCAATGGGGCGTTCAGTTTCATCCCGAGTTCGATGCGGATATCATGCGCCGGTACGTCCAAACGCGTCGTGAGATTATCCGAGGAGAGGGTTTTGACCCGGAGGCGATGATTGCCGCTGCGGCAGAAACGCCCGAAAGCACGTCGATTCTCAATCGATTCGCGACGCTCGTCGGCTAGAGCCGTCGCAGCGGGAGCTGGAGCGGGCAGGGCGCCTAACGCCCGGCGGCCTTGTCTCGGTCTGCCTGTGCGCGCGTGCGCGCCTAGGCACGGGATTCTTCAAGTTCTTAGTCTTTGGGTTCTTCGCGGTGTCGCCGTGCCTGTTCGCGGTAGACCCGTCGCAACAGTTGTGAGCGGTTCGTTTGTCGAGCCCAGAGAACTCTACGCCAACGTTCGTCTTGTCGTTTTCGACAGGAGATGAGTCGGGGGACCCTTACGATTTGCGCGGGAAGCACGAAGCAAAGCGATCCAGGCAACTCCAAATGGCAGATCACGTCCTCATCGATCTCGTATTCAATGTTCGACGCGAAGCGAATACCGCCGGCGGAAATGTCGACGACCATCGGGAATCCTCCCGCTGCTCCTCTTGACCTCGATTCCTGCGACCCGCGGGGGATCTGTCCCCTGCGAGCCGCAACGATTCGCTTCCTCGACACTGAGAGTAATCGCTCTTAGAGTCATCGCGTGGAATATCGAGTTGCAGAACTGGCAAGCGCATCGGGCGTAGGGGTGGATACGGTCCGCTTCTACCAAGCCAAGGGCCTTATCCCGGCGCCGCGTCGCTCTGGTCGCTTCGCGATTTACTCCGCCGACCATCTTGAGCGCATCCGGCGGATTCGGAGCTTACTCGACGAAGGATTCTCGCTCGCCCAGATCCGTCGACTGCTCGACGCGGCCTCATCGGATACCGAGACGGACACCGCGGCCCCTGCTGATGCCGGGCCGCAGCCCGCATCACCTCGTCGCCAGGACTCGGATCTACTCGAAGCGCTGGCCGCTCGAAGTGTCGGGGAGGGAACGCTCACTCTCGCCGAGTTGGCCGAGGAGACCGGAGTGCCCGAGGCCTTGGTGAGTGCCGTCGTCCACGCGGGACTGATCGCGCCGATTGAGATTCGCGGCGAGGAGCGCTTCCCGCGGTCTGACCTTGAGATGGTGGCCGGCGCGCTTGAAATTCTCGGGATGGGGATGCCGCTCGATCGACTTTTGGAACTCGCCGCGCAGCATGCAGCGAACGTTGATGCGTTGGCGGAGCAGGCGATCGATCTTTTCGATGATCATGTCCGTAAGCCTCGAGGCAAAGACGACGAAAGCGTACGTCTCGTTTTCGAGCAGCTCTTGCCCCAGGCGACGCAAATCGTCGCACTTCATTTTCAAAGAACTGTCGTGGCTCGGGCGCTCGCGCGTCTGCGGGGCCGCGGAGAAGAGAGTGCACTCGAAGCGGCGCTCGAAGCAACTAAGACTGCCCGATTGGAGGTTCAGTGGCGTTAGGTGATCTACCGACTGGTGAAGAGAAGCGCGTTCGTGTGCAAGACATGTTCGACCGCATAGCCCCGCGCTACGACGCGCTTAATCGAGTGATGTCTATGGGCATGGACCAAAGGTGGCGCCGGCGCGCACTCGATAAGATCGATGTGGGCGAGGGAGATTCGGTCGTCGATCTCGCATGTGGCACCGGCGATTTTTGCGAACTCGTAGAAAGTCGCGGCGCACGCGTTGTGGGTGTCGACTTCGCCTTGCAAATGTTGAAGCAGGGACAGGGGCGGGGGCTCACCCATACCGCCGTTCAGGGAGATGGTGAATGGCTTCCGTTTCAAACGGCTTCGGTGGATGTCGTGACCTGTGGCTTCGCGCTTCGTAATTTCGTGACGCTCGACTCAGTCCTGCATGAGATCGCTCGGATTCTGAAACCGGGTGGGCGTGCCGCTTTGATCGATGTCGATCGTCCGGCCTGGGGACCGATTCGCCTGGCTCACTCCCTCTACTTTGATCGAATCGTTCCGCTCGTGGGCGGACTGGTCTCGGACCGAAAGGCCTACGCGTACCTTCCTCAATCGACGGCCTATCTGCCTCCGCCAGACGTGCTGCGTGAAATGCTCAGCGGCGCTGGTTTCTTAGAGATCGATCGTGAGAGTCTCTTTCTGGGATCCGCACAAATCCTGACGGGTGTTCGCGGTCCCCTCATGCCGGCGTGTGAAACGAATTCGTGAAGGAGAGTGATCGGTCCAGTTTTGGGGCTTTGACTCCGGAGGAACGTGCAGGCCTCGAACGTGCGGTTCGCATGAGTCGGGAGGAAGCGCGGACTCGGTGGGTTGCGCGAGTTGTTTCGACGCCGATTCCGGATGTCGTAGAATGTTATGCGAGAACGAAGAGTCGGGACCGCTTCCTCTGGCATTGCGGCGCGGTCGACTCGCAGGCGCTGGCATTCGGTATCGCTGACGAGACCGAGAGTGCAGGACCTGGACGCTTCGAGGATATTCGTGGCTGGGCAACATCGGTGCGGGAACGAATCGATTGGATTGGGCAGTCGCGTCCGAATGATGCGCCGACCTTTTTTGGGGGCTTTGGCTTCGAAGAAGAGTCCCGGGGCGCCGAGGATTGGAAAGCTTTTCCGGCCGCGCGCTTCGTGTTGCCCAATATGGTTCTTGAAGACCGCGCCGACGGGAGCGGATTTGTCTCTTTCACCCGGATCGAACCGGGGGCAACCGCGGACAGCGTCGAAGCGGAGTTAGTCTCACGTTCGCTCGAGTTCGAGGCGCTCTGCGAAGATGCTCCTGAGGAGCCTGTCGAAATCGCTTCGAGCGACGAGTTGGCAGGGTTGTGGGGGGACGGCCCTGAATTCAGAGTCAAAGCGGATCGTCCCCATGCGATTTTCCGCGCGCAGGTCGAGGCCGCCTTGGAAGCGATTGGTTCGCAGCAGCTGACTAAGGTCGTGCTCGCCCGTGCACTTTCAGTGGATCATGACGGCGATTTCGATGTCCCCGAATTTTTGGCGCGGCTTCGTTTGCTTTACCCGACCTGCACTTTGATTGCCGTGGGGCGAGGGGACGACACTTTCCTAGCAGCGACTCCGGAGACTCTTGTTAGGAAGCGCGGACGCGCAGTCCAGACGGCCGCGCTTGCGGGGTCGGCCCCGCGTGGTCGCAACCCGGAAGAAGATCGCGAATTTGGTCGGGCACTGCTTTCAAGCAAGAAAGAGCGCAATGAGCACGCGCTTGTCGTGGACGCAATTCGAGACGTGTTGGCGGCGAGGTGCGAGACACTGACCGTGCCCGAGTCGCCTTCGCTTCGCGCGCTCTTCGGCATCCAGCATCTTGAGACCCCGATCTCGGGTGAACTGAGAGCGATGTCAGCAAGTGACGGGGACAGCGACGGCACTGTCGATGTCCTGCAGCTCATTTCTGATCTTCATCCTACCCCTGCGGTGGGCGGTGTGCCGCGGCGTGAAGCGGGGGCTTGGCTTCGGCAGCATGAAGGCCTTGACCGCGGATGGTATGCGGCGCCGGTCGGTTGGCTCGACATTGAGGGGGGTGGAGATTTTCGCGTCGCGTTGCGATCGGGCCTGATCCGCAACCGATTGGACGGACAGAATCGGGCGGGGGCGAGTAGAGGGTTGTTATTCGCCGGAGCAGGTCTTGTCGAAGGATCGGTTGCCGACGAAGAGCTTCGAGAGACCCGGATCAAGCTTCGAGCTCTACTCGCGCCTCTTACGGAGATTTAGGCGTGGGCGCATTCGTGGCGGATCCGGACGCGGTCTACCGGTTTACAGGCACTTTTTTTGAATCTCTCCGTTTGTCTGGAGTGGCTCATGTTGTGATTTCGCCGGGCTCTCGTTCGACGCCGCTGTCGATCACAGCCCGTCACACACCGGGACTGCGTACTTGGATCGAGCTCGATGAACGTGCGGCTGGCTTCTTTGCGCTCGGTCTCGCGAAGGCAAGCGGTCGCCCCGCCGTGCTCGTATGCACCTCCGGAACCGCGGCAGCCAATTACCTGCCGGCTGTCGTGGAGGCCTACTATTCGAGGGTGCCCATGATCGTCGCAACGACGGATCGTCCGGCGGAGCTTAGGGATTGGGGTGCCGGCCAGACGATCGACCAGGTCGGACTCTTCGGTGGGTACGCGCGTTGGGCGAGCGAGCTTCCGGTTCCCGAAGCCGGGGAGGATGCACTTCGTTTCGCCAATCAAGTAGCGGCGCGCGCTGTCGAAGAAGCAGTCGGTAAGCCTTCCGGCGCGGTTCATCTCAATTGGCCGCTCCGGGAGCCGCTCCCGCCGCCGGTGGGGAAATTGTCTGAGATCCTTACCTCGGTACAGGGCTCGCGCGTCGCGCCGGAGTTTACCCATGCGAGAGAAATACCGCGGGGCGAGGACGTTTCGGAACTGGCCGCTCTGGCCCGGAACAACGAACGAGGCGTGATCAGCGTAGGCCCCATGCAGCCTTCGCCTGGGCTTCGAGATGCGATCGTCGGGTTCGCTGAGGCTTCCGGTTGGCCAGTGTTATGCGATCCGGCTTCGAATCTTCGCGCCGGGGACGGGTCGCAAAGTTCACTGTTGCTAGATGCCGCAGATATCCTGACTCGGCCGGGACGGTTCAGCGAACGATATCGTCCGGAGGTCGTTGTGCGATTGGGTGAGCCCTCGGTTTCAAAACCCCAGCGGCTCTGGATCGAAGCGGCCGAGCCGCAACACGTTTGGTGGCTCGATGAAGGGGGCCAGTGGGGAGAGCCTTCACGTCTCGCGACACGAGTGGTTCGGGGTGGCGCCGCAGGTTTACTGTCCGGAGCTGCGGCCGACTTGTCCGCCGTTAACGGACCCGGGCCAAGCCGGGAATCCGCTTGGCGAGATGCCTTCGAGTCGAATAACGCGGTGGCAAGGAGCGCGCTCGATGATGCGGCGATGTCGACGCATGGCTTCTGCGGTCTCTCGGTCGCGACAGTCATTGCGCGCAGTATTCCCGTCGATGGGCAGCTCTTCGTCTCGAATAGCATGTCGATCCGATTGCTTGACCTCGGATTCGCGAAGCGAGAGTCTTCTGTTCGCGTCTTCTGTAGTCGCGGGGCGAGCGGGATTGACGGAATCACTTCGACGGCACTCGGTGTGGCTGCGGCGACGGGGGTTCCGACTGTTTTGATGACGGGAGATCTCGCCTTTTTGCACGATCTGAGCGGGCTGTTGTTGGCGCGTCGAGAAACGATTCCGCTCACGATCGTGGTGCTCGACGATAATGGCGGGGGAATTTTCTCGATGCTTCCCGTGGCGCAGCAGAGCGAGGAAGTGGCCTTTCAGGAACTCTTTCATACGCCTCATGGGCTAGACCTTGCCGGAGTCGCGGCGCTCGTTGGGCTCGAAGACACGCTCGCGACGAATACCGACGAACTCGAGACAGCGATTGCTTCCGGGATTGCGAGCCCCGGAGTCTCGATCGTTCGGGTGCCGGTCGATGCCACGGAAAATGAGCGTCGATTCAGGGCCGCCACGAGCAGTGCGCTTGGCGCCGTCGATTCGGAAGTGATGTCCTAGTGGCGCAGCCGACCGAGTCGCGATTCATTGACGTGTGTGGCGTTCGCCTACACGCGGCCTGTGATGGATCACGCGACGGGCGTCAGGCGGTTTTGATTTTGCACGGGTTTACGGGGTCCGCCGAAAGTATGGAGGGCGTGGCCGGGCCGTTATTGGATGACTATTTCGTCGTTCGGTTAGAGCTTGTGGGGCACGGCGAGAGCGACGCTCCAGAGGACGTCGGGTGCTATTCGATGGACGCGTGCGTGCAGCAGGTTCTTGCGGCGGTCGGTGCCCTGGATCTGCGTCGTCCACATTTGATCGGCTATTCGATGGGGGGCAGGACGGCATTGTCCGCGGCGCTTGCGAAGCCAGACTGCTTTACCAGCCTAACGCTCGTCGGCGCGACAGCAGGGATCGCGGATGCTGCGGCCCGGCGCGAACGGATCGCGGCGGATGAAGCGCTCGCGAATCGAATCGCGCAAGAGGGCCTCGAGGCCTTCGTGGATCATTGGATGTCGATTCCTCTTTTTGCGAGCCAGAAGCGACTGGGGGCGAATGCACTTGGGCGCGCGCGTGCGGAACGGATGAAAAATAGCCCGAGTGGGCTCGCCAATTCTCTGCGAGGAATGGGCTCGGGCGCGCAAACGCCGGTCTTCGATCGCCTTCGGCGATATGAGGGACCCATCCAACTCGTCGTGGGTGACGAGGACGAGAAATTCCAAGGCATCGCAGCCATCCTTGAAGAGGGGTGCTTCGATGCCCGAACGGCGATCGTTTCGGAGTCTGGGCATGCGGCTCATCTCGAACAACCCGAGGCCTTCGCGGTTTTGGTCAAAGATTTTTTGGCGCGCGCGGGATGTGCGCAACCCGGCGGCGACGTTCAGGAGGACGAGCGGGATGAGTGATGTGAATCAGGTGGAGCCCGGAAGTATTGCTGCGTGGCGGATGGCTATTCGGCCACAGACGTTGCCGGTTTCGATCGGCCCTGTGTTAGTCGGGACGGCCGTCGCACACGTCGAAGGTGCGTTGCAGGTCGGTCCGGCGATCGCGGCCGGTTTGGGGGCACTATTTCTGCAAATCGGATCGAATTTCGCGAACGATGTCTTTGACTTCGAAAAGGGGGCGGACACCGAAGACCGGATCGGTCCTCCGCGCGCCGCGGTTCTCGGCCTACTGAGCCCGGCTCAGCTGAAGGCGGGGATGGGCGTCGTTTTTGCGTTAGCGACTTTGGCAGGGCTCTATCTGAGCTCAGTCGCTGGCCCGGCCATTCTGGCCGTCGGGTTTGTGTCGATCCTCGCCGCGATCGCGTATACCGGTGGACCTTATCCCCTTGGCTATCACGGCCTGGGCGACGTCGCGGTCTTTCTCTTCTTCGGACTCGTTGCAGTGGTCGGCACGACCTTCGTGCAAACGGGTTCGCTTCCCTCACTCGCTTGGATTTGCGCGGTTCCGGTGGGCACCCTGGCGACCGCGATTCTCGTCGTGAATAACTTGCGCGACATCGACACCGATACGGTCGCAGGAAAAAGAACCCTTGCCGTTCGGTTCGGACGCAGCGGCGCGCGCTTTGAATGGCTGGCCCTTGTGGGTGGCGCCTATCTCGTGCCGGTCGCGCTTTGGCTGGTCTTAGGCATGTCACCTTGGGTGTTGATTCCGATGGCCAGCCTGCCACGGGCCGTTCGCATATACGGAGTGATTTCGCAGACGGAAGAAGGTCCTGCGTTGAATGCGGCTCTGGCCGGAACGGCACAGCTTGGTTTTCTGTACTCGCTTCTTCTCGCACTTGGTCTGGCATCCGGGATGGAAACGGGGCTCGTCGGGTGAGGCTTCGCCGGGTCAAAATCCAGGGATTCTCTCTTCCGTTGCGCCAGGCAATGCGAACGGCGCACGGGCGAATCGAGCGCAGGGATGGGTTCCTTGTCGAAGTCGAGGACGAGGCGGGGTTGCGGGGATTCGGCGAGGCAACGCCACTTCCCTCCTTCGGCACCGAAGAACTCGCGAAGTGCCGACAGGCCTTGGAGGCATCGTTCAGAGCTGACCTAACGAAAGCGTTCTCGGCGGTCGTATTGGACTCTCACCCCGAATCTCAAGCTCAACCCCAACGTCAATTTCAGCCCGGTTTCCAACCGACGGGGACTCCCTGCGCCGAATTCGCGCGCGAGGCAGCGTTTTTCGATTTGCGGGCCCGCCGAGAAGGAAAGACGCTGGCCGCATGGATTCGAGATCGAGCGGGTCTCTCGGGTGCTCCGCCAGATCAGGTACGAACGCAGGCGCTTGTGGCTGGGGATTCACCGGCGGAGGTGGCGGAGGACGCGGAGCGCGCGATGGGCGAAGGGTGCTCTGCATTCAAGCTGAAAGTCGCGATGGAGCGAGTGTCTGGTCATGGCCCGGATCTCACTTGGGATCTCGAACGCGTGGGAGCCCTTCGTTCCACCGTCGGCGCGGAGGCTTGCATAAGGCTTGATGCGAATGAAGGTTGGACCCTTGATGCGGCCGAGCAGGCGTTCGAGCGCCTTGCTTCCTTTGGTGTCGATTTCGTTGAGCAGCCGGTCCGTCGAGGGGATCTTGTGGGACTCAAGCGCCTTAGGGACCAAGGTGTTGTTGATGTCGCTGCCGATGAGTCGCTTCAGGGAGCGGGCTTTGACGCTTGCTTTAACGCGGAGGCCGCCTCGGTGTGGGTGGTGAAGACCGCCGCGTTAGGCGGACTCGATCGATCGATCGAAATAGCTCGGCTAGCGCGCGAGAGTGGGGTCCGCCTAGTTTGGTCGACGCTTATGGATGGGGCGGTCAGCCGGGGAGCGGCCGTGGCTCTCGCCGCCGGATTGCAATCGAGCGAAGGAGTGGGTGAAGTGCACGGCCTCGGAACGGCGGACTGGCTCGATGCGGACCTGGGGCAAGAATTCGCCGTGGCGTCAGGGGGGAAGATCGGGGGGAAGATCAAGCTGCGAGGGGATCCGGGCTTGGGCTTTGTGCCCGAAATTCCGGAGGACACGTCTGTGGGCGCTGATCTGGAGCTTTCTTCGTGAACGCGAAGAATCAGGCTCGCGACGAATGGCTCCGAACGATCGAGGCCCACGGTGCTTGCGAAGTGGCGCTCGAATTTGGGGACCGCCGCGTTGACTACGCTCAGTTATCCGTGATGGCTCGGACGGCGCAGGAAGACCTCGCTTCGCTAGGGCTTCACGAAGGCGACTTATGTGCGGTGTTGGCGCCGCCTTCGGTGGAAGGGGTCGCTCTGTTTCACGGGATGTTGTCGGCGGGGATTGTTCTCCTGCCATTGAACGCGCGTTTGAGCGAACGAGAACTTTTGCTGGCCCTCACGGCGAGTGGTGCGAGAGCACTCGTTGTGGAGGGTCGTGCCGAGGCGGATTCAGGCGCGCGCGATAGGCGTTTGGCGAAAGGTGCCGGATGTCGCTTACTCGCTCTGCCCGGCCAGGCGGAGTCGCGGGGGGCGATCCGGGAACTAGAGGCAGAGCCTCACGGGAAAGATCGGGAGTGGGCCGATCGTCGGCTGCGAAGGCGGGCGGAACGCGCGGCGCTGGTCTTGCGGACTTCAGGGACGAGCGGCACGCCGAAGGGCGTCGTGATCGGCTTCAGCCAGTTGATGGCGAGCGCCGACGGTTCGGCTTCGCTTCTTGGCAGCGAGGTCGACGATCGTTGGTTGTTATGCATGCCGCTCTTTCATATAGGCGGACTGTCGATTTTGATTCGCGCCGCCCTCGCGGGAGCGACTGTTGTCTTGCATGAGCGATTCGATGCGGACGATGTTGCTCGCGCGATCGACGACGACGGAATTAGTTGCGTGAGTTTTGTGGCGACGATGCTTGCGCGGGTGATCGAAACACGCGGGGATCGATCAGCTCCCGGAACGCTTCGCCTTGTCTTGCTAGGCGGTGGCCCGGCAAGCGAATCATTGATGCAGTGGGGCCTTGAACTCGGTTATCCGCTCGCTCCGACGTACGGACTCACTGAGGCGACTTCTCAAGTGGCGACCCGGCCTCCGGGCATGCTTGAAGAGGGGGATTCCCTTTCTGCAGGCCTCGAGCCACTCGCGGGGGTGTCTCTTCGAATCGTTGACGATGCGGGCGACTCCGTTTCGGTCGGAACCGAAGGGACGATCGAAGTCTCGGGGCCGATTGTGATGACGGGATACCTAGATGACCCGCAAGCAACAGAGACGACGCTTGCCGAGGGCTGGCTGCGCACGGGGGATGTCGGGGTACTCGATGACGCGGGCAGGCTGCGCGTGTTGGACCGGAGATCGGACTTGATTCTGTCGGGCGGGGAAAACGTCTATCCCGCAGAGATCGAATCGGTTCTCGATGATCACGAGGATGTGATCGAGGCAGGTGTTTGCGGCGTCCCTGACGAAAAGTTCGGTGCTAGGCCTGTAGCTTTCTTGGTCCTGCGGGAAGGCGCTTCACTCGATGTCGAGGAGATGGCTGAATTTTGTCAGACACGGCTCGCGTCCTACAAATGCCCAACTACGTTTAATCAGAGCGTCGTCTTGCCGCGAACGCCGACAGGCAAGTTGATCCGCCACGCGCTTCTTGACGACTGACTGCGTTTAGCCCTTTGGA
>Ga0115003_10004447_pt1 | contig 10810 bp, 9 predicted proteins | sample ArcticOcean_MG_C_7_FD_88736 | JGI IMG/M metagenome (GOLD analysis project Ga0115003, IMG submission 88736) | Marine microbial communities from western Arctic Ocean - ArcticOcean_MG_CB11_88 | ecosystem: Environmental > Aquatic > Marine > Oceanic | place: Arctic Ocean: Canada Basin | collected... | reverse complement strand
TAACGGGTGAAGTTCTGTGTCACCCAGACTTGGGCGCCGTTCGTAAAGACACCGATACCCAGATGAGTGAATGGTCCAACCATGTTGGCGTAGTGCCCGGGGCTGGATTCAAGGGTTGACTGTGACCAAAAGATGTCGGGAGCGCTAGCGATGTTCTCTCCCCATTGGAGCCAACCAGCGGGCAACATCACATCGAGTTGGGTGCTTGGACGGTGTTCAAAGAAGCCACCCGCAGCCATCTGTTGTGACCAGTCTCGCGAGATCGCCGAAATGGTGGGGTCAACCGCGAGGGGACCGAGACCGGCGTTGGCTCGGACCTTGTTGATCTCGCCCAGCACGTACGCCTCGAGTTCTGCTGGGGTCTGCGTCGGCACAGCGGTGGGCTCTGGCGCGACGGTTGCGGAGATGCCCGCCGGAGTGGGCTCGGTTCCCGATGAAGCCCCAGCTGCGACGGCTACTACGAAGGTGGGTGCAGGTTTGGGCGTAGGTTCCGGCATCGCAGTTGGCGCAGCGGTGGGTAGCGGCGCTGTTGTCGGTACGGAACTGGCCGGCGGAGCGGGCTCGATTCCGCTGGGCAGACGCAGCACCGATTGCGCGGCTATTGAGGAGACTGACTGGTCGGTTCCCGGTCGGGCTGAGTTCGCGAGGAACACCATGACCATGGTTGCCGCAATAGCGGCCGCAACCTTTAGCGCTCGCGACATGGCAGGGTTGGCGCAGGTGGAGGAAGTCATGGGTGAAAAAGAACCACTCGAGGATTCCGTCGCAAAACTGTAATGCTTTCGCGACATAAATGGCATGTGTCCTGCAAAATGTGACCAACGGCCGATGTCGGTAGTGGTTCAAATTCACGGAGCCCTGGAAGGGCGTGTCTGTGCGGGCTACGGTGCCAGGGTGAACGCCGGTGCGAAATTCGACAAGCTGCCAGGGGCGGGCGACGACGGGTTTAATCGCCCAACAGTCACTCCTGTCCCGGCGCCACCTGACGATCAGCTGATCAGGCTGGCCAAGGTGGGCACCGTTTTAGGTGGAATCGTGACATTGGCGATTGCCCGGTGGCTACGCAAACACGTTGAGATTCGCTGGCGCAGCTGAATAGAACGCGGCCGGAGGCCTCCAGAGGTGACGGTGAGAACGCCCATTTGCTGGACAAGTCAGCTGATGCGCCAAATTCCCAGATTTGAGCTAGTTAGCATCGGCGCAGATGATGGCCAAGCCTGGCGCATCGGCACGGACGGAGCCAGCCTCGTTACGGGCGATGACTTCTTTCTTGCCATCGGGGCATTCGGCCAAGAATGGACACCATGCGCAGAGCGGCCCAGTTGATGTGTCGAACTGGTTGTTTTCACAAGCGCTGATGAGCGAAGACCATGTGGTTGCAAGTTCCTGAACGACATCACCGAGGTTTGACGGTGTGACTCGCACGCCAAGAGTGCGCTGGCCGAGATAGTGCAGTTGAGCGCTGAGTGGGCGTTGACCGAAGCTGGCCTCGACCGCTGCCGCGTAGAGAAGCACTTGTTTTAGGGGACCAGCCTTGAACCGGTCCGATGGAGCCTTACCTGACTTGTAGTCGGTAATGACGAGCTGCTCGTCGACTACATCGACCCGATCGATTATGCCACGAAACGGCACACCTGAAATGTCGACCTGGACCTCGTGCTCGGTGGCATGAACCTGCGTTTCGTCGGGGTTCTCAAGTAGCCAAAGGCCGGCGACAGCTTTCCAGGCCTTCCACCGAAACGCCTTTGCCTGAGCATCGCTGAGATCGAGCGCCTGATAGTCCTTTTCTTGCTCGATCTCGGGCCAGTACTCGCGAGCAAGAGTCTTGGCTGCTTCTTGGGAACGTTGCCCCTCGGGCAGTTGTAACAGGTGCTCGAGGATTAGATGAGCAAATGTGCCGACCAGTGCCGGTTCACCCGGCGGGTCAGGTAAACGATCGACGTAACGGTGACGCCACTTGCGGGGGCACTGCTGGTACAGGCTGGCGCTGCTGGGCGATAGATGACGAGGTCGGTAGTCGATCCCCATGCCAATATTGCCATCCGCTGCGTTCAAGCCACGCACATGGGGCTCGGGTGCGGATTCCATAGCTCTAGTTCTACCACCGTGGTGTGACAGAGCGTGGTGTGACAGAGCGTGGTGTGACAGAGCGTGGTGTGACAGAGCGTGGTGTGACAGAGCGTGGTGTGACAGAGCGATGGCCAATCAGGTGTACTGTTAGCTTTCATGATCGCAGCGATTTGGGATACGCCCTACAACATTTTGTACCTTGTCCACATTTTCAGTGTGGTTCTCGGGGTTGGTATGGCATTTATCGCCCCGATGATGGCGGTCCAAGCCCGCCGGGCTTCTGGCCAAGCACTCGCTGATGTGGTGAATGAGACAGCGTCGAAGATCATGTTTCCGATGTTCCTTGTCACAGGTATTGCTGGCGGCGCCATGGTGGGCTTGAGTAACGATGTGTATGACTTCCAGCAGAGTTGGCTCAGCATCGGTGGTGCGATCTGGATTCTCGTGCTGGCACTTACCGCTGCGGTCTATCCACCGACCTGGCTTCACCTGTTCAACATTGGCGATGACCGCAAGCGGATGCTGGGCGGCATGTTGCACCTATCGCTGGCCTTAATGCTTGTACTCATGACATGGAAATTCGGCGTCTAGCGATGCCGGACAAGGACCAGGCGCTTGATGTCGGGTTCTTTGTTGATCTCGAGACCCGGGTATGGCAAGCGCTGGTCGATGGCGATGCGAGGGCCGATGCTGCCTGCCTGAGCCCTGATTTTCTTGGCGTCTATCCGTCGGGCTTCGCCGGGCGAGAGGACCATGCTGCGCTGCTCGACGATGGACCCACCGTGACATCGTATGTACTTAGCGAGAGCCGTTTGAACCGGGTCACCGGCGATGCTGCCATGTTGTCGTATCGAGCCGACTTCGTTCGGCCGAGCGACTCAGCGGCGATAGTTTGGTACGTCAGTTCACTGTGGTGTCGACGCGGCTCTGAATGGGTGAACACCTTTAGCCAAGACACTCCAGCCATCTAGTAACTCTTTAACCAATGGGTTACTAGCAGATCTGTAGGTTCGGGCTTTGGTTCAGACGTCGAGCGCTTCTCGGTCAAACAGCGCCGTTTCCTTGATTATGTAGTCGCGACGGATCTCGACGTTGGAGCCCATCAGCACGTCGAACATCTTGGCAGCCTCTTTGGCTTGTTCACCATCGTGCATGGTTAAGCGCTTGAGGATTCGAGTTTCGGGATCTAGCGCTGCTGATGCAAGTTCGTCGACGTTCATCTCGCCAAGGCCTTTGAAGCGCTGCCAGCGAATGTTCTCGGCCTTTCGGTTTCCCTTGGTGAGCTCGGCGGTGATCGACTCTTTCTCCTCGTCGGAGAAGGCTCGGTAGTTCTCGCCGTTGACCTTGGTGGTGAACAGCGGCGGCTGCGCAGCGTAGATACGACCAGCTTCGAGCATTGGTCGCATGTATTTGTGCATGAGCGTCAGCAACAAACAACGAATATGACTGCCATCAACATCGGCATCACACAGAATGACGATGCGGCCATAACGGGCAGCGTCAAGATCGAAGGCATCGCCGCTACCGGCGCCGACAGAAGTGAACAGTGCCTGGGCTTCGCTGTTATCGAGAACTTGCTTGACGGTGGCTTTGGCCGCGTTCACGACCTTGCCTCGCAGCGGCAAAATAGCCATGGTCGCACTGTCTCTGCCAGCCATTGCCGGACCGGCAGCAGAGTCACCCTCAACAACTAATAGTTCGCTGTCGATGCCGTGCTTGCGACAATCGGCCAGCTTGGCAGGCATACCTGATGATCCCAGACTGGCAGCCTTGCGCTTGTTCTCGAGGACTTGACGAGATGCCATGCGATTGAGGATTGCGGTAGCCATCTTGTCGCGTAGCGCGTTGACATGTGACTTGGGGCCCTCGCCCTCGAACCAGGAAGTCAGTTGGGTCTTGACGACGTCGTAGACGATGCTCTGTAGGGCGGGCGTACCGAGTTCGCGTTTGGTCTGGCCACGGAACTGTGGTTCAGGGAACGTGACCTTGATGGCTGCAACCAAGCCTTCGTGTACGTCGTCCTTGACGACTCGGTCCTTATCTTGTTTTGCCAGTTTGGCTAGCTTCTTGGTGCCAGGCAGAAGCTTGTCGTTGATGGCTCGAGTTAGCGCTCGTTCGAAGCCATTCAGGTGGGTGCCACCATCGGGAGTGGGCACCGTGTTTACGAATGATGAGACTGATGTGTCGTAGCCATCGACCCAGCGCATCGCTATATCGACCGTGCATTCACGCTCGACTGTGGTCATCTTGCCGTCGACCGGTACTTTCTCTTCGAATTTCTCGATGCCGCTGAAGGTAATGATCTTGGTGACTGGGTCACCCTTGCTTTCGCACTCGACGAGATCCTTGAGCCCGCCCCGAGACAGAAACTCGTCTTCTTGTTTGGAACCGGTGCGCTTGTCGACCAGCTTGATCTTGAGCCCAGGCACCAGGAAGGTGGCGCGAGCGACTCGGTCGCGGACGATCTCGTAGTCGATCGTTGCGTCGGGATCGAAAATGTCCCAGTCGGGCCAGAAGCGGATACGGCTACCGGTCTTGGTCTTGGAGATCTTCTTGATTTTCTTAAGTTCATGGCTGCGCTTGAAGCGCCCATCGTTGAAGTGCCCGGCCTTCTGGTCCTGGAATTCGAGCTTCCAGGTGTAGCCATCGCGGTCGACCTCAGCCGCCATTTTGGCACTGAGTGCATTAACTACCGATGCTCCAACGCCATGCAAGCCGCCCGACGCCCCATAGGCGCCGCCGCCAAACTTGCCTCCGGCATGGAGTTCGGTCAGTACAACCTCAAGGGCCGAGACCTTGTGCTTCGGGTGTTTGCCAATTGGGATGCCGCGTCCATTGTCGATGACCTCGATGGACCTGTCGCGATGGAAGACAACCTCAATTTTGTTGGCAAATCCTGCAGAGGCTTCGTCGACGCCGTTGTCAATAAGTTCCCAGACCAGATGAACGAGTCCTTGGCTTCCGGTGCCGCCGATGTACATGCCTGGCCGTTTGCGAACAGCCTCGAGGCCTTCGAGTGTCTGAATTGCTGCTGCGTCGTATTCGGTGTTCTGAGCCATGGTGGTTGGTGCTTTCGGGAGGGCGGCGGGCTGACTGGAGCTGGGCTTGGCCGCCAGCTACCAGCGAACAGGTGCGATGTTCAGAATTTGGCGGTCGGTGCCAGAACTGACGAGATCTCGTTTCGTTGGTTCTATGTTGAACGGCACAGGTGTCGGGTCGAGTTTGGTGGCGTCATCGTCGGTCGACATCAGCACCCAGAGGTCTTCGGTCGAGCCCACAAACGCGGTTGGAAGACGCTCGCCGGCGCGTAATTTAGTCAGACGCACTCCGCTGCCGCCGCGACCCTTGGCTGGTAATTCGTCGTATGGCGTCGCCTTAGCTTCGGCATTGTTGGTGACTGAGACCACGGCGCCGTCCCAGATCTCGGTATTGATTGGTCCGGCGGCGATGAGCTTGGACCCATTCTTGACCTTCATTCCAGCGACACCACCTGCGCCGCGTCCTTGCACGCTGATGCCCTCGACGGCGGTGCGCAGCACGCTGGCATTATCGGCCACCATCACGATGTCAAGATCATCAGCGCAGACGAAGGCTGCGACAAGCCGGTCGCCTTCTTTGACGCGCATGACGGTGCTGCCAGAGCGGGTGCCCTCGAGCTCTTCGGCTGTGAGTCGCTTGGCCACCCCGCTTTCGGTTACCAACACCAGGTGGCCTCCAAATGGGCCAGAGCAGACCGTCAGCACCTCTTCGTTCCGGTTGGTGCCAAAGAACTGGCTGGCGGCGACGCCTCTGGTGCGGCTGGTCGTCTCGCCTGCATCGTGTGTCAGCGCAGAGAGCGCACGTCCCTCGGAGGTGACGGCCCACACGAGTGCTGCTGTAGTGGTCTCGACGCTGGCAACGACGAGATCATGCCGGTTCGGTGTGGAGCGTTTCCCACCTTCGACGGGTTCTCGGCCGATCTGGCCCGACGATGACAACGTGACCAGGCACTCTTCGTCGACGACTTCAGCCGAGGCTGCTGGTGCAAGATCGGCAGGGGAGAAGGTCTGGACGTCGGCCTCGGCAATAATTTCGGAGCGGCGTTCACGGCCGTGGTGGTCGACGAATTCGCGTAGCTCGGCAAGTACCAGCGTGCGCTGCCTGGTCTCGCTGGCAAGCAACTTCTCGTACCCGTTGATGGTCGTGACAAGTGTGTCGCGCTCGTCGATCAGTTTCTGCTTCTCTAGCCCGACCAGCCGACGGAACTGCATGTCGAGGATATGCGTGGCCTGGATCTCACTGAGGTCGAGCTGTTCAACCAGCGATGTACGTGCCTCAGGGACAGTTTCGGAGCCACGGATGATCGCTATGACCCGATCGATGTTGTCGAGGGCGATGAGGAGGCCCTGCACGATGTGTAGCCGGTCTTGAGCTTTGTGCAGGCGGTATTCGGTGCGGCGCCGGATGATATCGAGGCGGTGAGTGATGTAATGCTGGCATAAGTCATAAAGAGCCAGCGTGGTTGGCACACCGTCGACCAGAGCAACGTTATTGACCGTGAACGTGTCTTCGAGCGGCGTCATGCGATATAGCTGGGCCAGCACCGCTTGAGGGTTTACACCGATCTCGCAGTCGATCTGTAGTCGCAGGCCTGAATGGCGGTCGCTGAAGTTGGTGATGCGATCGACACCCTTGACCTTGTCGTCACGCAGCAGGGCGTTGACTTTCTCGACAATCTTCTCGGGGCCGATGAGGTAGGGCAATTCGGTAATGATGATGCCCTGGCGCTTGGGCGTGAGCTGTTCGACATGAGCGCGTGCCCGCAGCGTGACTGAGCCGCGACCGGTTGCGTACATTTCAGCCAGGCCGTTGTCGACGAGAATGCCGCCAGACGGGAAGTCGGGGCCCGGTACATGCGCCATGAGCTCGAGCACGGTTGGCTTCGGCCGTCGTTGTGTCAGTACGAGCTCGATCGCGTTAGCGATTTCAGCAAGGTTGTGCGGTGCCATCGAGGTCGCCATGCCAACAGCGATGCCGCTGGTGCCGTTCACCAACAGATTGGGAAGTAGGCCAGGAAGACACTGGGGCTCGGTCGAGTCGCCGTCGTAGGTAGGAGTGAACTCGATCGTCTCTTCGTCGAGCTCGCCGAGCATTGACATGGCTGCTGGAGTGAGTCGACACTCGGTGTACCTGTACGCTGCGGGGGGTTGATCCAGGCTGCCGAAGTTTCCTTGTGGATCGATCAGCGTGACATTGCGAGAGAAGTCTTGGCCCATGCGCACGAGGGCGTCGTAGATAGCGCCGTCGCCGTGCGGGTGGTATTTACCGATGGTGTCACCAACGACACGAGCGCATTTTCGGTGTGGGCCCTCGGGGCGAATGCCCATATTGAGCATGGAGTAGAGGATGCGGCGTTGGACAGGCTTGAGGCCGTCGCGGACATCAGGGATTGCTCGACTGGTAATAACCGAAAGCGAGTACGCGAGGAACGATTCCGACATCTCGTCAGCGACAGAAACGTCGATGACTTCTCTCGCAAAGTTAGCTTGCATCGGCAGCTCGTCCTGGGGCATCAGTTGAGTATTGCACTGCCCTGGGACAGCCTGGGGGAGCGTCGCAAGTTCTTGGCAATCACGGATAACAGGGAGCGTGAAAATGCTGGTTTTGAGAGCAAATGATGCCTCGACCTGCTAGCTATTCGTGACCGAAAGTTGCATTCGAGCCGTGGCAATACCTGCAGCGGAGAGGCCCTCGATGCGTATATGGCCGGCCTGACCTTGGAAAGGCCTGGACAACTGACCGAGTTTTGACAGGCGGTACTCGTCGTCGCACCATTGGTGCAGCGCACCCGAGTTATGTAGTGGCTGAGTTGGCGTTGTTTGGGAACCTGGCAGCGGCTGGTGGCCCGGAGGCCAACGGTCTCCAGGGAACTTTGTTGGGCCGACCAGCACCTTGTTTCCGGCGCGATATGCAGGAAAGTCTTGGCCGAAAGGGTCGACAGAACCATCGATGCCAAGTCAGGTGCTGCGTCCTCGAAACTAAGCCGTTCGGTTAATGGTTGGGTTTGTGAATCTGCTGATGCGGCAGCTCAAACGTATCGAGGGAATCGATGCAGCAACTGGCCGGCACCAGGCTCAATGCGATCATCGTGTCGATCTGCTTCGTCACAGCGGCGTTTCGTCACAGCGGCGTTTCGTCACAGCGGCGCCCTCACTACAAAACCGGCCGTTCGTGTGCTCTCTAAAATCGCAAACGAAACCCAAGCTGCACAAGGGTTTACGGCCAAGGGCCTTGGTTGCCGTGTTTGGCTATGAAGTCAATGCCCCATTGCTGGGAGCCCTACAGGTGACTGAGTATGTGGATACTGGTACTCAAAAGTAGCGCCCTATCAGTAGGCCCCTATGTCATGGGTCTAGCAAGGCAGTGTCACTTTGAGATGGGGAAGACACCACTCCCAGCAGCACCACGACTTCCCCACAGACTAAAGTTGGCCATCAACTCACAAAGGTGGACACTGTGCTTTTACACATCAAACATCATCATGATCCAACAACATGCCCGGGAGGAGATGAAGAGCGAAGACAAGCAACATTTGGGTCACTTCTTCCAGCGCTAGAGACTGCTGGTATTACCGTTGTAGGAGCTTGGACTGACCCGCCGGCCCATGACTTTTTTCTCATTGTCGAAACCGATAGCTACGAAGACTTGTTAGAAGGTATGCGACCAATCATTCCAGCCGGTAGCGCAATCATTCAGCCAGTAGTTGACATGAGAGCTCGTATGCAGGTCCCGACTACCAACTAGGTGTCGAAGCTAGAGCAAGGCATGAAACCGAACGTCAAGGTGTGACTCGAGAACTGGCGAGTGTCATGGCGGTTATTGAGGTGGGAACGTGAAACCGAAGCACTTGGTAGTGCACAGCGAGCCGGAACCAGCCTCGAGGCTGCTAATGCTGAGCTCGGCATCGCTGGCGGTGACATCGTCGGTGTCGATTACTGCATCGAGTGTGAAGGCGCCCTCAAGTGTGGCTTTGACCTGAGGGTTGCTAGCGGCCCACAGGAGCGGTCCCGACATGTTCAGCAAGATATGGGTGTCATCGGCATAGGTAATGTCGAGCACGCCCTGGAAAGCGCCGCTGCCATCTTCGGCGAAGCTCAGTGTGATCAGGTTCTGTGAAACAACAGCACCGTCGTTCTCGTCGCCCTTGGTGAAGAAGGTTCCCTGTACGGTCCCTGACGTTGTCGGCAATGATGGCGAAGCAGCCGTGAACCCTGCTTTTGCTTCTTCTGTGTCGCCTGATTCCTCAGGGGCCAGCGTTGGCTCGACAGCGGCGGCAACCTCGGCAGTTGGGGTTGGTGCCAGCGCAGGCACGGCGATGATCTCGCCCTCGGGAACTGTTTGGGCGTCGCTGCGTGCCTGCGGGTCAGCCTTGCTCTGTGCGACTTGGTCGTCGAACGGTTGCCCCAGTTCGTCGAGCATTGCATCATCGGAGATGGCAGTGCCGGATGCATCGTCGCTAGACCTGAACTCAAAATTATTTGTCGCGATGATTGGTGCTTCGCCGGCGGGGCTGATCACGATCGTTGACACGTCGGGCTTGTCGCTGAGGCCGATGAGTGCGGCGACAGCGGTGACGACGAGGGCCAGCGAGAGCAGGATCGCGATTGACGAACGAGTGTTGTCAGGTGTGTAGGCGGTCTTCATCGGGAACTAGTTGTAGCTGCTTCAGACGTCATTTGAACGCTTTCGAGCCGTAGTTGTGGTCTATATGACTAATAGGAAGTTCAAGAAGTTTGACAAAAGTAGAATATGTCGAGGCGTTGTGTCACTGATCAGCGGCGGCGGCCCATACGAATTGTCAGTCGCTGTGCAACACGATGATGCTGGCGGTATCACCTTCAGCCAGGCCTTCGCCGTCGGGAAGTATGGCCAATGCGTCGGCGCCAGCCATGGCAGACAACTGATGCGAACCTTGTCCTCCTGCCGAGCGAATCCTCGCCGTGCCGTCAACCCACCGCATGTTGATCCGGGCGAAGTGGGTCTTGCCATCAGGCCGGCGGGGCAGCGGCCCCTCGGCGAGCGCTGAGATGCGAGGGCGATGAAGTGCATCGCCAGCAAGGCCCATCATCTTGCGAAGCCCAGGCCGAGCTAAGAGCTCGTAGGACACCATGGATGACACTGGGTTACCCGGGAGTCCGAAGATTGGTGTGTCGCCCAACGTGCCAAATGCCATGGGTTTTGCTGGTTTGATAGCGATCTGCATCCAGCGCATGTCGGCGATACGGCTGAGTACGAGTTTGACATAATCGAAGTCGCCCATGCTGACGCCACCGCTGGTGATGATGGCATCACAATGTTCGGCACCGACTCGCAAGGCCGCCTCTACTGCCGCCTCATCGTCGCGAATGAGACCTAAGTCGACGGGTGTGCAACCCGTCTGTCCGACCATGGCGAGCAGAGCGCGACGATTTGAATCGCGAATTTGACCCGGTGCGAGTTGTTGGGGCCCATCGACAAGTTCGTCACCGGTTGAGATCACCCCAACCAGGGGCCGGCGATGGGTGGCGATGGTTGCGATGCCGAGTGTGGCCAGCACGCCAAGATGTCCGGGTTGTAGCAAGGTGCCACTATCGAAGACCAGTTGCCCAGGCTGCATGTCCTCACCAGCACGACGCACAGCTGAGCCAGATTCGACGCAGCGGTGGATGGTGACCGTCATCGTGTCATTGCTGGTTGTGGTGTCTTCGACCATCACGATGGC
>Ga0115003_10004442_pt1 | contig 10821 bp, 8 predicted proteins | sample ArcticOcean_MG_C_7_FD_88736 | JGI IMG/M metagenome (GOLD analysis project Ga0115003, IMG submission 88736) | Marine microbial communities from western Arctic Ocean - ArcticOcean_MG_CB11_88 | ecosystem: Environmental > Aquatic > Marine > Oceanic | place: Arctic Ocean: Canada Basin | collected... | reverse complement strand
TGGTGCTGATGCTTGTGCGCTCACGTCGGCACGCGTCACGCGGCCATGCGCACCGCTTCCGCTCACAGTGTTGGGGTCGATCCCTGCCGCACTCGCTGCACGGGTCGCAAGCGGAGTCGGCGGCGGTGCTGGGTTACGGGGTGCCGCGGATTTTGCTTCGGTCGGTGTCGACTGCGGTGGCGCCAATTGCGTCTGTTGTGGCGAAGCGGGTGCTTCTGAAACACCGGCGCCCGCGCCGGTCTCGTCGATCACCGCCAACGGCGCGCCGACTTCGACCGTCTCGTCGACCGCCGCCAAGATTTTCCCAACAACACCCGCGCAAGGCGAGGGGATTTCGACGTCGACTTTGTCCGTCGTCAACTCGACGATAATTTGGTCCAAAGTGACGGTGTCACCCTCGTTGACCAACCATCGCGCGACGGTTCCCTCGATCACGCTTTCTCCGAGACTTGGAACCTCAACCGAAACTGACATCGAACCCCATTCCTGCGCTCAGCGCCTGTAAGCGGCGCCCACCCTCACGCCGTGAAAATCAAATAGCCTTGTCGTCCGCTCTACCTCTTTCGAGATCGGCATCCCGTCCCGCATCTTGAACTGCGTCGCAAGCTCAGCGGAGTCGGAAGCAACGCAACGGCGCCGAGACTACTCGCCCGGGACGCAAAACGCACCTCGATCCCGCGCTCCTGCTGTATATTATAGAGGCCCCGACCCGATCGGCGGGCACGTTCGAATCACTCGACACTAAACTGGAATCGCGATGTCCGCTCAGGAGTATCAGCCGCAACGCAAGCTCCTCGCCTGGGGCGTGCACTTGTTCACCGCGAGCGGTGGCGTGTTCGGCACACTCGCCCTCGTTGCGATCGCGCGAGGCGATTTGCCCTTCGCCGGTATCATGATGCTTCTGACCATGGCGATCGACTCCGTCGACGGCTCACTGGCGCGTCTCGTTGGCGTTTCGGACGTCTTGCCTAGGGTGGACGGACGACGACTCGACGACATCATCGACTTCGTCAATTTCGTGATCGTGCCCGTGGTATTCATGGCCGCTGCGGGGAGCCTGACGCACTGGTTCTTTATCGCGCTGCCGGTGCTCGCCAGCAGCTACGGCTTTTCGCAACTCGACGCCAAAACCGAAGACGACTTCTTTCTGGGATTTCCATCGTACTGGAACGTTCTTGCGATTTATCTCTGGATGATGGAGCTGTCGCCCGCTGCCGGCGACGCGTGGTTGCTGGGCCTGTCGGTCGCGGTCTTCGTCCCGCTCAAATACATCTACCCGAGCAAGATGAAAGTGCTTCGCAACAGCACCTGCATTGGCGGGCTCGTGTGGAGCATCGTGGTGGCCTGGACGATCCGCTACCCAGAATTTGCCACCCAGTACCACATCGTCGAAATTACCCTGTCCTACCCCGCGTACTACATCGCGTTGTCGGCGTGGCTCGGGAAGTGGCATCAAGGGCCATACCGGCAACAAGAGTCCGTCAGCCCAAAGGACTAGGCGCAACCCGAACGCCGCGCGTGGCGTTGTCGCCCGGTATTTTTTCGGCCTGGGAAGCGTTCTGCACTGCGCGCCGGAGTTCATCTAAATCGAAGGGCTTTTCGAGGAACTCCACCACGCCACCGCGGTCGGACTCTTGAAGCAGATCTTTAGAAGCAAAGCCGGTGATCAAAATGGCGTGGAGGTCGAGGCTCGCGGAGACACCGCTGTCGAATGCCCCGCGGCCATCCTTCCCCTTCCCCTTCAGTTTTCGATTCGAGTTATCCCCAACTGCGGAGCACATGTGGCATCCTCGACAGATGTCGAAGTCAAACCAATCCGTTGGTGTTCTGTTGCTGAACCTCGGGACGCCCGACTCACCCAGTGTTCGCGACGTCAGACGCTACCTGCGTCAGTTCCTCTCGGACCCACTCGTGATCACGATCCCTCAGCCCCTGCGCTGGTTACTGCTCAACCTCGTGATCTTGCCTTTTCGCCCCAAAACCTCGGCGGCCGCGTACCAAAGCATTTGGATGCCCGAGGGATCGCCGCTGCTTCACTATGGGCGTGAACTATCTAAAGAGGTGAGCAAAAAGCTGGGCGACGGATTCCACGTCGAACTCGCCATGCGGTACGGCTCTCCGAGTATCGAGAGCGGGCTCAATTCGTTGCTCGAGCGGGAGCCCTCGTCGATCGTCGTGCTTCCTCTCTTTCCGCAGTACGCCACGGCGTCGACTGGGAGCGCACTGGCCGAAGTGAAACGGGTGCTTCAGGGCAAGCAAAACGTTCCGCCAGTTACAACGATCGGCGCCTTCCCGGACGATCCGCGTCTGTGCGACGCCATCGCCGAGGTTGCACGTCCTATCCTCGAAGAAGAAAAGCCAGACCACGTGATCTTCAGCTACCACGGACTTCCCGAACAACAGGTCCGAGACCTCGACACCGGGGGGCAGCACTGTCTCGAAAAGCCCGATTGTTGCGATGCGGCCTGCCCCGAGAATCAAAATTGCTACCGAGCGCATTGTTTTGCGACGACGCGTGCATTAGTTAAAACGCTGGGCCTCGCAGCAGAAAACACCTCCATCGTGTTTCAGTCGCGGCTTGGGCGTACGCCGTGGCTTGATCCCGACCTTGTCGTCGTCTTGCCTGAACTTGCGGCCCGCGGGATCAAGCGGCCGGTCGTTCTTTGCCCTTCGTTTGTCGCGGACTGTCTCGAGACCGTCGAAGAAATCGGCATCCGCGCGCGCACCCAGTGGAAAGAACTCGGGGGCGAGGCGCTCTACCTCGTGCCATGCGTCAACGCCGAGCCGACTTGGGTGGATGGCGTAGTGTCGATGGTTCGCGAGCGCGCGAGCTAGAGCGAACGCACCGCCTCTGTGAAGGCACGAACGCCTTCCACGGGGGTCCCCGGAAGACAACCGTGCCCAAGGTTTGCCACGTAACCCTTTGCGGGTGCAGCGTCTCGCGCCAGGTCCCGCACCATGGCGGCGATCTTCTCGGGCGGCGCCGCAAGCACCGACGGATCCATGTTGCCTTGGAGTGCCACGCGCTGGCCGTGGCGACGCGCCGCATCGGCGAGATCGACGCGCCAGTCGAGGGACAGAACATCGACACCCGACTCCACCGAGTCGTCAAGCAGGTGAGCACCATTGTTGATGTAGAGAATCAATGGCGCTTGGTCGCGGTTCACCCGCTGCGCGATCTCTTGGTGTCGCGGCAAAACCCATTCGCGGTATTCCGCAGCAGTGAGCAAGCCCGCCCAAGTGTCGAAGATTTGAACCGCCTGCGCGCCCGCTTCGATTTGCGCGTTGAGGTAGCCCACTGAACTTTCGGTGAGCTTGTCGAGCAATGCATTCAAGATCTCGGGCTCTCGGTACATCATGCGTTTTACGTGGGCGAAGTCCTTCGAGCCGCTGCCTTCGACCATGTAGGCCGCGAGGGTAAACGGTGCGCCTGCGAAGCCGAGAAGCGGGACCTGCCGCGCTTCCAGTTCGCGACGCAGCGTTTTCAAGATCTCGAATACGAAGGGAACGCTTTCACGCGGTTCGGGAACCCGGAGCTTGTCGACTTGTTCTGCCGAGCGAATGGGCTCAGCGAGCACGGGGCCCGGAGCGAAGTCGAGATCCACCCCCATCGCGGGGATCGGGGTGAAGATGTCCTGGAACATGATGACGGCTTCACTGCCTACGAGATCGATCGGCTGCAAGGACACTTCGACCGCGCGGTCTACGTCCCGGCACATTTCCAAGAAGGTGACGCCTTTGCGAACCTCTCGGTATTCGGGCAAGTAGCGTCCTGCCTGTCGCATCAACCACACCGGCGGACGATCGACGGCCTCTCCTCGGCAAGTGCGAAGAAATCTCTCAGTAGCGGTGAACTTTGCGGGGTCGCTCGACAATGTCTGGCTCCTTGTGGGTCTTGCTTTCGTATTCGATCGTTCCGACCGACGCAAACCTAGTAGTTGCGAAGACTCGCCCAGCGGTCCCGGTGGAAAGCTGCATCTCCAAAGGTAAGTTCGCACACTCGTGCGCGCTTCATGTAAAAGCCGACGTCGTATTCGTCGGTCACCCCGACTCCGCCGAAGAATTGAACCGATTCATTCGCGGCGTGAACGTACGCATCGGAGCACGTGGCTTTTGCAAGCGAAACGAGCTGGGCCGCGTTGTCATCTCCTTCGTCAAGGGCACGGGCGGCCGCCATCACCGAAGAACGACAGAGTTCGATGTCCATGAAGACGCGTGCCGCGCGATGCTTGAGCGCCTGGAACGTGCCGATCTTCACACCGAACTGCTCTCGTTCCTTCAAATGCCCCAAGGCACTCTGGAAGGCTTGGTTCATTCCGCCGAGCATCTCTGCGCAGAGTCCCACCGTGGCCAGGTCGGTTACCTGGCGCAAGATCTCGAGCCCTGCGCCTTCTTCGCCGAGCCGTGCGCTTGCATCGACGGAAACACCGTCCAACTGCAAAAGCGCAGCACTCCGATGGTCGACACGATGCTGTCTTGTTCGAGTGAGTCCTGCTGCGTCGGCCGCAACAACGAACAGGCTGATGCCCGCTTCGTCGCTCTCGCCGCCGCTGGTTCGCACACTCACGACGATGTGGTCGGCGGCGTGGCCGTCGATCACTTGGATCTTCTCACCGGTGATCTTGTACGTGTCTCCATCGCGCTCGGCCTGGGTCGACACGTGAGCAAGGTTGTAACGACTCCCGGTTTCCTGCGCCGCAAGCGCAAGACAGGTCGAACCTTCGATCATCGGATCGAGCCACGTCTTCTTCTGCTCATCACTACCGGCGAGCGAAAGCGCCTGCCCGCCCAGCAAGATGCTGGAGATGAAGGGCTCGGGTGCGAGACATGCACCCGCGGCTTCGAGTACGGTGATCAACTCGGCCATGCCCATGTCGGCACCGCCGTTCTTCTCGTCGAAGGGAATCCCGGCCCAGCCAAGCTCTGCCATTTCTTTCCAGAGGGCTTTGGAGTAGCCGACTTCGTCACCGCTATCACGCAGGGCACGAAATCGAGCGATCGGCGATTTTTCGGTCAGAAAGTCCGACGCGGTTTCGGCGATCAATTGTTGTTCATCTGTAAGCGAAAGGTTCATTTTGATTAGTCCGGAAGCCCAAGCACGTGCTTGGCCAAAATGTTGAGTTGGATTTCAGTCGTGCCGCCCTCGATGCTGTTGCCTCGGGTGCGAAGCCAAGCACGGGTGCGGTCGAGTTCTTCGGGCTCAAAGCCCGGCCCTTCCCAACCCAACCCCTGCGGTCCAGCGAGGCGAACTTCGAGTTCGCTGCGACGCATGTTGTTTTCGGTACCGAGGACCTTGAACATCGAGCTTTCGGCGCCGGGCTGATGCCCCGCCCTGGCTTGGTCGTTCATGCGCTGGGCCGCGTAGCGAAACTTGGCCGCGTCCATTTCAGACTGCGCAACGTCGTGGCGAAAAATCGGATCGGCGAGTTTGCCGTCTTCTTCCCCGAGATATTTGCTCGCCATCTCAACCAGCGTGCCACGCCCCTGCTTGTTCCCCCCGCCACCACCGAACACCTGAGCGATCATCGTTCGTTCGTGGCCGAGCAATGCCTTTGCGACGGTCCATCCGGCATCGATCTTGTGAATGACGTTTCCGACCGGCACGCGCACATCTTCGAAATGGGTTTCGCAAAAGGGCGACTTCCCACTGATCAATGGAATGGGGCTCACGCTCACGCCCGGAGTCGCCATGTCGATCAAGATAAACGTGATGCCTTCTTGGTTCTTCACGTCTGGGTTGCTGCGCACGAGTGCGAAGATCCAGTCGCTGTGGTCTGCATATGAAGTCCAGACCTTTTGCCCGTTGATGACGAACTCTTCGCCTTCGCGCACAGCCTTGGTCTGCACCGATGCGAGGTCGGAGCCAGCGCCGGGTTCGGAATAACCCTGGCACCAGCGGATCTCGCCGCGGCAAATGCGTCGCAGGTGCGTTTTTTTTTGTTCTTCATTGCCAAACTGAAGCAATACCGGGCCGATCATCGTAAAACCGAAACCATCCACCGCTGCGGGCAACCCGAGGCGTCCAATTTCTTCGGCGAGTACTTTGGCCTCTTGCTTGTCAAGCCCACCGCCTCCGTATTCGACTGGCCAGGTCGGCGCCGTCCACTGTTTTTCGGCCATCACGTCCATCCAGACCTTGTGGTCCGGTGTCGCGAACTTCGCATTGCGGCCGCCCCACGTGTAGCTGTCTAGATTGGCGGTGCCGTAGTCGCGAAGCGATTCTGGCGCGTTTGCTTCGAGCCAGCTGCGCGTTTCTTGTCGAAACGTTTCGATGTCGGCCATCGGGAGGCCCTCCATGTTCATTGATACTTTGCGTTGTGTTATTCAGTTTTCAATCGCGGTTGGATCCGCGACCGTAGGTGCGAGGTGTTCTTTGTTTAGTCGCGCAGTTCCGCCGGCAGTTTGAAGGTCATGCCTTCGTCGACCTCAAGAAGCGACTGCACGTCGACATCCCCTTCCTGCAAGGTTTTCAATCGCTCGATCACTTGTTGGATCAAAAATTCGGGCGTCGACGCGCCAGCGCTGATCCCAACACAGGTCACACCTTCGAGCCAAATGGACTCGATCGCGTCTGCGTTTTGGATCAAGTAGCTGGGAATGCCGCGCTTGGCTGCGACTTCGACCAGGCGGTTGCTGTTCGACGAAGCGGGCGCCCCCACGATCAAAACTAGGTTCGCTTCCTTTACTAGCTCTTTGACGGCGTCTTGTCGGTTCTGGGTCGCGTAACAGATGTCGTCTCGCTTGGGCAAGACGATCTTTGGGAAGCGTTTTTTGAGGCTCTGTTTCACGATCTCCGTGTCATCAACCGAAAGCGTCGTCTGCGTGACACAACCCAGGCGCTCAGGGTTACGCACTTGGAGCTGCTGCACGTCTTCAACCGTTTCGACCAAGTACATCTGTCCGGGCGCTTGCCCCATCGTCCCTTCAACTTCGACATGACCCGCGTGGCCGATCATGATGATCTCATAATCCTGCTCGACCATGCGCTTGACTTCGACGTGCACCTTGGTGACGAGCGGGCATGTTGCGTCGATGGTGTGATGGTCGTGGGCGACGGCTTCGTCACGAACCCGAGGCGACACACCGTGGGCGCTGAAGATCAGCTGCGATCCAACTGGGGCCTCGGAAGGTTCTTCGACGAAGATCGCGCCCTTCTTACGCAGGGCATCGACGACGTAGCGGTTGTGCACGATCTCGTGCCGCACGTATACCGGCGGACCGTGGCGCTCAAGAGCCCTCTCAACGATTTCGATGGCGCGGTCCACGCCGGCGCAAAAGCCCCGGGGACTCGCGAGCAAAATTTTCATGGAACAGACTCTAGCATCTACATCGAACGACACCGATGGCTCACGTGCCTGGGCTCGGTGAATTACGGCAACTACAGGCCCAAACACGAACGAGCGGCGACACCTTTTAGGATCCGATAGGCTGCGCCGCGCCATGCCCGATTACGAACCCGATTCTGAGTCGCAACCCATCGCGACCGGACCGGACGAGTTGGACGACCCCGAGTCCGCACCAGGGCTCCCAGCAACCGGCCTCGCATCCCGCGCGATGCCCCGCGGCGAGTCACAACCTATCACGCTGCGAGAGCGTCTGGCGCAACCGCGCATGACGGGCGCCATTGCTGAGATCTTGCGCCTCGCCTGGCCAGTGATGCTTGCCACCGGTGCGGTCACGCTCGCGGGGATGATCGACCGCGCAATGGTGGGACGACTCGGGGATGACACAGGCGGCGCCGCCGTTCCCCTCGCCGCTGTCGGCATCGCGACCCAGTTCTTTTTCCTCGTTCAGAGTTCGCTCTTCGCAGTTGGCCTCGCATGCGTTGCCCTGATGGCCCGGGCCATCGGCGCGCGCGACCCGCGACGCGCACAACGCGCGTTCGGCGCTTCGATCCAAGTCGCCGTCGCGCTCAGCGTAGGCTTGAGTCTCCCGATTTCACTCGCCGCGCCGTGGGCTTTCAAGTTCCTCGGACAAGCGGACGACGTCACCCAAACCGCCCTTCCCTACCTGAACCTCGTGCTTGCGTCTTCAGTCTTGATGGCGGTGGCGTTGGTGATTGAAAGTGGGTTTCGCGCGAATCGCGAAATGCGTTTGCCGATGCGAATCGCCATGGTGGTCATGGTCTTCAAGTTGGCCCTCAACGGCGTCCTGATCTTCGGCTACCTGGGCTTCCCACGTCTTGAACTCATGGGAGCGGGCCTCGCGACGCTGATCTCCCAAATGGTCGGGCTATTTTTGTTGGTGCTTGCGCTGCGTCCGTCTGACGAGACTTCGCCTTTGGGCGTTCGCTTTCGCGACGTCATCACCTTCAACCGGCACACCTGGGACGTCGTGCGCATCGCGGTCCCAGGGATCGCCGAACGCCTCGTGATGAACACCGCGATGTTGAGTTACATCTGGGTGCTTGGGCACTACTACGGAACGTTGTCCGTCGCTGCATACACCGTTGGGATTCCGCTGCTCGCTTTCACTTGGATCCCAGGTCAAGCTTATTCGCAATCGTGCGCAACGTTGATCGGACAAGCGCTAGGCGCCGGCGAACCCGACGAAGCCGAACGCATCGGCTGGCAGTCGGCGGCGCTCGCGATCGTGACTGCCGTGATCCTCGGCTCCGTGGTCGCCGTATGGCGATACGAACTGGCGGGGTTGTTGACCGACGACCGCGCCGTCATCCTGGCACTCGGCCCATTTATGCTCGCCTTGGCGCTCGCCCAGCCATTGCTCCAGCTTCAGTTTACTTTAGGCGGTGCACATCGAGGGGCCGGCGACACCACCACGCCCCTCATCGCTGCCTGCATCGGCAATTGGGTCTTCCGAGTCCCGCTGGCGTTTGGCTTCGCGATTATTGTGGAATCTGACGTGTCGTGGATTTGGTACGCCTTGATCTTCGATCACCTCGCTCGGAGTGTCGTGCTCATCTTCACCTTTAAGCGCGGCAAGTGGAAGACGAAGCTCGTTTAGCCGATGCGCCTCTCGCTACGCAGCGATGACCCAAGCAACGTCCCCCTAACAAACTACGACGACGAAAAGTCGAACGTAAACTCGCCGTCCTCGGCGTCAACCTTGACACGCCCGCCCTTGTCGAGGCTGCCGAACAACACTTCGTCCGCCATGGCGTCCACGATGTCGCGCTGAATGATCCGTGCGAGGGGCCGCGCACCAAAGTCGGGGTCGTAGCCACGTTCTGCCAACAACTCTCGCGCGGCCGGTGCAAGTTCGATACTGATCTTGCGCTCGGCAAGTTGCCCTTCGAGTTCTCCCACGAACTTGTCGACCACGAGGTTCATCACGCTCGCTTCGAGCGGCTCGAAGATCACGATCTCGTCGAGGCGATTGCGGAACTCGGGACTGAACAATCGCTCGAGCGCCTTTGAAACACTGCCCGACTTACCACCCCCGAAACCAATGGCCGTCGTCGACGCTTCGCGGGCGCCGGCATTCGATGTCATGATCAAGGTGATGTGACGGAAGTCCGCCTCACGCCCCTGGTTGTCGGTCAAGATCGCGTGGTCCATTACTTGAAGCAAGATGTCGAACACGTCGGGGTGCGCTTTTTCGATCTCGTCGAGCAAGAGCACCGCGTACGGGTTCTTGCGCACGTCTTCGATCAACTGGCCGCCCTGGTCGTAGCCCACGTAGCCCGGAGGCGCGCCGATCAAGCGCGACACCGCGTGCTTTTCCATGTACTCGCTCATGTCGTATCGCATGAACGGGACACCAAGGGTCTTGGCCAGTTGCTTGGAGAGTTCCGTCTTTCCGACCCCCGTTGGCCCCGTAAAGAGAAACGAGCCAATCGGCCGGTCGGTGCCACCTAAGCCAGCGCGCGAACGCTTCACGGCGCGTACAACGGATTGGACTGCAGGGTCCTGGCCAAAGACAACCTTCTTGATATCGGCTTCTAGCTTGAGCAAGCGCTCGCGATCTTCGCCCTGTGTGCGCTCGAGCGGAATGCGGGCCATGCGGGAAATCACCGCTTCAACGTCACGCACACCGACTGTCTTTCGTTTCTTGCCCCGAGGTCGCAAGCGAATCGCCGCGCCGGTTTCGTCCATTACGTCGATGGCTTTGTCGGGCAGAAAGCGATCGCCAATATGACGCATCGAAAGATCGACACAGGCTTTGAGCGCGCCGCTCGTGTAGCGCACGCCGTGGTGCTCTTCGTATCGGGAAGCGAGCCCCTTCAAAATGCGGATACAGTCTTCCTTCGACGGCTCACCGATGTCGACCTTCTGAAAGCGGCGCGCGAGCGCGCGGTCGCGCTCAAAATGACGATATTCCTGATACGTCGTCGACCCCATGCAACGCAGCTTGCCATTTGCGAGCACGGGCTTGAGCAAGTTCGATGCGTCGACGGTATTGCCTTGCGCGGAACCCGCACCGAGGATTGTGTGGATCTCGTCGATGAAGAGGATCGCAGTCGGACGCTCGTCGAGCGCGGCAAGCAAAGCCTTAAAGCGCGCTTCGAAGTCCCCGCGGTAACGCGTGCCAGCGAGCAGCGAACCCAAGTCGAGGGAAAAAATCTCCGCGCCTTCGAGGTCTTCAGGCACCCTGCCCTCGTGGATCCGCAGCGCCATACCTTCGGCGAGCGCCGTCTTCCCAACGCCGGTCTCGCCGACAAAGATCGGGTTATTCTTGCGTCGGCGCGCGAGGATATGAATGGTGCGTTCAAGTTCGGTGCCGCGACCAATCATCGGATCGAGTTCACCGGCGGCCGCTTGTTCGGTGAGGTTCGCGGTAAACGCTTCCAGCGGGTCGGCAGGAACACCTTCGGTTTCTTCGCCAACACCCGCACGACTATTCGCGTCCATCGGTTCGCCG
>Ga0115003_10004436_pt1 | contig 10826 bp, 8 predicted proteins | sample ArcticOcean_MG_C_7_FD_88736 | JGI IMG/M metagenome (GOLD analysis project Ga0115003, IMG submission 88736) | Marine microbial communities from western Arctic Ocean - ArcticOcean_MG_CB11_88 | ecosystem: Environmental > Aquatic > Marine > Oceanic | place: Arctic Ocean: Canada Basin | collected... | reverse complement strand
TGATGGTATCTACACCGACACCGCGCAAATTGAAGAAGTTACTCACTGTGCGATCAATATGTTCGTCACCGGCAAGAGCTAGTAAATAGCTTTATATAATTGCCCTAACTGTTTGATTTAATGAGCGTCTATTCTCCAGTCCCTTTTTACAACCCCAGCGTTCTGCTGCCTTTCTATGCGACTTTGAATTCTTTAGACAAAAAGCTTAACAAAAGAAAGCTTTATTTTTTGGCTTTCCAAAAAATGAGAACTACGTTTACTTAGCCTTTTAAGCAGTTTTCAATTAAGTTTCAAAATGTGGACTTGGTCGCATTCACCTCTAAGTAGTTTGTTTCTGGATATGGGGTCGTTATGCGAGGTTTTATTAGGAGTTATTAGGAGTTTTAGCTATGAATAAGAGTTTTGTTAAATTGCTGCAATCATGTGCAGGCGTCTTACTGTTATCTACCGCTGGTTTTTCAATGGCGGCGACTTACGATTATGATTTTGATGCAGACGAAAATGAGCGAGGAGGGCAGCCATTAAACTTTGGTGACCTCAATGTTAAGGGTTATCACAACGGTGCTAATTATGATGCTGGCGAAGCTTATCTGGATGCCGGTTATCTGTCGGGCTTGGGTGTTTGTAAAGGGCCGGTAGCTTCAGGCACTACAGGAACCAATAACAAGTGTAATACACCTGGTACTGGCGCTAGTGACGACAATCTGCAAGTGGGTGAAATGCTTGAGTTTGTCTTTGACACTGCAAAGCAGATCGAAGTGGGTATTAATGGTCCTCACACTTCCGCGAATGGCGCGAACGTTTTGATCTGGACTGATGCGGGCAACTGGGATCTGCTGACTGTAGTTGCGGGTAAAATCACCTTGGGCGTTCAGCACATCGGCTTGATGACGCTGAAGATCTTTGGGCAGGGTGACTTTGGCCAGAAAGAAGGCAGAACCACAACTAATCTCTATGTGGCTGGTATCAATGAAGTACCTCTTCCAGCAGCAGTATGGTTGTTTGGTTCAGCACTCTTAGGTCTTGCAGGATTGCGTCGCCGCAAGCTAGCAGCCTAACTCGGGACGTCAAAGCCTGGCTTTATGTGTCGAGTTTGATGCACTGAGTTTGATACATGCAGTAGCGCCGCAATTCTTGTCTGTTAGGATTGCGGCACAAATAAAAACCCCGGTTTTCACCGGGGTTTTTAGTTTTCTGGCTTTTGCTTTTTGGCTAGTAGTTGACTGTATTGATCGCTTGGGTGGCATTAGCTATGGTGCTAATGCCTTAAAATGGCCTCTACTTATCCATTTTTCCCATTGCATCAGAAAGATCTTCTTCAACATCACTGGACATATCTTCCATCATTTGGTCGACGCTGTCAGATGCTTCCTCTACCGTATCTTCAATAATGTTTATCGCATCATCGGCTGCACCCTCAATACTGTCGGACATAGTTGACTCTGCAGCCGCTGGAGCTGTGCTCTCCTCTGGCGAACCGCCATTATCACATGCACTCAGTCCCAAGGTCGCCAGTGCGGCAATTAGGAACACATGGTAATTCTTCATATCTCTACTCCTTCCTCGGTTATTTTCATAATGTGTTTTTTCTCCTCAAGCATAGTTCAAGGCTGCTCAGATGGAGGCAGATAGGGCGAAAATATTTTTACTTGGGTCAATCAGTTGGTTATTTAGGCCTTCTGGCAAAATAAGACTGTTATTTCGCCTTATAAGGCCGCTAATCGGTTGCTGATTGCGAAACGCTGTGGCAAACTTCACGCCGCTTTTAGAGGGGCTTTGAGAAACAAAAAAGTTCCTAAAACTACCTAATACTAAGAGCGAGTTTTTATGCGAGAGTGGCGGAATTGGTAGACGCGCTGGATTTAGGTTCCAGTGGGGCAACCCGTGCGAGTTCGAGTCTCGCCTTTCGTACCAAATTTACTGAGTATCATCGTGAGGAAAATCCATGCAGGTTTCCATCGAGTCTAGCACTGGTCTTGAGCGTCAACTTAAGATTGGTGTCCCTGCCGACCGTATTGAGAGTGAAGTCGCTCAGCGTCTTCAAAAAGCCACCAAGACCGTTAACATCAAGGGTTTTCGTAAAGGCAAAGTGCCTCTCAAAGTAGTCAAGCAGCAGTTTGGCAAAGGCGTGCGTCAGGAAGTCGTTGGCGAAATCGTCAACTCAAGTTTCTATGAAGCCATTGCTCAAGAAAAACTGCAGCCAGTAGGGCAGCCGCGAATCGATGATATTAAGGACACTGAAGGTCAGGACCTAGAGTTTCTGGCGGTTTTTGAAGTGTATCCAGAAGTTGAGCTAGCTGATCTGAGCAAAGTGTCGATTACCCGTCCGGTAACCGATCTCAATGACGCTGATGTCGCCAAGATGATCGATGTGCTGCGTGATCAGCAAGCGACCTTTGAAGCCTCAGACAAGCCTGCTGTAGACGGCGATCAGCTCAATATCGACTACGTCGGTACCAAAGGCGGAGAAGAATTCGCTGGCGGTAAAGCTGAAGGTCAGGATCTAGTGCTGGGTTCAAATAGCATGATCCCCGGCTTTGAAGACGCTCTTGTTGGCGCCAGCGCTGGCGATGAAAAAGTCTTAAAGTTGAAGTTCCCCAAAGATTACCACGCAGATGAACTCAAGGGCGCGAAAGTCGAATTTGCCGTTGTGGTTAACTCTGTGTCGTCAAAGCAACTGCCAGAGATGAACGATGAGTTCTTTAAACTCTATGGTGTTGATGAAGGCGGCGAAGAGAAGTTCCGCGAAGATGTTATGAATAACATGGAACGCGAGCTGCGCAATGCAATGCGCGCGAAAATTAAGAACCGCGTTATGAATCAGTTGTTTGACCTGAATAAGGTCGAGTTGCCAGCAATGCTGGTAGACAATGAGATCACTCAGCTCAAACAGCAGATGGTTCAGCAGTTTGGTGGCGGTCAGCAGATCGACCTAAGCATGCTGCCCGATGATATGTTCCGCGAGAAAGCCGAACGCCGTGCTGCATTAGGTGTGATTGTCTCTGAAATTGTTAAAGTTGAAGAGCTTACTCCCGATGAAGATAGTGTCCGCGAAAGAATTAACGAAATCGCTTCAACTTATGAGCAGCCGAAGGAAGTCGTCGACTACTATTATAGCCAGCAGCAGCTACTGAGCTCTGTAGAGGCCGTGGTATTAGAAGACCAGGTAACGGAGTTAGTATTGTCTAAGGCGACTGTTGCTGACGAAGTATGCTCTTATGAAGATGCTGTAAAGCCTGATCCAGAGCCGGGTGCATAAACGGCTCGCTGCACGGAAACAGACTATAGTTATATTAATCTCGGGCATTGGGATCTGAGTGCCCGATTTGGTGCGTATAGTTCAGCACAAGCACTGAAGAATGATAACGAAAATAGCGAGGAAGCGATGAATTTTCAGCAACCCAATGCCGGGCAGATGCAAGACGTTCAAGCCAGTGGTTTAGTGCCAATGGTAGTAGAACAAACCTCACGCGGTGAGAGAGCCTATGATATTTACTCTAGGCTATTAAAAGAGCGCGTGATCTTTTTGGTCGGCCAGGTCGAAGACCACATGGCCAACCTGATTGTTGCTCAGATGTTATTTCTGGAATCTGAAAATCCCGATAAAGATATTCACCTCTATATCAATTCTCCCGGTGGCTCAGTCACTGCTGGAATGTCTATCTACGACACCATGCAATTTATTAAGCCAGACGTCAGTACTATGTGTATTGGCCAGGCTGCCAGCATGGGCGCTTTTTTACTCGCCGCCGGTGCTGAGGGCAAGCGCTACTGCCTGCCAAACTCGCGTACCATGATTCACCAGCCAAGTGGCGGTGCTCAGGGCCAGGCAACGGATATTCATATCCAGTCTCAGGAAATCCTCAAAATCAAGGCGCGTCTCAACGACTTGATGGCCAAGCATACCGGGCAGTCGGTTAAAAAGGTCACTGAAGATACTGAGCGTGACAACTTTATGAGTGCTGAAGAATCCAAGGCCTACGGTCTGGTTGATGACGTGCTGGACAAGCGTGAACAGAGCAGCTAGGTTGTTTTTATAACGTAGTAGGCATAGACGTTAGCCAGCTGTTCTACATTAGTTTTGATGATTTTATTGGAGGTGTACCATGAGCGATGATGACACTTTAGGAGAAGGCGGAAAGCTGCTCTTCTGTTCATTCTGTGGCAAGAATCAGAATGAAGTTAGACGTCTTATTGCAGGGCCCTCAGTCTATGTCTGTGACGAGTGTGTTGACCTCTGCAACGACATCATCTCTGAAGAGGCGATAGTCGCCGAATCCAGCGATGAGAGCCACGAGCTGCCAATCCCTTCTGATATCAAAGGCAATCTCGACGCCTATGTTATCGGTCAAGAGCGCGCCAAGCGTATTCTATCGGTCGCCGTTTACAACCACTACAAACGCCTGCAAGCGAGTGAGTCTGGAACCGGTGACTCCGAAGTGGAGCTTGGCAAGAGTAATATTTTGCTGATCGGTCCCACCGGTAGTGGTAAAACACTGCTCGCTGAAACCCTGGCACGCATGCTTGATGTTCCCTTCACTATCGCCGATGCGACCACCCTCACAGAAGCCGGTTACGTGGGTGAAGATGTTGAAAACATTATTCAGAAGCTATTGCAGAAATGCGATTATGATGTCGAAAAAGCCCAGCGTGGTATTGTCTATATTGATGAGATCGACAAGATTTCGCGCAAATCTGACAATCCCTCAATAACGCGAGATGTCTCCGGTGAAGGCGTGCAGCAAGCACTGCTCAAGCTGATTGAAGGCACCGTTGCCTCAGTGCCACCTCAGGGTGGACGCAAGCATCCGCAGCAGGAGTTCCTGCAAGTTGATACCTCTAACATCCTATTTATCTGTGGCGGTGCATTCGCTGGACTTGAAAAGGTCATCAGAGATCGCTCTGAGAAGGGCGGCATAGGTTTTAGTGCCGAGGTCAGCAGCAAAGACAGTCAGAAGTCCATCGGCGAAACACTGCTCGATGTGCAGCCAAGTGATCTGATTGGCTATGGTTTGATTCCCGAGTTTATCGGTCGCCTACCGGTAGTGGCCACACTTCAGGAACTTGATCGCGACGCCTTGGTTAATATTCTGGTGGAACCAAAGAATGCGCTGTTTAAGCAGTATCAAGCGCTGTTCTCCATGGAAGGGGTTGAACTTGATCTCCGACGTGACGCACTGGATGCGATTGCTGAGAAAGCGATTGAGCGAAAGACGGGTGCTCGTGGTCTGCGTTCAATTCTAGAGAATGTACTGTTGGACACAATGTATCGCATTCCCTCTGAGCCCAGTGTGGTGAAGGTTGTAGTGGATGCCGCAGTGATCAATGGCGAAAATGAGCCACTTCTAGTTCATGAACAAGTTGATCAAAAACTGGCATCCGACGAAGCCTAAGTCCGACTCCGCTAATCGGCGAAGCAGTAGAGATCTAAAAAAGGCGACGCAAGTCGCTTTTTTTACGCCTGTAAAACTAGCCGGTAAAACTGGGCTGTAAAAGTGTGCTGTAAAACTAGCCTATAGAAGTTGCCGCTAAATCGAGGGTTGATTGAAAAGTGAATTTTAATCAATTAAGCGTCGGACTGAGGTTGTTTTTCCGTCGCGAGTCCCAATATAAAAGACTAACCTGATAATAAAGCCGTTTTATCTGATTGCCGTTTTTTAAGCCGTTGCCAAGTGACCGTTTACCCGTAGCAGAGTAGGCTCAATCGATAGAATAGAACTGGGGCATTTAGCCCCACTCCAGACAATCTGAGGTACCCATGACCGCCACACCAACTGAAATTAACGACATGACTTATCCGCTGCTACCGCTGCGTGATGTTGTCGTCTATCCGCATATGGTCGTCCCGCTATTTGTCGGTCGCGAGAAGTCGATTACCGCCCTGGAAGATGCCATGGAGAACGACAAGCAAGTTGTCTTGCTGGCTCAGCGCAATCCCGCAGATGACAATCCTGAACTCAAAGACCTCTACTCTGTGGGCACCCTTGCCACCATTCTGCAAATGCTCAAGTTGCCGGATGGCACACTCAAGGTGCTGGTGGAAGGCGCTTCCCGGGTCAACTTAGTTGATGCGGTAGATGGCGAAGCCTTTATGCAGACCAAAATTGAAGAGCTACCCGATGGCGATCTCGATGAGCGCGAGGCCGAGGTATTGACCCGCTCGGCAATGTCGCTGTTTGAGCAGTATGTTAATTTAAGCAAGAAGATCCCCGCCGAAGTGATTGCCACGGTCAGCGGCATAGAAGATGCCAATCGTCTGGCCGATACTATTGCCTCGCATATGACCCTGAGTATCGAACAGAAGCAGGATGTATTGGAAGTGGCGGATCTCACTGAGCGCTTCGAACATTTGATGGGGCTGATGGAGTCTGAGATTGATCTGTTCCAGATTGAGCAGCGGATTCGTGGCCGTGTTAAAAAGCAGATGGAAAAGAGCCAGCGTGAGTACTATCTCAACGAACAGATGAAAGCCATCCAGAAAGAACTGGGTGATATGGATGACGGTGGCTCAGAGATCGATCAGCTTGAGACCAAAGTTGAAGAGGCGGGTATGCCAAAAGCGGCCCTCGAGAAAGCCAAGTCTGAGTTGAGCAAGCTCAAGATGATGTCGCCCATGTCAGCCGAAGCCTCGGTTCTGCGCAACTATATCGATTGGATGATCGGCGTGCCTTGGAAAAAGCGCACCCGGGTCAAGCACAACCTGGTGGAGGCGAAGCAGACTCTTGATCAAGATCATCATGGTTTAGACGAAGTCAAAGAACGCATACTCGAGTTTTTGGCGGTTCAACAGCGGGTTAAAAAGCTCAAGGGTCCGGTGCTCTGTTTAGTCGGGCCTCCTGGTGTGGGCAAAACCTCCCTCGGTGAATCTATCGCCCGAGCCACTGGTAGACAGTTTGTCCGTATGAGCCTCGGTGGAGTACGTGATGAAGCAGAAATTCGCGGCCATCGTCGAACCTATATTGGCTCGCTGCCGGGCAAGGTGATTCAGAAACTCTCCAAGGTGAAAGTTAAGAATCCACTGTTTCTGCTCGACGAAATTGACAAGATGGGTATGGATCAGCGTGGCGACCCGGCCTCGGCCCTGTTAGAGGTTCTAGATCCAGAGCAAAACCATACCTTTAATGATCATTATCTCGAGGTGGACTTCGACCTCTCTGATGTGATGTTTATCTGTACCGCTAACTCGATGAATATTCCGGGCCCGCTGCTCGATCGTATGGAAGTGATTCGTATTCCCGGTTATACCGAAGGGGAGAAGGTCGCCATTGCTGAAAAGTATCTGGTGCCCAAGCAGCGCAAAGCCAATGGCTTAAAAGAGTCCGAGCTGGAGATTACCGAAGGGGCACTGCAAGACGCCATCAGGTATTACACCCGTGAAGCTGGCGTCCGTGGGCTGGATCGAGATATTGCCAAGATCTGCCGCAAAATTGTCACTGAGCATGTGCGTGATGGTGCTGTCTCCACCGACAGTGTCGGCTCCGAGCAATTAGAGGCGCTACTGGGTGTTCGACGTTTTGACTACGGTCGCGCCGAAGCTGAAAATCAGATCGGGCAGGTGACGGGTCTGGCCTGGACTTCAGTGGGTGGCGAGTTGCTCACCATTGAGTCCGCAGCAATCCCCGGTAAAGGCCGTGTAATCAAAACCGGCTCTCTGGGTGATGTGATGCAGGAATCCATTCAAGCGGCGCTTACAGTCGTTAGAAGTCGCGCTAAGGCACTGGGGATTCGCAAGGACTTCTATCAAGAGAACGATCTGCACATCCACGTTCCTGAGGGCGCAACGCCAAAAGACGGTCCTTCGGCTGGTGTTGGCATGTGTACGGCGCTAGTCTCGGTTTTAACCGGTATTCCGGTGAAAGCGAACGTCGCCATGACCGGTGAAATAACCCTGCGTGGTCAGGTGTTGAAGATTGGCGGACTCAAGGAAAAGCTACTTGCAGCCCATCGCGGAGGTATCACCACAGTGATCATACCCGACGATAATGGTAGTGATTTGAAGGAGATACCGGACAATATTAAAGCAGACCTTACTATCTGTCAGGTGAAATGGATCGATGAAGTGTTGGCCATTGCACTGGAGCATAATCCAGAATCTTTGAGTGACGAAGAATTTAATCGTAGCAGTGGTACGAAGGATCAGGGGCAGCAGTCCTCTAGGCCAAGTACTCACTAGAGATAAAGAAATTAGCCATTTCGGCAAACGGGGCTTGACCCGCGAAATGGCTATTGGTATAACGTATCCACGATTGAGCTTGAGACCCGATGTGTAGTGAGTTTGGACTCATAAAGCCTTTCTATTTGACTACGCAATATTAATTCCAAAAAAGGGGAATACCGTGAATAAATCTGAACTTATCGACGCAATTGCTGCAGGCGCAGACATCTCTAAAGCTTCAGCAGGACGTGCACTTGACTCAGCACTCGAAGCAGTAACAGGATCATTGAAGAATGGCGACCAGGTTTCATTGGTTGGCTTTGGTACTTTTGCTGTTAAGCACCGTGCAGCTCGTGCGGGCCGTAACCCGCAGACTGGTCAAGAAATCCAGATTAAAGCAGCTAACGTGCCTAGCTTTAAAGCTGGTAAAGCGTTGAAAGACGCCGTTAACTAAGATACAGCCAAAGGTTTGTTAATTTGGTAAAAAAGGCGCATCGGTGATGCGCCTTTTTTAATGAACACTTTAAGAACAGTTTAAGAAACGTTTAAGCAGCACCTCAATAAAAATTACACATTGTATTAACCGCATTAAAGGGACAGAAAAATGTTAGACAGTTTTAGAAGCAACATGAAAGGCATCGCCTTCGGTATCGTTATCTTGATAGCCATTGTCTTCGCTTTTTCTGGTATAGGTTCACTGTCTATGTCCGGTAGTGGGGCTGATACAGCAGTCACCGTCAATGGTGAGAAGGTCACTGAGTTGAGTGTGCAGCGAGCCATTAATGGCGAGAAGCGACGCATCCTCAGCGAAAATGAAGGCCTCGATGCCGCGATACTCACCGACGAGCTTATTCGCCCACAGGTGGTGGAGCAAATAATTGGCCGCAAACTGCTTACCCAGGCGGCAAAATCTGCTGGTATGGGCGTCTCGTCGCGCACCACCAGCAAGTTACTCCTAGCTACCCCGGCTTTTCAATCAGATGATGGCCGTTTTGACCAGGATCTCTATCTCTACACCATTCGCAACCAGGGCTACACCAGCGGTACCTTTCTGGAAATGCTGAAAGGGGATATGTTGATTGAACAGTATGTTCGCGGCTTTATGGCATCGGGTTTTACCACTGTTAATGAAGTTGATTTTCTGGCGAGCATCACCGAACAGCAGCGCGATTATTACTACCTAACTCTACCACTGCAGTCCTCGGTTAACGCCATCGACCTGAGTGCTGAGCAGGTTGAAACCTACTACCAAGCGAACAAGCAGAGCTATCAGGCAGCGGAACAGGTTGTCATTGATTATATTGAGCTCAACCCGGCCCTGTTTAGCGCGACTCAAACGATTCCTGAAGAGCAGTCGAGAGCTCGCTGTGAAGAGCAGCTTGAAACGCTCGACGCAACCACATCCCGTCAGGCCGCGCATATCCTTCTGGCAGATCCCAGTGACGAGACTCTAAGCGAAATAAATCAAAAGTTGGCTGCCGGTGAGAGCTTTGAAGCCTTGGCCAAAGAGTACTCAGAAGATGTTGGCTCAGCAGACTTTGGTGGCGACCTCGGTTACACCTCTGGCGATACTTTCCCCGAGTCCTTTGAAGCGGCGCTAGAAGCCCTTCAGCTGGGAGAAGTCTCGGCACCGGTATCAACCGATAGCGGCACGCACTTAATCAAGCTGCTGGACATACAGGAGCAGACCATTGATTTTGATACTGAGCGCGGGCGCATTGAGCAAGAGCTGATTGCCGAGCTGACCGATGTCTGGTTAGTTGAGAAGTTAGCCAATTTGAAAGAACTTAGCTACAACGCAGAGAGCCTTGCTGAGATTGCCGATGACCTAGAGTTGACGGCACAGGTCTCAGAGCCCTTTTCACGAGCCGGCGCCGCGGGCATCAGCTCTAATAAGACTGTAGTCAAGGCGGCCTTTAGTGCTGAAGTGCTAGAGGATAGCTATGCCAGCGAAGTGCTGGAGCTAGGGGACGATCGCTACGTCGTGCTGAAGTTGAACAAAGCCATTCCCGCGCGTCAGAAAGAATTGGCTGAAGTGAAGGGCACTGTAGTCGCAGCCCTGACTAATCAAATGGCTCGCGCCAATCTTGCCGCGCAGGGCGCAGAATTGTTGACCAGAGTTAACTCCGGTGATCAGATTGAAGCAGTAGCCAAAGCTGAAGAGCTGGACTGGCAAGTGGTTTTGGATGCCAAGCGCAGCACCGGTGGCGTCAATGAAGAGATCAAGCGTTTTGCCTTTCAGTTACCGGCCACCGCCACTGATGACATGATCGAGAGTTTTTACACCCGCAGCGGCGACTTTGTTGTGGTGGCTTTAACCGCTGTTGAAGCGGGAGATAGCCGCAAGCTAAGCAACGAGCAAAAAGCCAGTCTTAGTTATGCCGCCGTATCAGCTACAGGTGGTCGCGAGTTGCAGGCAGTGCAGGTGAGCTTGCTCGAGAGTGCTGATTTAGAGCGTTAGAGTAGGGCAGAGTCCTAAGCTTGGGAGCTCTGGAGTACAGAGCTCTGGATTTAAGAGTTCTGGATTTAAGAGTTCTGGATTTAAGAGCTTTCTAGTACAGGCTTTCTAACACGACCTATCTATTACAGACTTTAACCCCTTGCAGGCTATCTGCCTGCAAGTCATTACCAAATCCCAGTAGCCATGAGTCACCAGTAGCCATTAGCCGCC
>Ga0115003_10004426_pt1 | contig 10837 bp, 7 predicted proteins | sample ArcticOcean_MG_C_7_FD_88736 | JGI IMG/M metagenome (GOLD analysis project Ga0115003, IMG submission 88736) | Marine microbial communities from western Arctic Ocean - ArcticOcean_MG_CB11_88 | ecosystem: Environmental > Aquatic > Marine > Oceanic | place: Arctic Ocean: Canada Basin | collected... | reverse complement strand
TTCACGACACCACAATTGCAGTCGTCATACAACCGCTCGCGCCTGGCACGGTGACCTGGGAAGCGCGGCGGGACGACGACGAAAGTGAAAGTAGCGACGGCGTTTCTACTTCCGTGTCCTTCGTGCCCGGGTTCGGCGGATGGCCAAAAGGCGCTATGGACGGCGAGCCGTGCTTGGTCACCGTGCGCCACAAGGACGGTGTCGCGAACACGAAACAGTTCAGTGACGTGGATTGGAAAAACGTAGTAGTTATGGGAAGCGAGGTACGTCGCGAAATCGCGGAGTACGCTTTGGAATCTTTAAGCGGAACTTCATCCGAAGCGGAGGAGTTCAGAAAAAATATGGCGCGGCGCATCACAGCCGTCGCCGTGACGCTTTCTTCGGAGTTCGGGACGCCGCAGATATTGGAGGGGTGCGTGGTGGACGACACGCTGTTCGTCACGCGGACCAGGCCGCAACAGCCCCTTGGTGGGAAGTGAGACGATGCAGTTATAGTAGTCTTATTATCTTTTTGGTATTAATTTGTGACAGTCTGCATCTAGAAATCAGTCCCGAAAAACGAACAACGAAATCTCGACTTTCTCATCTTCGTCCCCTTCCCCCAGGTACCTCACTGCTTGGTCAACACGTACAGCGCCACGAACTCGTCTCCGAAAATAACCTCCCCCCCCTCCAGCAGCGGGTACGCGGTGCCAGGGGTGAGCTCCTCGCCGTCGATGAAGGTGCCGTTGGTGGATGACAAATCGGTGACCATGACTTTCGATTCGGTGGTTTCGATCATGGCGTGCGCCCCCGACACCGTGGGGACCGACACTTCCAAGGAAACGGAATCCGAGGCTTGTCTGCCCACCACCATCCTCGGTTCCGTTAGCCGCAAATCAGACGGCGTCACCACCACCTCCTCCTCGTCACCCAAGTGCTCCGTGGTGTTCGGCCCGGAGTTCTTAAGCACCCACCCCGCGACGACCGTGGTTGCACATCGACGGGTGCGGTTGTTTTGAGAAGAACGCGACGCGGGGAAAAAAAACCGCGCGCCGGTGACACGCGCGTCTTGCCCAAACACGCGCGCGCGCGCAGACAGAGCGGGGGCGCCGACACACGCGTTGGCAGAGGTCAGCATCGTGTGTGCGCTGTGGCGAGGCGCGGGACGGCGCGTCCTATAGGAATGCCGCGAGAAGAAAGGTGTGATGAGAGGAGTCGTGACTGGCTGTGACTCGTCCCGAATCTTTTCGCGCGCCAGTAGCTTTTCGTCGTCTCAGGCCGCGCAGCGCATGGCGCCGCCCTCGGGGCGCGGCGCCTCCGGCTCTTTGGCGAGCGCGGAGAAGTGGGTTGACCTGCCCGACTTCACGAAAGACCTGTACCTGGAGCACCCCTTCGTGAGTTCTGGTTCCGAGGCGGACGCGCAGGCGTTTCGCGTTTCCGCCGGGCTCGTGGTGCGTGATGCGCCATCGCAAGCCAACCGCGCGGCCTGCCCCAAACCAACCACCTCGTTCGAGACGTGCGCTTTCCCGAAGTACATCACGTCACAGTTACGTGCGTTAGGGTTCGTCTCGCCGACCCCGGTACAAGCCCAGGCCTGGCCGTTGCTCCTATCGGGGCGCAACCTACTCGCGGTGGCGCCGACGGGAAGCGGCAAAACGCTGTCGTATTTATTACCAGCAATTGTGCATTGCAACGCGCAGCGCTATTTAGCGAAGGGAGACGGCCCTATTGTGACAATATTGGCGCCTACAAGAGAGCTCGCCATGCAGATCAACGACCAATGTACCCAGTTCGGCGCTAGCTCACGCGTTAAGTCCGTCTGCGTGTACGGCGGCGCGGACCGAGACGAACAAGCGAAATCTTTGAAGAACGAAACCCTGCCTGAAATCGTAGTCGCGACGCCCGGCCGTCTCAACGACCTGCTGGCCGCGAAAATAACCAACCTCGCTTCTCGGTGTACCTTCCTCGTGGTTGACGAAGCGGACCGGATGCTTGACCTTGGTTTCCTACCCCAAATCGCCCTAGTGTCGAACCAGATTCGGCCGGACCGGCAGACTGTTTTGGTAACGGCGACGTGGCCAGAGGCCGTGCACGTCGCCGCCGCGAAGCTGGCGCCCGACGCGGCGACTTTGCAGGTCGCGTCTTTGAAAAATATTCGGAACAACACTTCTACTTCTGGGGACATTACGGGTGTTGATGTTATTCCCGGGGATACCGCGCGAATCGCGCGCGGGGTGTCGCATTCGTTTACCGTTTTGGAATCAAACGACCACAAGTACGAACGGCTCGTCAAAATCTTGGAGGACCGGCTGATGGAAAAGAATAAGAACACCTCCCGGGTCGTTGCGTTCTGCGCCTCAAAACTCACCGTGGACGACACCACGCGAAAACTACGAAAGCACGGAATTCCCGCGCTCGCCATGCACGGCGACAAAACCCAGACCGAACGGGAGTGGGTTTTGGAACGGTTTCGGGACGGCACGTCACCGGTACGTATTTCACACTCACCGCATTCCGCCGACGCGACTGATTGCCCACATCCGAGTGCTGTGTCTGTATGGGTATTTAGTCAGGCATTTGGCCCTGTTCGAGACTGACACTTTTTCTGTTCCAACCAGGTGCTTCTCGCCACCGACGTGGCGGCCCGGGGGCTTGACGTGCCCGGCGTGACCACCGTGGTTAATTTTGACCCACCGAACTCGGTCAACGACTACGTCCACCGGGTCGGCAGGACCGGTCGGGCGGGGGTGACGCACGGGTGCGTGGCGCACACGTTTCTGGTCAGAGATTCGTGTTCCCTTCGCGACTTGCGACTGCACAAAGACTTGGCTGATTTGTTTCTCGCAAACGGTCTTGAAGTGCCTCTTGGGCTTTTGGAGTTGTCCGTCAGGGAACAAGGGATTAGTGTGGGCGCGCGTTTCGCGAAACGGCCGAAGAAGGAAGGGACGTCAGGGGGGCGGGGGGTGTTTGGGTAGGTGCTTTGAGAGTTTTAGTTCACGAGAAACCACGGTACGTGTGCATCCACGGCTGCGAAAAAATAACAGAAAATTCGCTCAGAACGCCACGTGTCTCGTGCGCTGGTGCCGATAACGTCGCCTCCTTGTGTTGTTCCGTGCCCCTCACTCTCGACCGCGCACGCAACAAATCACACCTCGCGGACCGTGTTTCCGTTACGTCGGGAATGATGCAAAGCGTGCACGGCGTCCGGGCGATTTCCCGCGTGAGTGCCACGGCCGTGCGCCGCGCGAATGGAGGAAGATCCGCGCGCGTGTTTCCGATCGCGAGCGCTTCGTCGTCGTCGTCATCATCCGCGCTCGCGTCACGCGCGCGCGTCGCGACCGCGGCTACCCCGTGGTCCACCACCCCCTTGGGCGGTGCGCGCACGCTCGTGCGTGCGTCCGCGGCCGCCGCCGCCCCCACTGCGGATGCCCCCAAACCCATTTTGCTTTCGGAGTACGCCCCTCCCGAGTACACGTACGTGTCGGTGTTCCTGGAGTTCGACCTGGGCGAGGAGTTCACCACTGTTTCGAACACGTGTTCGGTGGAGCCGCGGGTGCCACCGGTTTCTTCCGGAGACTCCAATGGGCCGCTTTTCCTGAACGGTGACGTGCCAAGCATGGATTTGGTGTCCGTGACCATCGATGGCGTCGTCTTAACTTTGGACAAGGAATACACGCTGTCGCAAAAAGGCATGACCATCGCGAAACCTCCGTCGAAACTCTTCGAGCTTAAAATCACCACCAAGCTTACACCAGCAGAAAACACCGAGCTGGAGGGGTTGTACAAGACCTCCGGGAACTTCTGCACGCAGTGCGAAGCCGAGGGATTCAGGCGGATCACGTATTTTCAAGACAGGCCGGATGTCATGTCCGTGTTCACCACCAAAATCACCGCGGACAAGCAAAAGTACCCGGTTTTGCTTTCGAACGGGAACTTAACGCGCAGCGGCGATTGCGAAGACGACGCAAAGAAACACTTCACGACCTGGAACGACCCGTTTCCCAAACCTTCGTACTTGTTCGCCCTCGTGGCGGGTAACCTGGGGTGTGTCAACGATACCTTCACCACCATGTCAGGCCGGACAGTGCAGCTGAAAATCTACGTCGAACACCACAACCTGGACAAAACGGAATGGGCGATGGTGTCGCTGAAAAAATCCATGAAGTGGGACGAGGACGTGTTTGGGCTGGAGTACGACCTGGATCTGTTCAACATCGTCGCCGTTGATGACTTCAACATGGGCGCCATGGAGAACAAATCCCTGAACATCTTCAACTCGCGGCTGATTCTGGCGACACCAACCACCGCCACGGACGCGGACTACGCCGCCATCGAAGGCGTGGTAGCGCACGAGTACTTCCACAACTGGACTGGCAACAGGGTGACGTGCCGTGACTGGTTTCAGCTCTCCCTGAAAGAAGGCCTGACCGTGTACCGGGACCAGGAGTTCTCCAGTGACATGAACAGCCGGGGCGTGAAACGGATCGGGGACGTGTCTCGCCTAAGGGCCTCGCAATTTCCCCAAGACGCCGGCCCGATGGCGCACGCCATCCGCCCGGAGGAGTACATCAAGATGGATAATTTTTACACCGTGACGGTTTACGAAAAAGGTCCGGCCTTGGTCCTTTCCAAAATCCAGGCACACTGTTCACCGCCCCTGGTCGAGTGCACTACGTTCCGTAACATTTACCAGTACTGGCAACTGTTACATTCATCACAATCACGACTGTTTATCTCTCAGCTGGTGACTGTTTGTCCATCCATCGCGATATAAAGTACACCCACACTCGCCGACTCAAGACTGACCGTTTTCTTTCCCGAAAAAGGCGCCGAGGTTGTGCGGATGTACGAGACTTTGCTCGGGAAAGGAGGGTTTCGAAAGGGGATGGACCTTTACTTCGAACGGCACGACGGCCAGGCGGTGACTTGCGACGACTTCTTAAACGCGATGGCAGACGCCAACGCGTTTGACTTGGAAAAATTCAAGCCCTGGTACTCGCAAGCGGGCACGCCCGAAGTTACCGCGACGTGGACGTACGACGGCGAAGCAAAAACGTTCGAAATGACGCTCACGCAAAACACCCCCGACACGCCCGGGCAACGATACAAGAAACCCGTGCTGATGCCTGTTTCGGTTGGCCTGGTTGGCCCCGACGGCAAGGACATGGCGTTGCATCTGGAAAACGAGGATGCCTCTGACCGAAAAGCAGCGACGTACACGAAGACGCTTCAGTTTTCGGAAGCCACCGCGACGTTTACGTTTGTAAACGTTTCCGAAAAGCCAGTCCCGTCGATTCTTCGCGATTTCTCCGCCCCGGTCAAGCTCACCACGCCTTTAACAAAGGACGACTTGATTTTCCTTTTAGCGAACGATTCGGATTTGTTCAACAAGTGGGAAGCGGGACAGACGCTGTGGCGGCAAACGTTGCTTTCGCTGATTGACGACGTCGGCGCCGGGAGGAGTTTGAAGCTGGACGGAGATATCGTCGAAGCCATGCGCGTCATCGTGGGTGATGCGTCGTCCGAAACCGCGGACAAAGCCTTCATCGCGTGCGCCATGTCACTGCCAAGCGAAAGTGAGCTAAGCGAGCTGTGCGTCTCCGCGGACCCGGACGTGATTCGCGCGGTGCGCGATTTCGTGCTCGCGACGCTCGCGCGTGCGCTGAAACAGGAGCTGGAGCTTGGTTTGAGTTCGAACAGCGCGGATACCTACGCGCGGGACGGCGACGCGAGGGCCAAGCGGTCGCTGAAAAATACCTGCCTCGCCTTTCTGTCACGGCTGGAAGAGGTTGGTGTTGACCACGAGTGCCTCGCGCGGTTCAAACGCGCGGATAACATGACCGACCAGGTCGCGGCGTTGGCGTGCCTTGTGAACCGGGACTGCCCCGAGCGGACCACGGCGCTTACGTTGTTCTACGACCAGTGGCAAACAGACGGGCTCATCATGAACAAATGGCTCGGCCTCCAAGCCTCGTCGTCGCTACCCGGGAACGTGGAGAACGTGAAACAGTTAATGACACACCCCGCGTTCGACATCAAGAACCCGAACAAGGTGTACTCGCTCATCGGTGGTTTCCTGGGGTCGCCGTCGAACTTTCACGCCGCCGACGGATCGGGGTACCAGATGCTGGGCGACGTGGTGCTGCGATTGGACACAATCAACGGAAGCGTCGCGGCGAGGATGGTCAGCGGGTTCACGAGGTGGCGGAAGTACGACGAAACGCGACGCACGCTGATGAAGGCGCAGCTGACGCGCATCGTGAACACGGAAGGGCTGAGCGAGAACGTGTACGAAATAGTCGCGAAGAGCTTGGAGTGAGGTGGTGAAAAGTGGCCGGAGTTGAGAGGGACGATTGTTTGCGTCTTTCCCAAATTGAAAACAACCGAGAAAAAAGAGAATCGATGACACCCGCTAGAACGTGGATCTGTGTATTTCACGTGATTTACGAGCAACACGCGCCGGCGTTTCCGTCGTCACACCGCGCCGGCATCCCTGAGAAATTGAACCATCGCATCGTGGCACTTTTTAACGGCGATACGCAGCGGCGTCCTGCTGCCAACCCTCGCCTTGTTGTTGTCCGCACCCGCCTCGATCAGCGCCCGCAACACCGCCTCGTGGCCCTCTTGAGCGGCGATGTACAGCGGCGTCGCGCCGTTATCCTTTGCCTTGTTAACGTCCGCGGCCGCCTCGATCAGCGCCAACACCACCGCCTCGTGGTCATTTTGAACGGCGATGTACAGTGGCGCAACTCCGATATCAGTTGCCAGGTTGATGTCCGCGGCCGCCTCGATCAGCGCCTGCACTACCGTCTCGTGGCCCTCTTGAGCTGCGATGTGCAGCGGCGTCGCGCCGTTATAACTTTTCTTGTTGATGTCCGCGGCCGCCTCGATCAGCGCCCGCACTACCGCCTCGTGACCCTCTCGAGTGGCGATGTACAGCGGCGTCGTGCCGTCATCCCTTGCCTTGTTGATGTCCGCGACCGCCTCGATCAGCGCCTGCACTACCGTCTCGTGGCCGTTTTGAGCGGCGATAAACAGCGGCGCCCCCCTCTTTTTACTTGCCTTGTTGATGTCCGCGCCCGCCTCGATCAGCGCCCGCACCATCGCCTCGTGGCCAAATTCAGCGGCGATGTTCAGCCCTTTCTCGTCCCAAGGGCAGCCGTTCGCGCGCGCCCACTGCAGTACCTCGAGATGCCCGCCCTCCGCCGCCTCACGACACGTGTTTGTGTCCCACGGCGCGCCGTTCGCGCGCGCCCACTGCAGCACCTCGAGGTGCCCGCCGTATGCCGCCCCCGCGCACGTCAGAACGTTCCATGGGCAGCGGTTCGCGCGAAACTCCTTCAACTTCTCGAGATTTCCACTCCTCGCCGCTGCCTGACAAAGGAATTGTTGATGCGACAGGCGACCTCCCCGTTGCATACGCTCCACCGCGCTTACACAGCCACGGTCCGCGGCCTCATACTCGTCGAGCTTTTCAAACCGAAGCCCCGTTTCTGCCATCGCGTCGCGCTGGGAGCCGTGCGAGATCTGCGGGGTCGTCAAAATACTCAGCTCTGAGAACGTGCGTGATGACGATGTCGTTGAGAAGGCCGGGGATGGCGTCTTGCGCGTCGGCAAGGCTCGTGGGAGTAGTGCCGGTCGCGATATCACCGACGACGCGTCCACCGCAAACGGCGGCGTTGCGCGCGGGGGAGGCCGGCGACGACGGAGTGACGCATGAGAAAAGCCGCATTTTCCGAATCGAAGAAAGTGACCAACGACCGGGCGGAGCTCGGGGCGTTGCGTCGTGAGCATACACCGGCGCGGAAGGCGAGCGGGAATTCGGCAAATCGCCCATCGCCGCGCCAGTGATGGCGGTATACGCCTCGGAAGGCATCGCGGAGGGTGGCGTGTGCGCGTCGTTGTGTCTTGACATGTGAAAGATACGTTTGATACGGCATGCAGGCTCGCCACGTGTCGCTTTTTGAAATCGTGACTCGACTTTTTTTTGCGCACGATCGGTTGTTGCTTGCAGGGTGCCTCCACTGTGCTCAACACGATGTCGTCCACCTGTGCCCTCTCCGCGGTCGCGGCGCGCCCGCGCGTCTGCGTCCGCGGCCTCGTCTCCCGTCGCGGAGTGCGGGTTCCCCACCCAAAACCCCGCCGCGTCGTGACCGCTGGTGTATTCGGAAAGGATGAAGAGTCGGCATCGGCTGGCAGACCCACCCCGTCCGGTCGCGCCCCTGGAAAGCCGCGCGCCGAGGACAACGTGAACCTCCCCACCGCTCAAGACCCGCCCGCCCAATTGCCCTTGTTACTGAACAACACCCCCCACGAAAGAAGCACGCGCCAGTGGTTCTACAAAGACAGCACGGACGCGCTCGTGAAAGCGGTGACTACACACAAAATGACCCGGTGCAAGGCGAAAATAGAGTTCCCCGAGATGAACGTGGAAGGCGACGTGTACCGCATCGGGACACTCCTGGAGCTGGTCAGGGACTTGGCCACGAAACTCGCGGTTGATGGAAAGAAGGTGCGCGTGTGTGTACAAGGCAGCATGGGCGCTGGGGTGTTCCAGGCCCTGCCCCTGAGTCTTTCGGGGGTGGCGCGGATTTTAGATTTAATGGACTGGGGCGAGGCGGACGAATTCGTACGCCGAGGGAGTATCGGGAAAGACGTCCCCACTGACGATGACGATTACTTCATCCTAATCGCGCCTCAAAACATCGTGGGGTATGCGGTGCTGCCGTACATAATCGAAATGGAAGAAGCGTGTGGTGACCGGCCGATGATCATGATCAACCCGAGGTTGGATGACATCCAATCAGCCGGAAACGTCATGTCAGTTCGCGGCAGAGGCGAACGCCGCGAGTACGTCGATAAGTGGGAAACCGCGTATCACTTTCGTTTGCTTTACAAGAAACCTTATTTTTTTCCCATTTTCGGTGCCCTGCGATACGCCGGACCAGGCACGAAGTGGGAGCTGTATAAACGGTTCGGTAAAATGAAAACGGAGGAGTACAAGCTTTTGCGCGTGTACGCGGACGGCGAGCCGAACTCGGGGGAAATCACGAAGGTCATTTTGAAACGAGAGTAATTGTTTACGTAACGGGAGAGTGCTTTGCGTGGGAAGGGTGGATACACAATGTACAGCACTCGCTTTAAAGGGGAAGGGTGGATGTACCCCGTGCGACTTGTACGTGTAAGTGAAAAACGTGAATGCGTGAAGTACGAAATTCGCGGAACCGACAGATCGGGAATCCCTCGCGACGACCCTTCTCAACCAAACCCTGACCGACCCACGCCCTACTGCGGTCGTATCTTCCCTTTCGCGGCTAGGATTTTCTTCCGAGGCCCCAAAGGCACGCCTATCGAGTGCAAATCCGCATCCGTCAACTCGCGCAGCGCGTCCGCGTCGATCTCTTCCTTCGCGAACGAGGAAACGTACTTTCCCAACCCGAGGTTTCGCAGAAAGTCGCCGACGCGCCCGGCGGCGTCGTTTCCGTTTCCTTTTAGCAAGGCACGCGTGCTTTTTGCGTCGCCGTACTTGGTGTTGGTGTTGGTGTTGAGGTTACCAGTGCTTTTGGTGCCTTTAGTGCCTTTGGTGCCTTTGGTGGTGTTGGTGCGTTTGGTGGTGTTGGTGTTCCCGAACCTTCCACCGGGCGATCCTAAACCCGCCCTCAAATCCTTCGACCGCGCGTCGTGGCCAAAACCAAATCCCCCACCACCAGACGGCGACCGCACCGCGCTCACCACGCGCACCACGCGGGCGCCGCCGTGTCGCGTGACCGTCGGGCCGAGTTGCAGCCGGGAACGCAAATCGTTTTTTTTGCCGGGACCACCCGGAGGACCCCCGGCTCGGCGCACCCCCGCGACCGCGGTCTTGGCCTTCCCCTTCGACACACCGCCCGTGATTCGAGACAACACCGATTTGACTTGCACTTTGTTTTTGTTTTTCCCGCCACCGGATGACGCCTTGCCCACCGCGGGCGTGCCCTTGGGGAACAGACCCCCGCCCACCCAGCCGTGTGTGCCCTTGCTCTTGCCTTGGCCGACCTTCGCCTTGAACTTTGCCATCGCGGAAACACGTGACACCGCCGAGGTCGCAATGGCCTGCGCAAAGCCGGGATTCAAAAATACGAGATTGAGGAAAATCGAGGCTTGATTTATTGGACGCGTTTTCACGAGAAGCGAGAAAAAAGAGACTGGCACCGACGCCACTTCACGCGCCATGGAGACCCGCGCGCGCGCTTTGCTGTCGCGCGCTTTGGTTCCGATCGCGCGCCGTCCTGGACTACTCGTGGTATCAAATGTGAGAAGAAATTCGTTTTTATTCATCCTACTTAGCTACTGGACGCGACGTTGCTAATCGCCGCCGCGTCGACTGTGTATAAATTAGGCACCTTTTTAGAGCTAATAAAAAGTAGGCGCTTAGACGATGAGGACCGCCTTCTTGAGCTGGCCGTCCTTGCGCTGGCCCGTGGAGAGAATCTCCACGGTGACCGCCGCGGTGACGAGGTACTTGGGCACGTTAAGCTTGAACTTCGCGGCCATCCAGGCATCGACGATGAAGCGCTGGTCATCGTGGTCGGGCTCCAGGGTTTTTCCTTCAACGAAGTTGATGTACACAACCTTCTCGGCGTGCGTACCGTAGTGGTGTTCGATCACACCGCCGGCGGCCTTGACCGCGTCAGCACCTTCCTGGGCGCTGAAGTTGGGCTTCTCGATGCCGAGGCCGGCGTCGGCGAAGCTGTCCGTTACCCAGAGCTTGCAGAAACCGCAGCCGAGAAACCCTAAACCGGAGTTGTCGTCGTGCACAGAGGGAACGTGGCCAGCAGCCTTGACTTCCTTGCAGATGTCGCCGAGTTCCGCAGTG
>Ga0115003_10004425_pt1 | contig 10838 bp, 7 predicted proteins | sample ArcticOcean_MG_C_7_FD_88736 | JGI IMG/M metagenome (GOLD analysis project Ga0115003, IMG submission 88736) | Marine microbial communities from western Arctic Ocean - ArcticOcean_MG_CB11_88 | ecosystem: Environmental > Aquatic > Marine > Oceanic | place: Arctic Ocean: Canada Basin | collected... | reverse complement strand
TGTTGAAGCATAATGTACTGCAAATAGGAGCTTCGATATGCTCATTGAGTTATATCGCAGCAGCTAAAGTTACTTTCCACCCTTATAGAAATATCAGCATTGCCAAGGCTGCTTTAGAAAGAATTACAATAGAGTTAGCGGATGAACTGGGGAAATCACATAACATCCGCGTCAATGTTGTTCGGTTTTCGCCCTATATGGGAAGCAAAGCAGGTAACGCAACCCTAGAAATTAAAGACATTAAGACTTCCAACACAATGAGTCCTCTGGGTAATGCCAGACCGATGGACCTTGCGTATGAGATCGTTCATTTATTTAGACCAGACCTAAAGATTACTGGAGAAATAAGGCATGTTGATGGGGGCTATCATATTACGGGATAAACGATAAGTTAAACTCACCTGTTGAAATTTTTACGTTCAAATTTGATAAGATTTTTCAGATCCTTCCAAAAACGGTTCGAACGAGAACCAACAAGGGGAGCAGTTTTAAAAGCCTTGACTTACGTCAAGGCTTTTTTTTGCACACTATTTGCACGGTCAACTTAGGTTTGACAAACGAAATAGTAGTATATTCTTATGTTATTTAAGTATTTCTCTCCGCATACCAACTTAATTGTTGCACTTACGAAGTTTATTGTTACGCCAACCAACTTAATAGTTGCATAAACGTAGTATATTCTTACGTTATCGAAGCATATAGCTCCACATACCAACTTAATTGTTACACGAATGTGCATAATATATTATTATGTAAATCTTAAATACCAATTGGCTTGAATATTATATTTTAATCTAAGTACATAATAAGTGGTTACTTATAATTTGAAAATACTTGGTAAGTATTTATCAGTTTAGCGCTGCAATTAAGTAAATGGTTATTAAACTATTTATTTTGTATGTAGTTTACTTTGTAACGGGATTCAATTTACTGTAGATTAGTAGTTTGTCGTTGTTTTTGCTGTAGGGTTTGGTAAGGTTTTTGCTGTAATATGCAGTATTGATTCATCTAATCCCCTTTCAAATGAAATTATTAAAAACCGTATTCATTGTTTTACTATTTTGTTCTTCTAATACATTTGCACAGCTGTCTTCGGGGTCTATAGCACCCAATTTCACCCTTACCGATATTGATGGAGAAACACACGAACTCTACGATTACTTAGATGACGGTAAAGCAGTATTACTTGATTTTTTTACCGTTTGGTGTGGCCCATGTCAATCTCATGCACCTACTTTAGATGCTGCGTATCAAACGTATGGATCTAACGGCGATAACTCAATGGTATTTTTAGCTTTAGAGTCCGACAATTCAACAACAGATGCTCAGTGTAATAATTATAATGGTTTTCAGTGGAGCTCCGAACTATCTTATCCTATAATAAATACAACCAACAATACGCCTGCAGAGTTCAATATAAATTATTATCCCACGGTGTATGTAGTCTGTCCAAATAAAATAATTACAGAAGTAGGTCAAATAGGTGTTTCATCAATAGGGAGTTTTGTGGCTGCAAATTGTGAAATTAGCATTCCAGAAAACGATTTAAAACTCAGTAATTTAAATGCTAATTTTAATAATTGTACAGCCCTTTCTGAGCCTACTGTAGAGTTGAAAAATATTGGGAGTAATTCATTTACAAACCCCCAGATTGATGTTTTTTTAGATGGAGTATTTATTGAAACGATTACGTGGCAGGGTACTATAAGCACCTTGCAAACCATTACCGTTTCACTTACTCCAATGGCAGCTATTTCTGTAGGGAGCCACGCATTAAAAGCAACTATTTCTGAGGATGATGTAGTAAACAACAACATAACTACAATAGAGTTCTCTGCAAATCAATTTACAAATGCAACTGTAGAGTTTAATCTAGTATTAGATAATTACCCATCTGAAACTACTTGGCAGTTGTTAACTGAAGATTTAGTAGAAGTTTATAGTGGCTCTGGATATACGCTTGCAAATTCTTCCATTACAGAGTCTTTTTACTTAGAGTTGAATGAATGTTACACATTTGCTATTAACGATTCGTATGGCGACGGTATTTGCTGTTCTTTAGGTGCTGGATCTTATTCTCTAGAGAGTGATGGAGTTTCTTTTGGTGGTGGTGATTTTGGTTTCTCTGAAAGTGTGAGTTTTTATATTGGCGATATTACTTCTAACGAAACAGTTTCTCAATTAATTGATTTGCCTGCAGGTTGGTCTATTTTCTCAACTTATATGGAAGCTGCTAATCCAGATTTCGAAAATGTTGTTTCAGCTATTTCAGAAGAAATCACAATTGCAAAAAATTATCTAGGCTCGGCCTACTTACCAGAATGGAGTTTTAATGGTATTGGAGCTATCCAATTAGGGCAAGGGTATCAAATAAAAGTGAAAAATACTTGTTCCTTTACTGTTGCTGGGACTTACTTATATCCTCAGTTAAATACTTTAAATCTTTTTAGTGGGTGGAATATTATATCCTATTTACGGTTAACTGGTGCTCCTGCAAATTTGGTGTTCAATAATTTAAATTTAGAGGGTGCTATAGTAATTGTGAAAGATGCAAATGGAGCAGCGTATTTGCCTATTTGGGATTTTAATGGGATTGGTGATTTAAATCCTGGAAGTGGTTATCAGGTGAAAACAAATGCTGCCTGTCAGCTTATGTATTTATCGAATTTGGAATCGTATGAATAGATTAAATTAAAAAAGCTCCACCGAAGTGAAGCTTTTAATCTAAATCCCTAAAACTTGAAATGAAATACTTAATAAGTAAAACCCTTCAAGCTTACTAGTCTATAAATCAAAGATTACGCCAAAGTCAATAACATTTAAATCATAGAGGCTTTTGTTATTTAAAAATCATCATCTAACATGAGTTCCCCTCTAATAGATTAAGATAATTATACTGGGATTTTGGAACAAACTATTTTATCTCTACGATTAATCGCGTCTATTTTTTGTGTTAGTATTCATGAAATGTTAATTCTCGTAGTATCTCCAACAAGCCAAAACAATTTTCATTTAGTTTAGTGGTGCCTAGGTTTAATAAATTTTTCAAAAAAAAAAGCCATCTCTTAAGAGATGGCTTTTTTTAATATAAATAACACTAATCAGTAATTACAATCTTCTTAGTAATACTAGACCCGTTTTGTTTTAGTTGAATAAAGTAAATACCAGCTTTAAGACTTGGGTAAAGCTCTTTAAGTTGAATGTTGTTCTTAGTTGCATCTAAGTGTACTTCCTTAGCAGCTAAGGTTCCACCAAATACGTTACTTAAAGTAATGTTTACAGTTGCTTTTTTGTAAAGCTCAAATTCTATTGTTACATCTCCTTTAGAAGGGTTTGGGTAAATAGAAAGTTCTTCGAAAATTTTCTCGGTTAAAGAAACTTCATTTTGATTACATACAATAAAGTTGTCTAAGTATAACCAGTTTCCGTTTTCACCAGTAAGTTCAAACTTAATCTGAACATTCTTTTCACCAGCCAATGTACTTAAACTAACTTGGTATCTGTCCCACTCGTCTGCAGTTGGTGTAAATGGTAAAAAGATAAAAGTACTATCATTTGTAATTAGTGCATCTGTACTATAGTTCTTTTTAGAAATCCAAGTTCTACCACAGTCATCAGAAATAGATACTCTAAGGTTATCATCAGTCGACATATTCTTTCTAGCATAAGCTAAATCGAAATATGCATTAATTGGCGCAGATGCATTACTTAAATCTATAGTAGGCGTAATTAATGTATGTTGATCTCCTTCTTGAGTAAATACTGAACTTCTAATTCTAACCGAAGCGTTGTTTGCTCCTCCATCAATACCTGTAATAGTAGGGCTAGCCGCATCGCTAGTTCTTTCCCATGTAGCATCTGTCTGCGCGCTTACTAACCAATTCCAGCTATTTGTAGTGTAAGTTGGGAATTCAGTCGATTCGAAGTTTTGAATATAAGGAAAGGGCATGTTTGCTTCATCGTCGGTTACCGTAATGTAACTTTCTTTAAGCAATGATTTTACACCTGCTGAATTTGTTGCAGTTAAAGTAACTTCAAAGAATCCAGGGTTTCCAAAGATTATATCTTCAGGGTTTTCTTCGGTAGAAGAAGATGGTGTTCCACCTTCGAAAGACCACTCATAAGAAACAATACTATCTAAAGAGTAATCTACATTATAAGTTTCGTTGTAGAATGAATATGCATCCCCTGGGCATCCATAAATATAATCAGACGTAAATTCTGGAGTTGGCGTACAAAGTACAGTTGTGTATTCGTTGTTAGTACCTGTAGCAATTAAGTTTTCTTCAGAAACCAATATCGATCTGTATTCATCAATAGCAGAACGCATTCTGTCTCCTTGTAATAAAGAGAACATGTTCATACAGTCGTCATCCGAGTAATCCATATAGTTCATGAACATCTCTCCGTTTTCTTGAGAAATAGTTTGTGTAGTTGTATCTGCTACACATCCACCATTAGAAGGGCCTACGTGATATGGGTAGTCTGATAAACAAACTCCGAAATTTGGCTCTACTGCAGCTGGAGTATCATTTACTTGGTCATTTCCACAAGTAGCATCTCCCCAAATATGACGTAAATTTAACCAGTGACCAGCTTCGTGTGTTAAGGTTCTACCTACTTGCGCAGATGCAGTTCCTATAGATCCAGTATAATCATCTCTTAAAATCACACCATCTGTACTTGCATTACTCCAAAGTTCGTCAGGGAATTGCGCGTAACCTAAAATAGTACCGTAGCTACTTTCTTTGTCAATGTTTTTAACGACCCATACATTGAAATATTTTGTAGGATCCCATTGAATTAATTCTTTTACATTGTTGTTAGCATTTGATGTAAGTAAAGAATATGTACGAGTTACCCCTTGTGTACAGTTTCCAGCTGTATCTAATTGTGCTAGTCGAAATTCGATGTTCGCATCTCCAGCAAAAGCTTTAAAGGGTGCAGGAGTATCTGTAGTATCAGAGTTTGTATAAGCGAAATCCTCATTCAAACTTCTCATTTGATCTTCAATTTGCTCAAACGAAATGTTTTCATTTCCACCTTTGTGGATGATGTGAAAAACGACAGGGATCACATAATGATCAGAGTTTTTCACTCCATTTTCTCCGTTTTCTTGCTGTAGCTTGTTAAAAGCATTGAATCTTTTTTCAATTTCTTTGGCTACTTCAGGATGTTCAGCGTTTAATTCGTCGCGATGTTCCATAGAACCACACCAGTTTTGTGCCGATGCTGTTGAGATAACCGTAAATAAGCTAAATGTAATTGCTATAAGCTTTTTCATTTGTTATGAGATAGTTACTAGTTTGTTTTTTGTAATTCCAATACGTGAAATGCTTCACCTATAAGGATTTCAAATATACATATTCTAAATAAATTGACTGCTAAGTTCATTTAATTTTTATTCTTAGCATACCAAGCACTATTAACCTTGTATTTTTTCTATTTTTACCTACAATGAAAAAGAAAATAAAAAACAACAAAAATACGGCTAAGTCACCTAATCTAAAGGAACTTAAAAGCACTATTATCGATTTGTGCAATGCCACAGTTAAGCCCGTAACCTTTAAAGATATTTGCAGTGAACTGCAGGTTAAAGATAAAATAGCCAAACATCAAACGTCCTTTATTATTAAAAACCTTGTTATTGAAGGTGCTATTAAGGAAATTGGTCATGGAAAGTATGGCGCAAATACTACCCAAGAATACTACGAAGGTAAGATTGAAAAAATCACTTCTGGTGCTGGGTATGTAATTTGCGACGGTATGGAACAAGATGTATTTGTTTCTGCTAGAAACGCTGGTCAAACTTTGGGTGGCGATATTGTACGTATAGTACTTACTGGAAATCACACCGGAAAAAATCCTGAAGGAGTTGTCGTTTCTATTGTGAAACGCGGTAGAACAACCTTTGTGGGGAATATGAGAGTAGATGCTCGTCATAGTTTTATGACACCAGATAACTCTCGTATTGGAACAGATTTCTACGTACCAAAGGATAAACTGAATGGTGCTAAAGATGGCGATAAGGTTCTAGTAACCTTATTAGATTGGCCTAAAAAAGCAAAAAGTCCTTTCGCCGAAGTGACCACTGTAATCGGTGCTGCAGGAGAACATAATGCTGAAATTCACGCTATTTTAGCCGAATTTGGTTTGCCTTATGAATTCCCCGAATCGGTAGAGGCTTATGTAGAATCTATTCCAGAAACTATATCTGAAGAGGAAATTAGCAAGCGTAGAGATATGCGTGAGGTTTTAACCTTTACCATAGATCCGCACGATGCGAAAGATTTTGACGATGCACTTTCTATTCAGAAACTAGCAGATGATAAATGGGAAATAGGTATTCATATAGCCGATGTTTCTCATTATGTACAAGAAGGAACTTTATTAAACGACGAAGCTTACGAAAGAGCAACTTCTGTTTATTTAGTTGATCGAGTGGTGCCTATGTTACCCGAAAAACTCTCTAATAAAGTTTGTTCTTTAAGACCAAACGAGGAGAAATTATGCTTTTCTGCGATTTTTACAATCAACGATAAAGCTGAGGTTTTAGATGAATGGTTCGGAAGAACAGTTATTTATTCCGATCACCGATTTACTTACGAAGATGCTCAAGAAGTAATAGAGAATAAAGAAGGGAAGTTTGCAGAAGAGATTTTGTTGATGGATAAACTTGCCAAAATTATGCGTGCTAAGCGTATAGATGAGGGCGCCATTACTTTCGATAGAGTAGAAGTGAAGTTCCAGTTAGACGAAGAGAAAAACCCAACGGGTGTTTACTTTAAGCAAGCTAAAGATGCCAATAAACTCATTGAAGAGTATATGCTTTTGGCTAACAGGAAAGTTGCATCATTTATTGGTAAAGCTGCTGATGGAACGCCAAGTAATAAACCTTTTGTATACCGTATTCACGATGATCCAGATCCAGAGAAAATCAATAACTTCTCTACTTTTGTAAATCAATTCGGACATCAAATGAACTTGCAAACGCCAAAAGAGATTGCGAATTCTATGAATAGAGTTTTAGCCGATGTTTCTGGAAAGAGAGAAGAAAATATGGTGGAGCTCCTAGCTATTCGTACTATGAGTAAAGCGAAGTATACTATTGAGAATATTGGACACTACGGTTTAGGTTTCGATTATTACTCACACTTCACTTCACCAATTCGACGATGGCCCGATGTAATGGTGCATAGATTATTACAACGTTATTTAGATGGTGAAAAGGTTACCGAAAAAGAAGCGATAGAAGAGCAGTGTAAACATTCTTCTGCTATGGAAAAATTATCTACCGATGCTGAGCGTTCTTCAATTAAGTACATGCAGGTAAAATATTTAATGGGTAAAGTAGGTCAGGACTTTATGGGTTCTGTTTCTGGAGTTACCGAATTCGGAATGTTTATAGAATTGAAAGAAAGCCTTTGCGAAGGCCTGGTTTCTATGCGCGATCTAAAAGACGATCACTACGAATTGCATAAAGAGACTTTCAGTTTGGTTGGGAAAAGAACCAAAAAACGTTTCCAGTTAGGAGATGCATTGAAAGTGCGAGTACGCAATGTAGATTTAGTGAAAAAACAAATCGACTTCCAATTGGTTAAATAGATTTAGAATTTATTGAAAACAAAAAAACCACTCCTAGGAGTGATTTTTTTTGCTTTTATTTTTGAGAGAATAAGTCAAAATATTCTTGCTGTCAAATGAGTCGTTTAAAGACATGACTTGAAAAAGGTGTAAGGTTGTTAGTACAAAGTATTAAGTATAAGTTTTGTAAAAAGGACTAGATACCATCTACTAAATACTAGCTACAAAAACCATCAATTAATAGTTAAATTCTGACTTCTTTATTCTTACTCCTCAGTTAAGCATTTTTGAATTGCTCCAAAAAGCGAATGTCGTTTTCAAAAAACAATCTTAAATCTTTAATTTGATATTTAAGCATCGTAATTCTTTCGATACCCATACCAAAAGCAAAACCACTGTATTTTTTAGAATCTATTCCACAGTTCTCCAGTACATTTGGATCTACCATACCACAACCTAAAATTTCTACCCAGCCTGTATACTTACATATGTTACATCCTTTACTCTTACATATATTGCAAGAAATATCTACCTCAGCACTAGGTTCAGTGAACGGAAAGTAAGAAGGACGCAATCTAATTTCAGTGTCTTTTCCAAAAAACTCTTGTGCAAAATGAAGTAAGGTTTGTTTTAAATCTGCAAACGAAACATTCTCATCTATATACAAACCTTCAATTTGATGGAATATACAATGTGCTCTTGCGGAAATAGCTTCATTACGGAAAACTCTACCTGGCGAAAGTGTACGTATAGGTGCAGGATTCTTTTCCATGTATCGAACCTGTACAGATGAAGTATGCGTTCTTAGCAATACATCTGGATTGGTTTGTATAAAGAAGGTGTCTTGCATATCTCTTGCAGGATGTTCTTCCGGTAAATTTAAAGCGCTAAAATTATGCCAATCATCTTCAATTTCTGGCCCTTCGGAAATCGTAAAGCCTAAACGAGCAAAAATTTCAACAATTTCATTCTTTACGATTGAAAGTGGGTGGCGAGAACCTAAGCGCATAGATTCTGCACTCATGGTTAGGTCAAGTCCAGATCCTGTATTTTCTTTCGACTCTTCTAAGTTTTCTTTGAGTTGATTAACCTTTTCTTGAGCTTTGTTTTTAAGCTCATTAACTAATTTACCAAATTCTTTTTTCTCAGTATTAGGAACCTCTTTAAAGGCGGCAAAAAAGTCGTTTAAAATTCCTTTTTTACCTAAATAGTCGATTCTAAATTTCTCAACAAGCTCTAGTGAGGCAGCCTCAAATTCCGCTACTAAAAGTATGTGTTCCTTAATCTTGTTTAGCATGTTTTAAGCTTTATCTCACCTATTTAAATTTGATGAGTGAAAATTTGTATATTTGGCTTTTATCAACGGACAATATTACTAAATATTAAGGACATATGAAACGTAAATCATTTGGCATTATGAGCTTGTTTGTAGCTCTTGTTACTGCACTAACTCTAAATTCTTGTGAAGAAGTAACTCACTTTTATACTGCAGAAGTTACCATTATAGATAACCAAGGAAATTTAATGAGCGGTGTGAAAGTTAACACTGACGTAAATGTGCAGAATCTTCACCTTGTTGGAAAAGAAGCCTATACAAACGCACTGGGTCAAGTTTCTTTTACGTTCGACAATATTGCTATATTAAAGGTTTTAGCCGAACAAGATAATTACCATGGTGAAGGTTTGATCGTTTTAGAAGAGGATAGAGACGTAAAAGTGACTGTAGTCGTTTACGAGTAGTACATTTTTTTACAATTGTACTCCACTCTCTTCAAAGTATACTATTGCAGCTTCTTTCATTAAAATAGTCTGTTCGCCAGGTTTTAATGGAGGAAGTTTTTCATTTGTAGTATAGTGAGGCCATCCTTCTTTGTCGCGCCCTTCTAACTCATAAAACCCATAATTGCTAAGTAATCTGCAGATGGCTATATGAAGTAAGTCGGTTTTTTCTTCTTTAGAGAACTCGCGGTAGCCCTTTCCTAATTCTTGTATACCAATAAGAAATAAAATGGCTTGAAGGTCTAGCGTGTCTCCTTCTCCGAATTCTTTAGAGACAAAGGCTACTAGGTTGTTCCACTTTTCTTTTGATTCTTGATTTCTCATCTGTTTGTATTTGCGACAAAAATACAATGTTCTTTGCAATCTACATTTCAACTTCCTAAATTATCTTATGAATTATTTCGATTACATATTAATAGTCCCAGTTTTATATGGTTTGTATAGAGGGTTTACCAAAGGACTTATTTTAGAGCTTGCTTCTTTAGTGGCTTTAGTGGCTGGTATTTATGGGGCTATGCACTTTTCATCCATCACTTTTGGTTATTTAAGTGAGGTTTTGGAAATTGAAGCTGCTTACTTACAGCTCGCTTCGTACGGATTAACATTCTTACTTATTGTGTTAACTATTACTTTAACGGGTAAAATTTTAACGATGTTGGTAAAATTGGTAGCGCTTGGATTTCTGAATAGATTGATGGGGGCTGTTTTTGGAGGAATAAAGGCCTTATTAATTCTGTCTGTTTTACTTATGTTTTTCGATCGGATAAATAATCAATTCGGAATTGTAAAAGATGAAGTCGTGAATGCATCCATTTTGTACAGTCCTATTCTTACACAGTCTCAAGCTATTTATCCTTCGATATTAGAAGGGTTTGAAAAGAAAAAAGAAGAAGTGGAAAAAGTTTTAGAAGATATTTAAACAAAAAATTCCCTCCGAAATATCGAAGGGATTCAATGTTTTATTGCGCGTTTAGTTTAGCTGTTTATAGCTTTTACGCCTGGTAATTCTTTTCCTTCTAGGTACTCTAGCATAGCTCCACCACCCGTAGAAACGTAACTTACTTTGTCTTGCATATTAAACTTCTTAACTGCTGCCACAGAGTCTCCACCTCCAACTAAAGAAAAAGCTCCTTTTGCGGTAGCGTCAGCAATTGCATTAGCAACAAACTTTGTTCCCTCCGCAAATTTATCCATTTCAAAAACTCCCATAGGGCCATTCCATAGAATAGTTTTAGAGCTCAAAATAGCCTCTCTATAAATCGTTTTTGTTTTATCGCTTATATCTAATCCCATCCAGCCATCTTCTACTTTATCGATGTCTGTAACTGCAGTATTTGCATCGTTAGAAAATGCATCTGCATTTAGCGAATCTACTGGAATCAACAATTCAACTCCTTTTTCTTTTGCTTCAGCAATTAACGAAAGTGCCAATTCTAATTTATCGTCTTCTACTAATGAATCTCCTACTTTGCCAC
>Ga0115003_10004422_pt1 | contig 10841 bp, 9 predicted proteins | sample ArcticOcean_MG_C_7_FD_88736 | JGI IMG/M metagenome (GOLD analysis project Ga0115003, IMG submission 88736) | Marine microbial communities from western Arctic Ocean - ArcticOcean_MG_CB11_88 | ecosystem: Environmental > Aquatic > Marine > Oceanic | place: Arctic Ocean: Canada Basin | collected... | reverse complement strand
GCCGACATTTCGAAATAGATATCCACGCCCTCTGGGGCAAGTGCCATAACTGCTTCGGTGACATTTTCAGTTTTATAGTTAATTGCAGCATCAAAACCGAACTTTTCAACAATCAATTCAGCTTTTTCATCACTGCCAACAATACCAATCACCTTACAGCCGACGATTCTGGCGATCTGCCCGGCCATGCTGCCGGTTGCGCCTGCGGCGGCACTGACCACAACGGTTTGCCCGGGTTGAATTAACCCCACTTCTCGAAGGCCGATATAGGCTGTGGCGCCAGCACCGCCGAGGGAGCCGACATAGTAAGAGAGTGGGATACCTGGCTCTGGCTTGAGTTTTTCCAGCAAGATGGCGTCGCTGTGGCAGATTGAATAGTCTTCCCACTGGTTGAGGGCGTAGACATATTCGCCCTCGACGAAGTCTGGGTTGCGGGATTTAATTACCACACCTACAGAGGGGCCGCGTATCACGCCGCCGATGGGAATAGGTTCAAAATAGTTGGCTTTGCCATCAACCCAGCCGCGGATTGCTGGCTCCATTGAAAAGTACATATTGCGCAGCAGAAACTCCCCTTCCCCGGGCTCTGGAATCGGTCCTTCGGATAGGGCGAAGTTTTCCGGTTTAGCGGCGTCGGTGACAAAGGATGCGAGTACAACTTGGCGATTGGTTTTCATAGTTACTCCAATTGTAAGTGTAGGTTCCCATCCTCGGCGACACTGATAGGATAGGTTTTGAGGGCGACTCTGGTGAGCTCGCCCTTGGGCATTCCGGTGCGTAAATCAAAGCGTACGCCGTGCAGTGGGCAGGCGAGATAGCAGTTTCTAATGCGGCCCCCGGTGAGTTCTGCGCGCTGGTGGGTGCATTGATTGTCCACGGCGTAATAGTCCCCATTAGCCTTGCAGATAAGAATATTCTTACCCTCTAAGGTGACCGCCACTGTCTGGTTATCGGTGATGTCGATGGCGGGAATTAATGTGTCTGCTGTGGTGGTCATAGAACTCTCATAAAATTGTGACAGATAAAAATACCGGGCTCCGTGTCTCTGGAATCCGGCAGGAATGGCTTTAGGCCATTAGGCCTTTAGGTACTTATCAATAGTCTGGTGCAGGTGACGAATCCGGCTCTCTTGATAGCTGGCTAGACTCACTGCGCCTTTTCTCGAGGCGATCATGCCTTTCTGCACGGCGGCCATATTGCTGTCGTCTTGATCGAATACTGGGCCCAAACCGCCAATTTCTGGGGCTTCACTAAAGGCTTGGTCGGGATGCAGAATATTCTTTTCCGCTGGGTCTGGACGCTTGGTGCCTTTCTCGTAACGCAGCAGGATCATGGTTTCGAAAATACAGCTGTTGTGGTCGTCACCGTTGGGCAGGAAGCGGTAGACAATATTGCCGTGGTAGCCGGTCCACACCTGGGTGTTGGGGAACAGCATATAAAGTATCGCGTCTTCTAATTCGGACTTGGTGGCGTGATCCAGTGATTCACCGATGATCTCGCTAAACATTTCGCGGTTGGTCTCGGCGACATAGGTTCTTGCGGTGATTCCCTCAGGCATCTCGTGGCCTTCGGCGCTATCGGTTGCCATACGTCCGGAGAGCTCGAGAATATCGCGCATGATTTCTTCTTCAGTGACTTCGGGTCGATGCGGACTGGCGATGCCCATTGGTGTGACAGAGCGGCTGATATGGTCGCCGAAGGTGTCGTACTGAGAGTTTGCGTCGCCAGTAAAGGTTAAGATTTCACTGTGGGTTTCTAAGGTGTGAAATGATTCCATAAAGGCTTCGGCACCGACTTTCCAGTTGCACTGAACAACGCGCTGAACATGGGCGCCTTTGTAATAGTCATGCAGGGGGAAGCGCGAGAAATGCTCGGGCAATGGGTTCAGATAATCTTCGAGAGGCACACAGTTCTCGTCGAAGTTAATAAAGATAAAGCCACCCCAGGTACCTACTTTGACCTGTGGCAGGCTCATATCTTTTTCGTCTAGATGGCTAAAGTCCCATTTGCAGGGGATGCCTTTAAAATTGCCGTTTATATCCCAGGTTGCGCCGTGGAAGGGGCAGACAAATTCGTCAGCATGGCCGTCGCAGTCCCGGAGGATGCGGCCGCGGTGCAGGCAGGAATTGATAAAGCCTTTAAATTCATTTTCACCGGTGCGGGTGACAATAATGGATTGGTCGACGATTTCATAAATATGATGGTCGCCGATTTCTGGAATGTCTTCTTCGCGACAGGTCATCTGCCACACTTTGGGCCAGAGCTTTTCTTTTTCTTGGTCGTGAAAGTCCCGGGAGATCCAACGGTCGACGCTGATGTCGTCATTGCCCATATAGGGGTTGTTGTCTTCGCGCAGGTAGGCCGGGACTGCAATGGTTTCGTCGTTGAGTAGGTCTTGGTAGCTAACACCTTCACAGCGCTCTTCACCCTGCTGCTTTACTTTAATTAATTCGGACATAGAGTCTCTCCTACTTTTTATTTTAATTATTTGCTAATGATATTGACGCCACTGAGGCCGGGGGCACCGTAGACATGGGTGTAGCCGACCTTGGGATTATTCGGCACCTGTCGCGCGCCACCTTCGCCGCGCAACTGCACGCAGATTTCATAGACTTGGCGCAGACCTGAAGCGCCTACGGGTTCGCCATTGGCGAGACAGCCGCCGTCGGTATTAATCGGCATGGAGCCATTAATCCCGGTGGCGCCATCGCGCAATAATTTTTCCTGTTCGCCGTGTTCGCAAAAACCGTTCTCGGCCATATGGATAATTTCGGTGCCGCTGTCGGTGTCTTGCAGCTGCATCACGTCTATATCTTCTGGGCCTATGCCAGCCTGTTCAAAGGCGGCTTTGGAGGCGGTGACGGTTGAGGCGTCGGCCACGTCCATCGCTTGCGAAGGAGCAAATACTTCGAAGCTGCCGTAGTGGCGGGTGCGCACTGCGGCGGTTTTTAGGAATAGCGGGTTGCTGCTGTATAAGTGGGCTTTGTCGGCATTGCAGATAATCAGCGCCGCGCCACCTTCGGCGGGGCTGCAGAACATATATTTGCGTAGCGGGTCGCTGATCATGGCTGAGTTGGCGATCTCGTCGTAGCTCAGTGCCTGCTGACGCCAGGCTGTGGGTGTCAGTGAGCCATTGTTAAAGGCTTTTTCCGATACCCGAATAAGGGATTCTTCAGTGATGCCATGTTCGTGCATATAGCGTTGGGTTTTTAAGGCGAAGAACTGGGTGGTGAGCATCATGCCGGTTTCGCCATACCATTCGTCGATTCCCCAGTCTGCGGGTTTCGGGTTAAAGGCACCGCGGGGATGTTTGTCGAAACCGACCACTACACCGACATCGTATTCGCCGGATTTAATCGCGCTGTAAGCGGCGTGCAATGAACTGCCACCAGTGGCACAGCCATTCCAGATATTGGTAAATTGCAGGCCTGTGAGACCCAGCTCGTTGACCAGTGCGTCGGCGTTGCCAGCATCTTGGCTGCCACCGTAGGCAAACTGCATATCTTTCCAGGAGAGTCCGGCGTCGGCCAGAGCGGCGCGCACGGCGGAGGCCCCTTGCTGCATGCCTGAGAGGTCCGGAGAGCGACCGAAGCGATGAAGTCCTATACCGATAATTGCTACATCCATAATCTAGGCCTCCTTCACTGGGCTAAAACGAAAGGTCATTATTTGGTCGCCGCTGCCGTCAGTGCCATCAGTGCGAAAGGGAATAATATCCAGCTGCATGGGCATACCAATCTGTAAATCTTCGGGCTTGTTGGGGAGCAGGCGGGACTCGACACGAACGCCGCCGGGCATTTCCACATAGCCAACGCCATAGGGCTGAAAGGTCTCTGGGGTTTCGTCGCTGTTGTAGGGGGCTTTGGGCATAAAGGTCTGAATGGTCCAGGTCCACAATGTGCCGCGATCACCTAGCTCAACAATTTTTGTTTCGCGAGAGCCACAGTTGCGGCAGTCTAGCTGTGCTGGAAAAGCGGTTTCTGCGCAATCGACGCAGCGGCTGCCCAGTAGCTGCGGCTTAGTTGAGGGCCAGGTGAAGAGGCCTTCGTGGATGGGTACTTGATTCGGCATAAGTAAAATAAACTCTATTGGTGAATCGCTACTGGTGGAGAGCAATGCCAAGACTGTCGAGGACAGACTCATGCATGCTTTCGGAAACGGTGGGGTGGGCAAAAATACTCTGGGCCAGTTCATGCTCTGTGGCTTCAAGTTGCTGGGCTATGCCAAAACCCTGAATCTGTTCAGTGACCTCTGGGCCGATCATATGCGCGCCAAGCAGTTCACCTGAATTTTCATCGAAGACTGTTTTAACCAGTCCTTCGGCTTCATTAATGGCCAGGGCTTTGCCATTGGCATTCAGGTTAAAGCGTCCGACACGAATACTGTGTCCGGCAGCTTTGGCCTGAGCTTCGGTAAGACCGACGCTGGCGATCTGTGGGCGGCAGTAAGTACAGCCTGGCACCTGATCTTTATTTAGGGGTTTAACGCCATCGACGCCGGCGATTTTTTCGACGCAGATAACCGCTTCATGGCTGGCTTTATGGGCGAGCCAAGGGGGACCGGCAACATCGCCAATGGCATAGAGACCGGCGAGATTGGTTTTGCCAAAGCCGTCGGCTTGCAAGAAGCCTTTTTCGGTTTCAACTTTTAAGGATTCAAGGCCGAGGTTTTCAATATTGCCGGTAATGCCGACCGCGAGAATTACCTGATCGAATTCGAGGTGCTCTTCGCCCCTGGGTCCGCTTATCAGCGCCACTGTATCCGCGCCGGAAGTATCCAAGGATTGAACAATACTGTTGGTCAGTACTTTAATGCCACGCTGGACAAAGGCTTTTTCGGCCAGAGCTGAAATGTCAGCATCTTCTGCGGGCGTAATACGCTGCTCGGCTTCAACTAGAGTGACATCAGTGCCGAGATCATTGTAGAGACTGGCAAATTCAACGCCGATTGCACCGCCGCCTATCACTAGAAGCTTGCGCGGTAATTCGGTTGGGGTCATGGCTTCACGAGCGCCCCAGACAGAGTCGCCGTCAATTTCGATACTCGGCAGATTGCGCGCCCGAGCACCGGTGGCGAGAATAATATGCGTGGCTTTGTATTGAGTGACTTTGCCTTGGTGCTCTACATCGAGCAGACATTTGTCAGCTAGGCTGGCGCTGCCGTCGATAACGGTGATGCCGTTTTTCTGCATCAGGTAGGCGACACCATGAGTGAGCTTGCTGGCCACTGCGCGACTGTGCTGCACCAGTTTTTTGATATCAAAGCTGAGGTTATCGAAGGTAAAACCAAAGTGCTCTGCTTGTTTCAAAGTATGGGCAATATCGGCACCGCGGAGCAGTGACTTAGTGGGAATGCAGCCCCAGTTTAGGCAGACGCCACCAAGGTGCTCTTTCTCCACTAGGGCGGTTTTAAACCCTAGCTGTGCGGCACGAATCGCGGCTACGTAACCGCCGGGACCGCCGCCTACAACCATTAGGTCAAATTGTTGCGTAGTCAATTTCTCGTTACTCCCTTAACCCAGCATGGTGGCTGGCTGCTCTAAATAGGCTTTGAGAACAGACATAAATTGCGCCGCGACTGCACCATCGATAATCCGATGATCGCTGGATAGGGTCAGGCTCATCACCGTTGCCACTGCTAACTCACCGTCTCGTACTACTGGGCGTTTTTCGCCAGCACCGACGGCCAAAATGGCTCCCTGGGGAGGGTTGATAATGGCGTCGAATTGCTTGATGCCGTACATACCGAGATTGGAAATGCAGAAGCTGCCACCCTGAAACTCTTCAGGCTTAAGACGGCCGAGCTTGGCTCTGGTGGCCAGGTCGCGAGTGGTGTTGGAAATCTCCACTAGGCCTTTGTGGTTAGCGTCTGTGACTATGGGGGTGATCAGGCCATCGTCTATGGCTACGGCAACAGAGATATCCGCATTGCTGAAATAGCTCAGCTGCTCGCCGTCGAACTGCACATTGATTGCCGGGACTTTCATTAAGGCGCTGGCACAGGCTTTGACGATAAAGTCATTGACCGAGACTTTGGCGTCGCTGTTGCTGTTGTTAATCTGCTTGCGCACCGCGAGAAGGGCGTCGATCTCCGCATCTATATGAACCCGGAAGTGGGGTGCAGTTTGCTTCGATGCTTGCAGTCGTGCGGCGATGGTTTTGCGCATGCCACTGATCGGCTGAGACTCAACTGTATTGGTGGAACTGACTGTTGTGCCGCCGGCTGTTTGTGCGGGCATTTTATTTTTAAGTGCTGCTACAGCTTCCACGTCCGCTTTACAGACTCGACCACGATCGCCACTGACACGGCATTCGAGTAGGTTGATGCCAAGCTGAGTGGCTATGCGTCGGGCAACTGGCGTGGCTTTAACATTGCTGTCGTCGCCGAATTGAACTGCGCCTGTTGCTGTGATGGTGCTGGCATTGCCGATTAAACGTCCACCGGCGGCCAATACAGCGGCTTCGAGATCCCATTTGGAAACCCGATCGTGACGGCCTGTGCCGGTAATGTTGTTCAGGTTGACGCCGTATTCGGCGGCCAGACGACGGGCCACTGGTGATGCGGCGACCAGACTCTCATCTTCACCTTCGGCGAGTTTGCTGAGACCGTTTGCTGTCTGTGGAATAGCCACTGGAGCAGGAGCCGTTTCTATTGCAGCGGCTGCTGGAGCGGCCACTTCAGTCACAACTTCTGGTTCAGCTGCTGCACTGGTATTGCTGTCAATAAACGCTTGTATATCAGCGTCACTGGTCTCTGCGCTGGCGATCACGCCAAGCATTGCACCGACCAGATGGGTTTCGCCAGTGGCGCCAATAATGGCTCTGAGAATCCCGCTATCGGATGCAGTGACCGTGTTGATAATCTTACTAGTTTCTATATCAACTAAATCATCCCCAGCATTGACCTGATCACCGATGGCGAAATACCAAGCATTGATATCGCCTTCAGACATTTCCATGCCCCACTTGGGCATATTGATCGGCTTGATTTCATTTGTCATGACTATGCTCCCGATGGGCCCGCGGCCAGTACTTCCCGAACGGCGACCATCAACTTGTCTGCGTTGGGCAGGTAAGCGTCTTCCAGTTCTGGGGCGAATGGCACTGGTGTATGGGGTGCCGTGACGGTGCGAATCGGTACTTTTAAGCTGTAGAAACCGTGCTCGGCGACTATGCCGGCAATATCTGAGGCCAGACCACAGCGTGGGTTGCCCTCGTCGATAATAACCAGACGACCGGTGACTTCAACACTCTCAAGAATGGCTTCGTGATCCAGTGGCGATACGGTGCGTGGATCGATAACATCGCAGCTAATACCTTCTTTAGCCAGAATGTCGGCGACCGTGATCGCATGGGTGACCATATTGGAAATGGCGACGATGGTGACATCAGAACCCTGGCGGGGGAACGAGGCTTCACCAAAGGGAATGCAGTACTGCTCGTCGGGCACTTCACAGGCAATGTCATACATCACCTTGTGCTCGAGGAAGATAACCGGGTCATCGTCGCGAATCGCCTGCACCATTAAGCCTTTGGCATCATAGGCATTGGCGGGCATCACTACTTTAAGACCGGCCACATGGGTCACTATGGAATGCAGCATGCTCGAGTGCTGAGCACCGGCGCGCCAACCACCACCGACGGTGCCACGAATAACCATGGGGGTCTTAGACTTGCCGCCAAACATGTAGCGAAATTTGGCTGCCTGGTTAAAGATCTGGTCAAAGGAGACGCCGATAAAATCGAAGAACATCAGCTCGGCGACTGGACGCAGTCCATTGTTGGCGGCACCCGCGGCAGCACCAATAATGGCGGCTTCACTGATCGGCGTGTCAATTACACGCTCGCGGCCAAACTCGGGCATTAAACCTTTGGTCACGCCGAAGACGCCGCCGTAGGCATCATCTTCACCTTCACAGCCAGCACCACCGGAGACTTCTTCTCCGAGAACGATAACCGTGGGATCACGGCGCATTTCTTCGCGCAGTGCGTCATTAATAGCTTCGCGGATCGTCTTTATTGACGTCTTGCCGCCGACAGTGGGATTGTTCGAATGATTGGTCATTTCAGTATCCTTAGTATGAGCAGTAGACATCGGACATAAGGTCCGTGGCGGGATCTGGATGGGGTGCGGCCAGGGCATCGACAACGGCGGTTTCAATTTCAACCATGATCTCTTTGTCGATGGCGTTCATCACCGCAGCTTTCAGCCAGCCTTCAGCAATAACTCGCTCACGGAATATCTTTATGCAGTCTTGATTCTTGCGCGCATTCTTGACTTCATCTTTCGGACGATAGAGCTGTGGGTCACCAATAAAGTGGCCGTCGAAGCGCACACACATGGCTTCGATAGCGGTTGGGCCGCCACCGTTTCGGGCGCGTTCCGTGGCGATCTTGAGTGCCTCATAAGTAGCAAAGAAATCGAGGCCATCGACGCACTCTGCGGGCATACCAAAGCCAGCGTTACGGTCGGTGAGGCTGTTGGAGCCGACGCCATAATTAGCGGCAGTGCCTTCAGCGTAACCATTGTTCTCATAGACGAAGACATGGGGTAATTTCAATACCACGGCCATATTCATAGCTTCAAAAACCGTGCCCTGGTTGGCGCTGCCGTCACCGTTAAATGACAGTGCGACATTTTTGGTGCCCAGGGTTTTAGCGGCTAGAGCTGCGCCATTCACCAGTGGCGGTCCGCCGCCAACGATGGCGTTGGCACCGAGCATGCCTTTATCGATATCGGCAATGTGCATGGAGCCGCCTTTGCCTTTACAGAGGCCTGTAGATCGACCCATAATTTCTTTCATCATGCCGCCAACATCACAGCCTTTGGCGATACAGTGGCCGTGGCCGCGGTGGGTGCTGCCAATGATGTCTTTGTCGCTGAGATCAATACAGGCGGCTACGGCTATGGCTTCTTGGCCGTTGGAAACATGAGTAAAACCGGGGACGTTGCCCCCTTCAAATTCTTTGACGCAACGCTCTTCGAACTCGCGGATGGTTTTCATCGTGCGGTAAGCTGAGAGCAGAAATTCGGTGCTGTATGGCATAGAGATGCCCCTTTTTTATGATTAGTATTAGGCGTGAGAAACTATACTCGGTCTGCTTAAAAAAAACAAACAAGATGGATGGTTTTGTAGGTGATTTTGTAGGTGGCTTTTGCTGTGGCTTTAGGGGGGAGGTATATGCGGGCTTTATTGGTGGGTTGGCAGGTTGTTATCTTAAACCTCTTAAACCTCTTAAACCTCAGGCACTATTATCCCGACACAGCAAAGCGACAGGGGATCTCTGTTGGTTTTTGATATGAGATGCTGATTTCAGCTAGTTCTTGTGGTTAATACCTTGATGCCCAAGAGCCGCATTGCGCCGCCAGCAATTCGGTCAATCCAAAGTCCCATAGATTGACCGGATTGCTGGTCACCAGGGGCTTGTTAAAGATCCATTGCTATTCCTATTGGGTTTCCCCAGCAACAGCACTGAAGTCGACAAAGACCTCGGCGGTATAAACGATTTCATCGAAGGATGACTCGATACTTTTGGGTGCGGCGCTATTTGAAAAGTTTTCTCCGCTGTCATTGTAGCTGCGGCTTCGCTTTGTCGTTGTTACCACGATTTCTTTAAGCATCTGTGCCCCTTGAGTGCCCCTTACCCAGAGTCGATTATCTCTAAAACTTACCGGGGTCAGGGTGACGCCAAGAGATGTTTCATAGAGGGCCTTTTGTTTCATGACCTTTTCCAAGGCAAGCTGTTTGACCTGGCTTTTAAAGGCGTCTTTCTGGGAGTGCTCAAAGGCGATATCGGACAGCTCTATCTGTTCTTTGCTGTCGGCGACACTGGCGATGGTCTTGAGTTGAGACTCTTGAGTAATAGTCACGGCCATGCGGTTAACCACCTTATAGCTGTCGGGCTTTTTACCAAACCAGCCGTACTGCGGCGAGGTGGAAAACTTCGAGCTTTTAATATGGTCCGGATTGATACCGGCAGTGACTAGCTGCTGACTGATAGATTCTCGCAGGGTAATGTTATTCGAGATGGATGTGGAGAGCTGCTTATCTTCACTGGTGACCACTAGGCTAATAATGGCTCTATCGGAGTAGGCTTTTTCTTCGGCCTCGGCGCTGAGGGTGACAATTTTTTCACTGGGGTGCAGAAACTGGCGCAGTTCATTGGGGCTGCCTTTGAGCTCTGGCTGAGCAACGGCGGCAAGGGGTAAAAGGCAAAAGAGTAGGCAGCTGATTAATCTGGTCATAGTAGTCTCGGTGGGGTTGGTCTGTGACTATTTTAAAATAGACCTTTTTAAAATAGACCCTGGCGGCGGTAACTGCCTACAATGATGAGATTAAAAGCCTGTAATTAGACAGCGGCAGTTAGCCAGTTAAAAATAACTATAAAGTAGGGTGCCCAAGCATGATTGCGATCACTGCCAGAGAAAAAATCTACCAAGTTATTTTTGGCACCGACACCGCGGCGGGACAGCGCTTCGATATTCTGCTGATCTATATGATTTTGCTGAGTGTGCTGGCGGTTATTTTCGATTCGATTAGTACGGTTCACGATCAGTACGGTATGTGGATCTTCCGTCTCGAGTGGGTATTCACCGGGCTGTTTTCCATTGAGTATCTGCTGCGTATTTATTCCTCACCGAAACGTCTGAGCTATATATTTAGCTTCTATGGTCTTGTGGACCTACTCTCTATAGTGCCGACCTATCTGGCGCTGTTTATTCCCGGCGCCAGTTACTGGCTGATATTGCGCCTGCTCCGCGTCTTGCGGATTTTCCGTGTGCTCAAGTTGGTGCGCTACCTTTCCGAAGCGAATATTTTGCTGCGCTCCATGTATGCCTCG
>Ga0115003_10004420_pt1 | contig 10846 bp, 9 predicted proteins | sample ArcticOcean_MG_C_7_FD_88736 | JGI IMG/M metagenome (GOLD analysis project Ga0115003, IMG submission 88736) | Marine microbial communities from western Arctic Ocean - ArcticOcean_MG_CB11_88 | ecosystem: Environmental > Aquatic > Marine > Oceanic | place: Arctic Ocean: Canada Basin | collected... | reverse complement strand
TAGGCATTCGGCATAACGATCGAGGGCAGCGATGATGGCAAAGCGGTCGTCGGCGCTGGACATGCGCACTCCTGACTGGTGAGACAATGTGCAGACTAGTCTGTCCTGCTCGACTTGCCGCCGCAAGCGCAGGCAAGAGGCAGGCGGGCTGCTCGCGTTTTTGCGCATGGATGGCCTTCATCACACGAAGTTGTCGGGGGCGAGCTATACATCTGCTCGCAAACACGAGATGCCAGGAGAAAAGACCGCCATGATCGAAATCGACTACAAGGCATTCGACGCCGACAACCACTACTACGAAGGCCCCGACGCCTTCACGCGGCACGTCCCGAAGGCCATGCAAGGGCGCTGTGTTCAGTGGGCCGAAATCGACGGCCGCAAGCATCACCTGGTCGGTGGCAAGCTCGCCCACGCGGTAAAGAATCCAACGTGGAATCCGATCGCCAAGCCGGGGGCAATCAGTGACTACCTCCGCGGCAACCCGTTGGGCAAGGAAAGCATGAATTTGCTCGCCGATCGCGAACCGCTTCCCGACTACTACATCAAGAGCGAAACCCGCGTCGACGTGATCGAGAAACAGGGCCTCGAAGGGATCTGGGTGTTTCCGACCCTCGGCGTTTTGTACGAAGAACTTCTGAAGCACGATCCCGAAGCGGTTACGACTTTGTTCGGTGCCTTTAATCGCTGGCTCGAAGAAGACTGGGGTTGCAACCACGAGGGCAAGATCTTTGCGTCGCCCTACATCTCGTTGGTCGACGTCGAATGGGCGTGCCGCGAACTCGAATGGGCGATCGCGCAAGATGCTCGCACGATCGTGATGCGACCGGCCGCCGTTTGGACCCTTAACGACGGTGTGCGCTCACCCTCGGATCCGATGTTCGACCCCTTCTGGGCTCGGGTGAACGAAGCTGGCATTACGGTGGTCGTTCACGCTTCGGACTCCGGCTATACGACCCAGGGTTACGTACGCGACGGATTTTCGTCTGACTTTGGTGGCGCATTTACACCGAACGTGAAGCACTTCAACATCGAACGCGCCGCGTACGATTTCTTGATCACGATCACGTACGAACGCCTCTTCGAGCGATTCCCGAACCTGCGTATTGCCTCGATCGAGAACGGCGCCGAGTTCCTGCCCGACTTGTTCCGCAAGCTCAATCAGTCGGCCGCCCGGCTTGCACAGTCTGGCTACTACAATGACCACCCGGCGGATCTGTTTCGTGAGCACGTTTGGGTCAACCCGTTCTGGGAAGACGACGTCAACGAAGTGGCCAAAATGATGGGAACCGATCACGTGATCTTTGGTTCGGACTGGCCCCACATCGAAGGGATGCCGGAGCCACTCGACTACCTCGGCGATCTCGAAAAATTTTCTCCCGAAGACGTGCGTAAGATCATGCGTGAAAACGTGGTTGGGCTGAACGAACGCAGACCGGTTTAGCGGCGAGGCAGGCGTCAGGAACCCGCGCTGCCCTGGTTGACCTGGGCACGCGCAACTGACGCGCGCACGACGGGCACTTCGTCCTTACTAAGCGGTGCCATGCGTTGCTTTCGCGCGAGCGCGGCTTCGATGTAGGGCGCGAGCTCTTTGGCCTTGTTTGCTTCGCGTTCGTCGCGGCCCTTCGTCAGTTCGGGCATGACGTCCTTCGCGAAGAGTTCGAGGGCTTCGCAAATGTGTTCGTGCTTGTTGCGGCCTGCCTGCTGCATCAAGATGACTTGGTCCATGCCCGAGGCTTGAAGCGCGAGCAAGTGCTTGGTGAGATCGTCCGGTGTCCCGATGCCCGGTGCGTGCGCGAACTGGCTGGGGTCGTCGCTTGAGGCGAGGCGAATTAACTCTTCGTCGTCTTTCTTTCTTTCGTTTTGAAAGTTCTCCCAGATCTGCGAATAGCCTGGCACGCTGTCGCGAGCGACGAGCGACTGCAACGCGAAGCCAAAGAACTCGAAGCCCTGCTGTCCTCGACGAATCGCCTCCGCGCGATCGGCGTGAATCGAAAACGCGGAAACCACTGCGAGGTTCGCATTGACCGAGTGTCCTAGGGGCACACACTCTTCGCTCTTGATGATGTCGTAGTAGATCTCGCTCCAGGCGTTTGCTTCGTCGGGGTCGATGAAAGAAAAGGCTAGGGCGCCCAAGCCGTTTCGCGCAGCAACGCGGATCGTGTCTCGGTTGGTGCACGCCATCCACATGGGTGGATGCGGCTTTTGGAGCGGCTTCGGCAAGACGTTGCGACACGGCATCGAAAACGAATCGCCTTCGTACCCGGGGTAGGGCTCCATCACCATCATATTCGCGATCTGTTCCGCGGCTTCGAGAGACATCGCGCGTTTCTTCTTCGCGGGGATCTTGAATCCGCCGAGTTCGAGGCGAGTTGCGCCTTCGCCGATGCCAAAGTCCACACGTCCATTCGACACAAGGTCGAGAGTGGCAACGGTTTCGGCTGTGCGCGCCGGGTGATTGTAGTTCGCGATCACCTGACGGATACCGTGCCCGAGGCGAATGTTCTGGGTTCGCCCCGCCGCCGCGGCGAGAAAAACTTCGGGTGCCGACGAATGGGAATATTCTTCGAGAAAGTGATGCTCGACTTCCCACGCGTAGTCGATGCCCAGCTGGTCGGCGAGGGAGACCTGGTCGAGTGCATCGCTGAACATGCGATGCTCATCGCCGTCGTTCCACGGCCGGGGGAGTTGGTGTTCATAGAAGACGCCGAATCGCATGTAGGCTCCCGAAGGTGTGGTTGAGGTGAGGGGCGATCGTCGATCTTTAGCGAGCAGAGACCCAAAGTTCTGCGAAACCACGAAAGCTCGGGTTGATGGCGTAGCGGTGGCCCTTGCCGGAAATTGAAAGGTCGGGGAACCGCTCAAGCAGAACCGAAAATGTCTCGGCGGCTTCGAGTCGCGCAAGATGCGCGCCCAAGCAAAAGTGTCGGCCACCGCCGAAAGATTGGAGCTGGATGTTCTTTCGCTCGATGTCGAAGCGGTCGGGATCAGGATGAACCGCAGGGTCCCGATTCGCGGCGGCCAATGAAACGCTGAGGGAATCGCCGGCAAGCACCTTGTGTCCCGCGATCTCGATGTCCATGTGTGCCACGCGCCCGCTGTTTACGACTGGTGATTCGTACCGCAACACTTCTTCGACCGCGTTAGTCATGAGTTCCGGGTTTTCGCGCAGCTTCGCAAGTTCAGCCGGGTGCTGGAGTAGCGCCATGATGCCGTTGCCGATCAAGTCGCTCGTTGTGAGGTTGCCGGCGAGCAGTAGCAACTTGCACTGCGAGACGATCTCGTCCTCTGTGAGACGATCCCCGCTCTCTTCGGCCCTCACCATTTCGCTGATGAGATCGTCGGCAGGTTGGTCGCGTCGATTCTGGACCTCGGTTCGAAATAATGCATCGAGAGACGCACTGGCTTTCTCAGCGATCTTTACCTGTTCTTCGGTATTGACCGGGCTGAAACCCACGCTCGCGAGGTCTTCAGACCATTGCCTAAATTCACCGTGGCACGATGCATCGAGGCCCAGGAGTTCGGCGATGACGACGGTAGGGATCGAGTTTGCGATGTGCGCAACGACATCGAATTCATTTTCATTTATTTGGCCGATCACTCGCTCTGCCACGGCCCGCACGCGCGGCCGCCACGCCTCGACGGCATGTGGCTTGAATGGATGGCGGACCAGTTCACGCAAACGACGATGGCCGGGATCGTCCATCAGCAACATTGAGGGTTCGCGGTCGTCATCGGATAGAAATTCTCTTGAGAAGGTGCCTGGCCGTGCCTTGCGCGGGTCACTCAGGAGATCTGGATTTCGCAGGATCTCATTGACGTCCTGATGTCGCGTATATACCCAGCGATTGAGTTCGGTGTCGTTATGGACGGGGTCACGCTCGCGTAGGTCCTTCAGGATCGGGTACGGGTTCTCGCGAAAAGCAGGATCGAGAGCCGTGAGTTGAAGGCCGGTGGCGACGGGCTTGGGCAAGGGGAACCTCCGACTTAATTTGGGGGTGAGGTTGGAGCAGGCCGCTCCAGCATAGCCAATTAGGCCCGAACTCCGCGTCTCGTACGCCCGGTCGAAACTTCGCCGTGGGGTAGACGTGCGTTCTTTCCGCGAGGCACACGCCGGATCCTCTACGATCTGTGGCTTCGTATTGCGCGACAAATCCCGATACGAGCCGAACCTGGAGACAACGTGATGGCAAGACTCGAATTCTTCTTCGACTGCTCAAGCCCTTGGACCTACCTCGCGTTTCATCGCATCGAAGGGGTGTGTGCTGAAGCCAATGCCGAGCTCGTCTACCGACCCATCCTTGTGGGCGGTGTCTTCAACACTGTGAACAAAAGCATCTACCAGCAGCGCACGAACCCCGATCCTATGAAACTGCGCCACTACGCCAAAGACCTGCGCGACTGGGCGAACTTTGAGGGAATCGCAATTGGGAGCCCGCCGGTATTTCCGGTTAACAGTGTGAAGGCGATGCGGGGTTGCTTGTTCGCCGAGCAGGAGGGTTGCCTGCCCGCCTACGCACGAGCCGTCTTCGAAGCGTATTGGGGAGAGCTCCAGGACATCTCGCAAGTTGACGTGCTCGGGGGCGTAGCGGAACGCGTGGGACTTGATGGGACCGCGTTCTTCGAACACATCGCAAAGTCCGAAACCAAGGCGTGGCTTCGCGCGAACACGGAAGAGTTGATCGAACGCAAAGGCTTCGGCTCACCCACCATGTTTGTGGACGGCGACGACATGTACTTCGGCAATGACCGCATGCCGCTCGTGGAAGCGGCACTTCGGCGGGGTTAACGCAATTACAGACTGCGAACGTGTGCACTCCCGCCGCCCATTGCCCGGTTTTTCGATTCGCTGTTCATCGCGAAACGTCGCTCGCGCTACGCGCCGAGCGAGTCGAAGGCGGCCTTGACGACACCGGCGCCCCGGGGATCGCCCGTGAGGTTAGGTTCCATGCGGTTCATCACGTATGCAATCGATACCCTTGCGTCTAGATCGATGACTGCAAGTGAGCCGCCCCAACCGCCCCAGAAGAAGGCGCGCTTATTCGGGCTAATCGGGAAGGTGGCATCGGTCAGACCGAACCCCATTCCGAGCACGAAGTTTGTGTTCAGTACTTGATCTTTGCCGCGACTCTGCTCTTCCAGGGCGCGTTCAACTCCGGCTTCGCTCATGAGCGTGACGCCATCCACCGTGCCACCGCACGCGAGTGCCGAATGAACACGTGCAACCGCGCGCGCGTTTCCGATCCCACCCGCGGCGGGGATTTCAGCGGCACGCCATTCACGTGTCTTCGGCTCGTGGCCAGTAAGCGGCGGCCCTGCGAATGTCCGCGCAACGATCGAGCCGGCTTTGAGACCGCCGCCGCCAAGCTTCATGTTCGGCGGAGGAATTAAGTCTGCAACGCGAGCGTCGTGCTTGGCGTCGAGCCCGATGTGAAAGTCGGCGCCGAGCGGCTCGGCAACCTCTTCGCGAAAAAAATTGCCAATGGTTTTCCCCGTGACACGGCGAACGATTTCACCTTGTAGGAAGCCTTGCGTCACCGCGTGGTAGCCCGATTTTGTTCCCGGCTCCCACCACGGTGCTTGCGCGGCGAGGCGGCCAACGATGTCGTCCCAGTCGTAAAGATCTTTCGGCGTGGGTTCGTCAAAACCCGAGAGTCCAGCGGTGTGCCCCATCACGTGGGCAACGAGTACGTTCTCTTTTCCGTTCTGCGCAAACTCGGGCCAATACTTCGCCACGGGGGCATGGAGGTCGACGAGACCGCGGTCGGCCAACATCAAGATGCAGGTCGCTGCCATGGTCTTGGTCGTGGAATACACGTTGACGATCGTGTCTTCCTTCCAGGGCGTGCCGTTTGTATCGGAGTCGCCGCCCCAAAGGTCGACGACGGGTTCGCCGTTGTGCGTGACCGCGACACTCGCACCGACGTCGAGTCCTCGATCAAAGTTGGCCGCGAACGCGTCGCGGACGCCTTCAAAACCTGCTGCACACTTGCCGTGAATCTCCGCCATTCATCTGCCCCTTCGTTTCGTTGCCGATTCAAAATCGTCGGATGGAAGACTAGGGAATAGACGGCGGGTGTGGACCCTGTGGCTAGACTCGCATTCGTAGTGCAGCAAGATGATACGACGAAATCGCGTGCTTGAATCCGCTCTTGCCTGAGCGTTGCAACGAGAGAAGGGTCAGGCGGTCGACGCGGCGATGGCGCGTGACGCGCTGAAAAACAAGAATTGCGAGAAGTCCGAGAACGCCAGCTACAAAGAACGGTGCACTGGGGATATAAACGGGGGCTTGGTCCGAAGCGAAACGGGCAAAAAACTGCGTCATGAAGAGGGGGGCGACGATCTCCGCGCCTGCATCCGGGTCGATCAACATGGGTGAAATACGAGAAAGATCAGTATCTTATGCCAGTCTGCCTCTCGGGCTTTCGGGGCAGCCATTCGTTTCGGAATATAGTGATCAATAGGGTTCAATAACGCCAAGTTGGTTCGCCCAATTGATTGTCGGTGCGCCGGCACCGGTCTACGACTTCGTCGGCATCCGGGCGATCGTGCACGGTGGAACTGGGTCGGGAGATCAAGCGCCGCAATGAAGGAGAGCGAATCACCCGGGCAGATGCGTGCGGTGCTGGGCGGTGCCGTGTTGCTCGCACTTTTCGCCGTCGACTTTTACTTCGACGTTCGCGAGCGAGACCTCTTCTCGTGGATGGACCCGTACCAGTACTTCGATTTTGCACGCGGTGTCATGGAAGGGAGCGAAGCATTCGATCGCTTCGAGATCCCTTCGATCTACCCGTTCTTCGTGATGCCCCTGCTTAGCGGTGGGGCGACGGTGCCCGCGGCGTTGTGGATCAACGTCCTTGCGGTGCCAATCTTATTCTACGCGCTGCACCGTCTTGCGCGAGAACTCGAGTTCGAAACCCCGAGCCCTGTGATCGCGCTTCTGGTGCTTTCGTCGCCAATGCTCGTGGGTCTGTCACGAAGCCTTTACGTCGAGTTTGTGCTGTCGGCGTTGTTCGCGTTGGCGTTCGCCTTTTGGCTGCAGTTTCTAAAACGGATGGACACTCGATCCGCAGTGGTGTTTGGGATCGCGTTCGTGATCGCATTCATGACGAAGCTCACGCTTCCCGTGTTCATGATTCTTCCCGTTGCGGGAGCCGCCATTGGCCACTTGGCGATGAAGGCGCCTCGAAGTGCCGCCAACGTCGTGGCTGTCGCTGGAATTCCAATTGTAATCGCGATCGCGATTCACGTTGTGATCTTCGCACCGTCGCTCGGCTACTACCTCACCGTCGCGACCACGTCGCTCCCGTTTATGTTCCTCATGGGGCCGGTCGATTGGTTCTCCTGGACGTCCGCGACCTACTATTTTCGGGAAATTGGCGAGACGTTCCTTTTCCTGCTCACGCCGTTCCTTGGCCTCGCCGCCTGGTTTGCGCGGCCCGCAGTTCGGCGCTTCGACCTAGGCCAACTCGCGAGCCCACGGGCCGCGATCTGGCTGTGGCTGCTGAGTCCAGTGTTGATCTTGATCCTTCACCCCCTTAAAGAACCGCGGCACGTTGCGGCGAGTATCGTGCCCGCTGTTCTGTTGGTCGTCGCCGGGATCGAGAGCATCTCGAACCCACGCGTGAAGCGTGCGGCGTTGTCGTGTGCAGTCGTGCTTGCCGGCATGCAGTACCTCGCCGTGACACAAGGGATTATCGAGGCCCCGTACTTTCTTGATCGCTCGCTTCACTACAAAGAACTTCGCAGCCAAATGCTCACGACTGACACGCGTCGTCTCTACGAACGGTCACCGGAGCCGGTCGATGCCCAGCACTGGAACTTCAATCAGAATGTCGCAATTGCGGGGTTCGCATCAAACGAAGCGCTGTCACTCGTATGGCAAGGATTCCCGGGAGTCGTTTTTGATCTCGACACCTTCGACGATCCCGTCGGCCACTTTGACGACGTTCCCTACGAGCGCTTCGAAGATCTGTTCTTTCTCGCCGGGATCAACTCCTACAACCGGCGCTGCGGCTGGCATGGCTACCAAGCGACATTGTCGAGGGATACCGTCGTCGCGAACGCAGAGATTTTAATCTTGAACGATGAAGGCACCGGGGAGATTCTGAAGCAATTTCCGAATCACAAGCACTTTGCGTCGATCGCACGCGAGCAAGGCACGATTCACTTGCTCCGGTCTACAACGCCAACCGAGCCTTACCGCGTGCTCTATGCCCGAGAATTTCTTCGCCGTCATCCAAATCTCGACGACGAAGAAACAAAGGTTGTCGGAATTGAAATTCTGCTGACCGCACTCCTCGACGGCGACCCTGCTCTCGTGAAGGCAACGCGTCGCGAATTCGGACTCCACCAAGACACAACGCCTGCCTTGCGCAACATCTACTGGATCGCCGGGTATCCAAGGCTGATTGAGCTGACGAGAACGCTTTCCGTCGATTGAAAAACTTCAACGCAATCACTGGGTGTAAGGTTTCGCACGCATTGCAAAGGGAAGCATTTCTATAGACAATCGGGCCGTGCGCAAACTAACAAGGTATTTGAAGATGAATTTCCGTGCGGGACAGATTGGGTTGGTGCTGTTGTGTTGGGCTGGCTCTGCCGCTGCGGAATCTTCCGCAGATCGGTTTGCGGCGCAGGTTGCGGAAAAGCTCGGCGCAACCGCGGGTGCCACCGTGGCAGACATTGGTGCGGGTGATGGCCAGTACGCCATCGCGATGTCCAAGGTTGTGGGTTTGTCAGGAACGGTATTCGCGACTGAGCTTGAAGAAGAAGATCGCAACGACATCCAAGCCAGTGCAGACGCGGCGGGCGCTTCGAACGTTCAGGTGCGCAAGGCAGAGTTCGAAGGGACGGGTCTTCCAGCGGCCAGTGTCGACGGCATCTACTTGCGGCGCGTGTACCACCACATCACCGCACCGGAACCGTTCGTGAAAAACTTGTTCGAAACAATTCGTCCCGGCGGTCGGCTCTTGATCGTCGACTTTTCGCCCGCATGGTTTCTTTCATTGTTTCCGCCGGAGGGGATCCCCCAAAACCGTGGCGGCCACGGCATTGTCCCTTCACTCGTCGTCGAAGAACTCCAAGGCGCGGGTTTCAAGCACGTAGAAACCATCGACGAGTGGGATCCCGACGCTTGGTTCAACAATGACTTTGGCGTTGTCTTCGAAAGGCCCGCTCCGAACTGAGTGACAGCGCAGAGATTTGTCGGCTGCGTCCGTCGGTTGTACCGTCAGCCATATGACAACCCAATGCTCCCCTTTAGAAGCGACTGCATGACAGTGAGTCGAGTCCTGATCGTGGGCGGCGGCATTGCGGGTTTGGCTACTGCGGCAGGTTTACGTAAGGCTGGCATTTCCTGCGAGATCGTTGAGCGTGCCACCCAGTGGGCTCCGGTCGGTGCTGGGATCGTCATGAGCGTAAACGCCATGAGTGTTTTGCGCCGAATTGGGGTCGGAGAGCGGGCCGCCGACTCTGGTATCGAGCTTGGGCGCGGCGCGATCACCGACGCCGACGGCAATGAGTTGAGCAGCATAGACTTCGGCAGCCTGCGGTCAGAATTCGGGCCCACCATCGCAATCCATCGTGCCGCACTCCACGCGGCGCTTCTCGATGCGGCTGGCGACGTTCCAGTTTCCCTCTCGACCAGCATCGAAAGTCTTGTTCAACAGCCGGAACACGTTGAAGTCGAACTCACCGATGGACGCCAGGAAGAGTTCGACCTCGTGCTCGGCGCGGACGGTCTTCATTCGCAAGTTCGGAAACTCACATTCGGCGAAATTCCAATCGACTACTCGGGGTATACGTGCTGGCGCATGATCGTTGAGTGTCCCAGCGACGATGTCGCGATGCGCGAAATGTGGGGCCGGGGGCTGCGCTTCGGTCTTGCACCGGTTGGCAACAACCAGCTCTATTGCTTTGCCGTCGCCAACGCGCCGCGCGGTGAGGCCGATCCGCTCGAAGGCCGACTTGACCGTTTTCGAAAACGCTTTGCGAGCTTTGGCGGTCAGGTTCCCGACGTGCTCGCAGCCCTCACGCATCCCGAAGAATTGCTTCACGCGGACCTCGAAGAAATCCCCAGGAGTCCGTGGTTTGAGGGGCGCGTCGCGTTGCTGGGGGACGCCGCACATGCGATGACACCCAACATGGGGCAGGGCGCGGCGATGGCCCTCGAAGATTCGGCGGTACTCGTCGAAAACCTTACCCAGCCCGGTTCACTTGAAGAGCGACTTGAAGGCTGGGTCGGGCGACGGGCATCACGCGTGCGCTGGGTGCAAAATCAATCACGACGCATTGGAAAGATCGGTCAGCTTGAAGGCGCGTTCGGTTGCTTCATGCGCAACGCAGTCATGAGCATCACGCCCGAGCGCGCCGCCGCAGGCGCACTGCGCAAACTCGCGAGCCAACCGATCTAAGGCCACGCCCCGTGCGAGGTTATGGGCGATACCAGATCGGCGATGTGTAGGCGCGCTCTTGGATGAACCAACCGCGCTTGATCGTCCTCGGGTCTTCTCCGAGTGCCACCGCGTCACCGACGGAATGGCGAGGCGTGGGAATCTCGAGGACGCGGATGTAGTAGAACGCGTTGCGGGTGGCGTCGAAGTCCGGGTCTTCGAACACCGTCGACAGCTCGCTGCTTCCGATGGTGTTCGTGTAAGTGAACCGGTCGGGATCGACGGTGTTTCCGACGGCGATGAAAGCCCCGTTGGCGTCGCGCCCGCGGCCATCTTCCGCCGCGACATCAAAGATCCGCTCATGGGTCTTGCCGCTCGCGTCGATCCAGCCCTTTACGACTTGGACGCGGTCAAGGTTGCCGCTCTTCGGATCCTTGGTGACTTGGATCAAGAAG
>Ga0115003_10004412_pt1 | contig 10855 bp, 9 predicted proteins | sample ArcticOcean_MG_C_7_FD_88736 | JGI IMG/M metagenome (GOLD analysis project Ga0115003, IMG submission 88736) | Marine microbial communities from western Arctic Ocean - ArcticOcean_MG_CB11_88 | ecosystem: Environmental > Aquatic > Marine > Oceanic | place: Arctic Ocean: Canada Basin | collected... | reverse complement strand
TCACGCTAACTACTTTTTCCGTTAGCGCCCGCTTGCTTAAGAATATCTGCATATTCCACAGACTTCCTATGGCGTGACACCAAATCTAGAAAGGTGCTGCCATTTTCCAGGCTGACATTAATGTCATGGCCTGCATCCTTATAGAACACAATGAACCTAGCGAACAGGTCTGCAGTCATGCCGCGATAGGCGCGTAGTAGAATATTGTAGTCGTGAGGCAGTCCTTGTGGTGGAAGCACATCGAGACCGGTCTTTAGACGCTCGTCAGACCACTCTTCATCTCGAGTTGCCTTCTGCGTTCTCTCAGTTCCGGACTTCTTCTCTTCCTTCATTGCATCTTCTCTCTAAGTAATTCGTTAACCTGCGCTGGGTTGGCTTTGCCTTTCGATAGCTGCATACACTGGCCTACAAGAAAGCCAATTACCTGCTCCTTTCCGTCCTTGTATTGCTGTACCTGCGCTGGATTTTTTTCAATAACCTCGAGCACGAATTTTTCAATTTCGCCGGAGTCGGTAACCTGCTTTAAGCCTTTGGCCTCGATGATTGCATCGACATCGGACTCATCGCTGACCATGGTTTCGAAAACGGTCTTGGCGATCTTACCCGAAATTGTGTTGTCCTTGATGCGCGCGATCAAAGTCGCTAGGCGCTCAGCCTGAATGGGTGAATCTGCAATCTCCCAGTTGTTCTTATTGAGCATGCCTAAGAGGTCTTGGCTGACCCAGTTCGCGGCGAGTTTTGAATCGCCGCTAGATCTCGCGACAATTTCAAAGTACTCCGCCATCTCTCGGCTACTTACCAGAACGCCGGCATCGTAGTTGCTCAATGAATATTCTTCTATGAAGCGCGTCTTTCTCGCATCCGGGAGTTCTGGAAGCTGCGCCCTGACGGCAGCTATGTATTCGTCGTCGATAACAACAGGCAGTAGGTCCGGTTCGGGAAAGTAGCGGTAGTCATTTGCCACTTCCTTGCTGCGCATCGAAGTTGTCACGTCTTTGTCGGCGTTGTAGCGCCGAGTTTCCTGAATGATCCTGCCGCCGTCTTCAAGGATTTCCTGCTGGCGTGCTACCTCGGAGTGGATTGCTTTCTCTACGAAGCGGAACGAGTTTATGTTTTTGATCTCCGCGCGCGTCCCAAGCTCAGTGGTTCCCTTGGGACGTATTGAGACATTAACATCACAGCGCATGGAACCTTGTGCCATGATCGCGTCAGAGATATCCAGATAACGAATGATAGTGTGCAGCTTCTTTAAGTAGGCGACAGCTTCTTCTGCGCAAGTGATCTCCGGTTCGGAGACTATTTCTAACAGAGGTTCTCCGGCGCGGTTCAGATCGATTCCAGACATGCCGCTGAATTCTTCATGCAGCGATTTGCCTGCGTTCTCCTCGATATGTGCGCGGGTAACACCGATAACCTTCTCGCTGCCGTCGGCGAGAGTGACGGACAGTGATCCCTTGCCAACGGTAGGGAAATCCAGTTGGGTCACCTGGTATCCTTTCGGTAAGTCGGGATAGAAGTAGTTCTTGCGATCAAAGACTGATCGCTTGCCGATCTCGGCGCCTATCGCAACGCCAAATCGAACCGCCATTCTTAGCGCTTCTTCATTGAGTACAGGCAGTGTGCCGGGTAGGGCGCAATCGAAAATACTTGCCTGAGTGTTAGGCTGCGCACCAAATTTAGTGGAGCTGCCCGAGAATAACTTCGACTGTGTGGACAAAGAGACGTGTACTTCTAAGCCTATGACTGTTTCCCATTCCATGATTAGCCCTCTCCCTTGTTTGCAACTACAGCAGCTGCTATCGCTGTCGATTTCTGCTTGTGCCAATCGGTGTGCTGCTGGAACTGGTGAGCCACATTAAGGATCTTTGCTTCATCAAAGTATTTGCCGATTATTTGCATGCCCATAGGTAGGCCATTTGCTATGCCTACCGGAATAGACGCGGCAGGCAATCCGGCGAGATTAACGGCGATGGTATAGATGTCCTCGAGGTACATCGAAACCGGGTCGCTTTTGGATCCTAGCTTGAATGCAGTATGCGGCGAAGTTGGCCCAATGATGACGTCGACCTCTTCAAAGGCTCTATCGAAATCATCCGCTATCAGGCGGCGAATCTTCTGCGCCTTGCGGTAGTAGGCATCATAGAAACCCGCAGAGAGCGCATAGGTGCCGATCATGATGCGACGCTTCACTTCTTCGCCAAAGCCTTCGCTGCGCGTTCTCTTGTACATGTCTTCAAGATCCACAGGATCTTCGCAGCGATAGCCATAACGCACGCCATCGAAACGAGAGAGGTTAGCCGATGCTTCTGCTGGTGCGACAACGTAGTAGGCAGAAATAGAGAGATGGCTATTGGTTAGATCCACTTCCTTGATTGTTGCTCCAAGCTTCTCGTATTCGGCAAGTGCATCGCGAACAGCTTGTTCAACTTCAGCGCTTAAGCCCTCTGCAAAATGCTGCTTTGGAACGCCGATGCGTAGTCCCTTTAAGGGCTCATTGAGAGAAGCGGTGAAATCTTCAACTGGCCTATCTATGCTAGTGGAGTCTTTTTTGTCCAAGCCCGACATAACATTCAGCATCAGGGCGGCATCTTCGGCGCTCTTCGCTAGCGGGCCGGCCTGATCGAGACTAGAGGCGAAAGCGATCATTCCCCAGCGAGATACACGGCCGTAACTCGGCTTCACCCCGGTTACGCCGCAGAATGCTGCGGGTTGGCGGATAGACCCACCCGTGTCGGTTCCTGTCGCCATGGCGCAAAGATCTGCTGCGACTGCTGCCGCCGATCCACCGGAGGAGCCACCTGGCACACATTCGATATTCCAAGGATTTTTTACGTCACCAAAGAAGCTAGTCTCATTGGAGGAGCCCATCGCGAACTCATCCATGTTGGTTTTGCCTAACAGTACGGTACCGGCATCATTGAAGCGTTCCACGACGGTTGCATTGTAGGGTGAGACAAAGTTGTGAAGCATGCGTGAGCCGCAGGTGGTCAGAATATCCTTGGTACAAAATATATCCTTATGGGCTAGCGGGATTCCGAGTAACGGGCTATCGAGTCCATTTGCGCGCGCTTCGTCTGCAGCTTTTGCCGCTAGCAGGGCAGAATCTTCACACACAGTAATGAAGGCATTGAGCTCACCGTTGAGAGTGGCGATGCGGTCTAAATAAGCCTGCGTAATTTCAACACTGGAGATGTCGCCCGCAGCGAGAGCAGCGGAAATTTCGGCGACAGTACTATTAATCATTTGCGGATTCCATTTGTCGTGATTGCGTTATTAGGTTGCTTGTTGTGAGAGTCAGAAAGTAGGCTTAATCGAGTACTTTTGGTACCAGATATAAACCGTCTTCGCTCGCGGGAGCGAGTTGCTGGAGTTTGTCGCGCTGATTCTCTTCGGTGATCTTGTCGGCACGTAGACGCTGCACTAGATCTAGAGGGTGGGCCAGTGGTTCGATCGCGTCTGTATCTACCGATTGCATCTGATCGATAAGCGCCAGAATATCAGTAATTCGAGTCGTCACCTCGTGGGTTTCAGATTCGCTAATATGTAATCGCGCCAAATGGGCAATTTTTTCTACTTCTGTCTTGTCCAAAGCCATCGATATTCTCCGAATTATTCGTGTCGGGAGTGAATTACTTGCAGTATTAGCGGTGGCTCAAGTATTTGCAGCCTGCCGCTTGCTCAAAGCCCTAGCCATTGCTAGAGTGCCTGCTATTCGCGTAAGGGGCGAGATTATACTTGAATTTTGCCGATGTTCCCAAAAAGAGAAGCCGGTAAATTACTCTAGGAGATTCCCGCCAGTGCCACATCTCAGTCCTAAATGGGACGAGAAGGGTTGCCGGTACACACTAATTCGTTCCAAGCATGAAATAAAAGCGAGCAATCGCTAAATCATTGGACAGAATTGCCGCTTAAATCATTATGCATGCCAGAAATGGAATCTTTAAATTGAGGTCTTAGTAAAACCATGTTCAAAAAAATAATGGGAATGTTTTCCAATGACCTGTCTATTGATTTAGGCACGGCCAATACGCTGATTTATGTGCGCGAAGAGGGCATTGTTTTGAACGAGCCTTCAGTGGTCGCTATCCGCACGCACAATGGTCAAAAGACTGTTACGGCGGTGGGTTCCGATGCGAAGCGCATGCTGGGGCGAACGCCCGGTAATATCACCGCAATTCGCCCCTTGAAGGACGGTGTTATCGCAGACTTCCAGGTAACTGAGAAGATGCTGCAGCACTTCATTAATAAGGTGCATGAGAATAGCTTCTTCCCGCCCAGCCCTAGAGTCCTGGTCTGTGTTCCTTGTAAATCAACACAAGTAGAGCGCCGTGCCATCCGTGAATCGGTTTCCAGTGCTGGCGCGCGTGATGTGCGTCTGATCGAGGAGCCCATGGCGGCTGCTATAGGTGCCGGTCTGCCAGTAGAGCAGGCAAGTGGCTCCATGGTTGTAGACATCGGTGGTGGCACTACCGAGATTGCGATTATTTCTTTGAATGGTGTGGTTTACTCGGAATCGGTTCGCGTTGGTGGCGATCGCTTCGACGAGGCAATCATTGCGCATGTGCGCCGCAACTATGGCAGCCTTATCGGTGAAGCCACAGCTGAGCGCATCAAAAAAGAGATAGGTTGTGCCTTTATTGGAGCCTCGACAGAGATTCGAGAGATCGATGTTCGCGGTCGTAATCTGGCCGAAGGTGTGCCGCGCAGTTTTACTCTAAATAGCGATGAGATACTCGAATCCTTGCAGGAGCCACTATCGGCGATTGTGCAGGCTGTGAAAAGTGCGCTGGAACAATCTCCACCAGAACTGGCCTCGGATATTGCTGAAAGTGGCCTCGTCCTAACAGGCGGTGGTGCCCTGCTTAGGGATCTGGACAAATTGCTTTCCGAGGAGACCGGCCTGCCAGTTATCGTCGCAGATGACCCGCTAACTTGCGTGGCGCGCGGCGGTGGTAAAGCAATGGAATTGATGGATACGTACGATCTCGACCTGTTAACCCTGGAATAGGCGCTAGCTGCTGCCTCGTGCAGGCCTTAAGGGGCTGATATACTCTGGGTTTTCCCTTTGGGTCTGAGAGGGCCTGAGTAGAGAGGGCCTGAGTAGAGCCCTCGAATCAGACCGCGCTTAGGTCTAAGCTTCAAGTGAAGAGGTCAGCTACCATCGATAAGACTCTGTTTACAAAAGGTGTCGCTCTTGAGTATCGGGCGCTCACCTTTATATCCTTCTCCGTTTGCATCATGTTCGCAGATGCTCGCTTTGGCTATCTGGAACGAATTCGCTATGGCCTCGGCTATGCCACCTCGCCAGTCTATTGGGTCGCAGATATACCCACGCGCGTCTCCTTCTGGGTCGATGATGTTTTTGTCTCTCGCACCGACCTTCTCGAAGAAAATGATGGCCTGCGTGCTAATCTTCTCGCCGCGCAGCGCGAGTTGCAGCTGCTTGAGAGTCTGGTTAGCGAGAACAATCGATTACTCGCACTGAATGAGGCCACTCGAGGAATCAATGGCGACGTATTGTCCGCGGAGATTATTAATATATCTCCCGATCCCTATTCTAAAAGAGTGTTGATCAATAAGGGGGCTCGCGAGGATGTATTCATCGGGCAGGCTTTGCTCGATGCGAACGGTTTGATGGGGCAGGTGGACGAGGTGCTTCCCTTTACTGCTTGGGTTTTGTTGATCACCGATTCTCACCACGTGACCCCTGTCGAGGTGAATCGCAATGGCGAACGTGCGCTGGCCATAGGGAGTCGCACGACCGCAGCCGAATTGGAATTACAGTTTGTAACGCAAACTCAAGATATGAAGGCCGGTGACCGGTTGATCAGCTCGGGTATGGGGCAGGTCTATCCGAAAAACTATCCCGTCGCCGAGATCACCAGTGTCTTCGCCGATCCGGGTCAGGACTTCGCTACGATCAAGGCAAGACCCTTGGCACAGCTCGACAGCACGCGTCATGTGATGCTGGTGTTTAATAACGAAGAAGCGCAAACGAGCGTGCGCAGAGCAGCAGACATTGTAGAGCCTAAACTACCCACGCTGAAAGTGGGTGAAACAGCGATTAATGAGAGTGTCGAGGCATCGGCTATTGCTGATCAAATACCTCAAGGGCTGCCGAACGCGGCGGTTCAATAGGCACAGCGATGCAAGATAGGCCACACTCGATCTGGGTAATTTTTCTAAGCTTCTTTTTAGCTTACCTGCTAGCTATTGTTCCCTTCCCCGAATGGGCGATGAATTACCGTCCCGAATGGGTGCCGATAGTACTGATCTATTGGACCATGGCCTTGCCCTATCGCTTTGGTATCGGTTCCGCCTGGGCAGCGGGGCTGGTTTTGGATGTTCTCGAAGGCTCGACTCTAGGGGTGAATGCGCTGGTGCTCGTGATTGTCGCCTATGTCGCGCTTAGCCTGCACCAACGTATGCGAATGTTTTCTTCTGTGCAGCAAAGCGGGCTTGTGCTTGTTTTGGTGGGCCTCAATTTGATGCTATGTAATTGGCTGCAAATCGTGACTGGCCAGAGTGTCTCTTCTAACCTCATGTTCCTAAGGGCGGCACTAACCAGTGCGGTAATCTGGCCCTCTCTCTTTCAGCTGCTCCGACAAATTCGCCGTAGCTTCGATGTGCATTAGGCGGGCCTGGAATGGAATCGATCATACTTGCCTCCGCGTCTGCTAGACGGCAGGAGTTGCTCCGCCAGATTGGTGTTCGTTTCACCGTTCGAAGTCAGGACATCGATGAATCGATTCGAAGTGGTGAGCTAGCCAATGACTACGTTATCCGCATGGCACAGGAGAAGGCGAAATCTGCGCTCAGTGCATTCCCTGTTAATAAGGATTCAAACGCAACTGTGGTACTTGCGGCCGACACCAGTGTTGTCTGCGATGCCGACGTGCTTGGCAAACCGATTGATGAGGCGGATGCGGTCGATATGTTGCGACGCCTATCTGGGCGCGAGCATCGAGTGCTTTCCGCTGTAACGCTGGCCACGCAGGATAAGCAGCGTACGCTGTTGTCCGAGTCGAGAGTAAGATTCCGTGAGATCAGCATTGCAGAGGCGCAACAGTATTATAGAAGCGGTGAATCTGCGGGTAAGGCAGGAGCTTATGCCATACAGGGTTATGCCGCGGTATTCGTAGAGCAACTCATTGGCAGCTACAGCGGTGTTATGGGTCTGCCCTTATTCCAGACGGCGCAGCTGCTTAGCGAGTTTACTGTGCCCTTGCAATCAACTATTACAGCGGTAGTGAAATAGTCTATGAGCGAAGAAATCCTCATCAACATTACAGCGATGGAGACTCGAGTAGCGCTTATCGAGAATGGCCAGTTGCAAGAAATTTTTATCGAGCGACACAACCATCGAGGTCACGTTGGCGATATCTTTTACGGCAAGGTGATACGTGTGATGCCGGGAATGGAGGCTGCCTTTGTCGATATCGGTCTGGAGAAGGCCGCCTTCATCCATGCCTCTGATATAGCGGAAATCGATGCCGATGGATTCGAGACTAGAGACGAGGCCCCAAAGTCAATTCAGCAGCTATTGCGGGAAGGACAATTTATTGCTGTGCAAGTAGTCAAGGATGCGATCAGCACAAAAGGGGCACGTTTAACGACTAACTTAACTTTGCCTTCTCGTAATCTGGTCTATCTGCCTAGAAGCAAACACTTAGGCATCTCGCAGCGCATCCAGGGTGATGCAGAACGGCAGCGACTACTAGATCAGATCGAGCATTGCCTTGAGCAGGAATCTTGGGACGGGCATGGTGGATTCATAGTGCGCACCGCAGCTGAAGGGGCTTGTGCGGAGGAATTCTGTGAAGACATTCGTTATCTACGTCGCCTGTGGAGGAAAGTGAAGCTGCGGATAGACACAGCGAAGAAGATTAGTACTGTCTATGGTGAAGCCCCGCTCTACATACGCACCACCCGTGACCTTATTACAACGCGCGTCGAGAGAATTCGTGTCGACAACGAGCAGTCGCTAGGAGAGATTCAGCAATTTCTAGAAGACTTTATTCCCGAGTCGGCTTCGAAATTGGAAGCCTATACTGGCGATCGTCCGCTATTTGACCTGTTTGGCATCGAGGGTGAGATCAACAAGGCTCTGGGTAGGCAGGTAATGCTGAAATCTGGTGGCGATCTAATTATTGATCCGACCGAGGCCATGACGACTATCGATGTGAATACCGGTGGCTATCTTGGGAGTAAGAATCACGCCGAGACGATTCTAAAGACGAACCTTGAAGCGGCAACTTCGATCGCACGGCAGCTTCGCATCAGAAATCTTGGAGGGATTATCATCCTCGACTTCATCGATATGCTTGATGAGGAGCATCAGCGGCAGGTCCATCGCGCATTAGAAAAAGCTCTGGGAAAAGATCCAGCACGCACTTCGATTACTGGAATATCGGAGCTTGGTCTTGTGGAGATGACGCGCAAGCGGACCCGGGAGAGTTTGGGTCAGATTCTAAATAGCCCCTGCCCAACTTGTGAAGGACGCGGAACACAAAAGTCTGCAGAAACGGTTTGCTATGAAATATTCCGTGAGATTTTGCGCGTGGCCCGCACCGTTGATCACGGTGTGCTGCGAGTTATGGCCTCTGGGATAGTAGTTGATCGTCTGCTCGACGAGGAGTCCGATACCTTGGCGCAGTTGCAAGAATTAGTGGCGAAGACGGTCAAATTTGAGGTAGAACCCATGTATACTCAGGAGCAGTTCGACGTTGTTCTCTCTGGCTGAAAGGCTAAGGGTTTTCGTTAGCTTACTTTCAGTTACGGTTCAGCAAACTTGCGCTATACCATCCAAGAAGCTCAGAAGCCTGTACGCTTATTCCAAGAGGTGGCAGTAGGGCATCTACTGAGACCCGTATCAAGACCCGAGCATGCTAAGTTCAATACTTAAAATAGTTCGCCAACAGCTCGTGCTAATGCTGGCAGTTGCATTGGTGCTGGTAGCTGCCTATGTCAGTGCCGGCCGTCAATTTATGCCGGCCGTTTCCGGTTACGTCTCCTTCTTCGAAGAACAATTTTTTGAGCGCAGCGGCATTCCTATAAGTGTGGAATCGCTGGTTGGCGACTTCGATGGATTCAATCCTATTCTCCATGTGAACGGCATGAAGCTTCTCATCGCAGATGATGAAGTGGTGGCGGGAGACGCTGCGCTCTTTTTGGAAAGCGCCACGGTAATAGTCAATATTCCTCAGAGCATCTGGCAACGCACTTGGGTTTTGGGCGATTTCGTCATCGAATCACTGGAGATAAACCTCGATCAATTGGAGTCCGGTGCGTGGCTGCTACGCGGATTGTCAGGCGGTGACGCCGCCTCGGTTGACTTTGCTGGTCTATACCGGTCCCTGCAAAAAATCCCCCAGCTTAGTTTGCGCAACGTGACAATAAATCTGCATACTTTCGATGGCGAGCTGCTCAGTTTTAGCGATGGTCTAGCTACCATCGCGAATCGTGATGGTGCGCATTACCTGCACGCTAACCTCAGTTTGGCAGACTCGCCAGAAGAGATGGCGCTCTCGATTGAAGTGACTGGCAATGAGCTCGCTGACATGAGTGGGCAGATGCACGTTGAACTTCCTCATGCTGATTACAGTGAGCTATTCCATAGACAGACCTTAGAAGATCTGAGTATTGGTGAGATGTTTGGAGGTGGGCACTTTTGGCTTACTTTCGTGGGGGGCGAGTTAAGTGAATTCACCTCCGAGCTCGAGCTGGATACCTTGGCCTTGCTCAGCAGCGCTTCTGATTCTCTATCACTGCGCGATCTATCGGGCAAGGTTGGGCTGGTTAGACAGTCAATTGATGATAGCTGGGAATTGTCGTTGTCAGATATGAGGCTGACCTGGCAGGAATTACGCTGGTCACCCTTCAATGTCTATATGTCGCTAAAACCAGAGAACAGCTTGGCTGTGCGGGCAGACAGTATTGATGTCTCTTTGATCGCACAATTCGCAGTAGGCAGCGGCCTGTTAAGCGAAAGCGCGCGACTACAGCTTGAGCAGTATGCGCCTAGAGGCAAGTTGGAAAATTTTAGTATTCTGCTGCCGCTAACAGAGAATTCACAAGAGTCTATGCTCATTAAGACAAATTTAAATAACGTTGATGTTGGGTCGGTGCGTGGTTCTCCAAATATGTGGGGCCTAGATGGCTACGCCGAAATTGATTTCGATCTTGGCAGGCGAAGTGCCACGGGGTTTGCCGAGGTAGAATCGAACCGATTCCGCTTGAATATCCCGAATGTGTTTACCAGTACCTGGGATCATAACTATGTCAACGGCAGCATCGGATTCAGTCTGGATCTTAACGAGGGCATGCACCTTCGATTGAAGAGTAACGCCGTCGTTGCTCGGACAGATGTTGTCGAAGGGCGCGTGCAATTCACGTCGATAATCGACCGGCCTAATGAGGGTGAGCCAAGATCAGATTTGGAGTTGCTTATCGGGGCTCTGCGCTTCGACGCGGCCGGCCGTGCTGCTTATCTACCCGATGCGCCGCAGGTGAATGAGGGTTTAGTGGATATCATGCAGTGGCTCGATGGCGCGATACTCAAAGGCGTCTTGATGGACAGTGGTGCGGTGTATCGCGGCTCCACGCTTGTGAATGCAGCGGCGCCGACTAAGACTTTTCAAGGTTTCTATTTGCTGGATGAGGGCGAACTTAACTTTAGTGATGAGTGGCCCAATCTGAGTGAAGTAAGCGCCTTTGTGCTTGAGGATGACAACAATATTGATATCCAGGTGCAACGGGCAACTAGTCTTGACGTCGTTGCCACGTCTGTGAATGGCTCGATTAGAGTGAACGAGGAAGGCGAAAACTGGCTGTCAGTTCAGGGCGTGGCCGAGGG
>Ga0115003_10004411_pt1 | contig 10855 bp, 9 predicted proteins | sample ArcticOcean_MG_C_7_FD_88736 | JGI IMG/M metagenome (GOLD analysis project Ga0115003, IMG submission 88736) | Marine microbial communities from western Arctic Ocean - ArcticOcean_MG_CB11_88 | ecosystem: Environmental > Aquatic > Marine > Oceanic | place: Arctic Ocean: Canada Basin | collected... | reverse complement strand
GTTTGCGTGTTTGTTTTTGATCGTCTTCATTAGATGATCTTTGATCTTAAGCATAGGTTTACCTCACTGTTAAAGTTTACCTACTTTTAACTCATGTAGATGAGTCACTTTTGATCCATGTGAATGGCATACTTATTTTTATAAGCATGGACTAACTATATCTCGAATATTAGAATAGTCAATATTATGAAAACTATACTAACGGTAAATATTCATATAAATGAGAGTAAATCTAATAAGCAAAAAAAAAGAAACATTTACTCTCGCAACCTCAATTTTAGCAAACAATATCTAAACTTATCGAATTACATAAAAACTATAAATATCGCTGGAAATAAATACTTTTAAATTAATTTTCCATTTTTTTGGAACAATCAAAGCAGTTATGTTAAATTTATTTTTTAAATCAATCCAGTTTTTGTAAGACTTGTTCTCATACGAGGATTTAAGGTCACTCTCAGAAATTCCCCCCATATGTTTAACTTTCGGATTATTAAAAGGTATATTAAAAACTTCTTCTACAATTTTTTTTGCAGGCACGGCAATATGAGGATAATAAGGAATGTTATTTAAAGCCTCTGCACATGTAAACATAGGTTTTCTTGCCACAGCAACAGTTTTTTGGCAAACGTTACTGGGTCCACCAGTTAGATAAAATCCATTTAAATCAATTGTTTTAATTTTATTCCAGAACTGATTTTCTATATTATTTTTATTTGAAATTAATAAATTAGTTTTTATTCCTTGATATCTTTCTATAAAATTAAAATTATGTTGTAAAAGATTTATAATTAAAATTAATAAAAAAAAAAAATAACTATATTTAATATTAATATTTAATTTTAAAACTATAATTTTTACGAAAAGATAAACAATTGAAAATATAACAGGCCAGCCTATAACAGAATGCAATAAAAAAAATCTTGTTGGCATTGTTCTAACAATAATATCTGGAAATAAAAAATAAAAGTATTTGTAAGTAATATATAAAAAAAAAGACAATATGCAGCTTAATAACAAAACACTTATCCCAAAGTCAGAATAATTTTTATTTAATTTAACTCTTAGTAATAGAAAAATTAATAAAATTAATATAAAAGTTTTAGTTATATATTCGTAGTTAATCCAATTAGAGTAAAGACCCCACGCACTCCTATGGTCCTCCCAAATATTCATATAAGTTCTATATGTTTCATCGTCATAAATAAAATTAAGAGGTATTCTTTGTTCGAAATGATAAAAAAAACTACCTAAAACTATTATTAAACTTACAAAAGTAAAAAAAAAATTTTTTTTGTTTAAAACTATGTTCTTATATTTTTTAAATCTTAAAATTAAAGTTATAAAAATTATAAAATTTACCCAGAGGCCCACTGTTAAGTGTGTAGCTAAAAGCAAAATGGAAAAGAAAAACCCCAACCTTAAATTGTTATTTATTAAAAAACCAAATACTAAAGTAGATAATGCCTGTGCCATTAACCCATTTGTATGTTCAGTAAATATCATTGTTGGATAATCCAAATGACCAAAATTTTTTTTTAGCAAAAGTATTAAAAAAGAAACTAGAAAAGCAAAAAGATACGAACTTGTTAAAGATTTAGTAGTTAAATAAATTCCTGTAAAAAACATTAAAGTAGAAATAAATAAAATTATCTTCGAAATAATTAATGGAGCAAAATTTATTTTTAGTAAAATAGTTATTATTTGAATGGGTAATGTCCAAGAGTTAATGCTTACAACACGGAATAAATTAAATTGTTCAGGATAATTTATTGTACCAGATTGAATTGTTCCCTCTATGAGACCTCTAGTTTCAAAATTATATGATAATGAAAAAAAAGAAGCAGAAAGTATTATTAGAATTGAAAATAAAAGATCTTTTTTACCTAATTGCATACTATAATATGAATGTTACATAATTTTTACTACAAATGTTTGTCAATTAATATCTTTTACTTCACTTTTCAGTATTTTGTAAGATATAAGAAAATTTAGGAACATAAAAAAATTCTCGTGCAAATAAAAATTTTAAAATTTAAATGAAATTCAATCATCCGTTAATGAGCAATAATATTACTAAAGTTGATTTAGCTAAAGTGCAAAGCTTGTTTAAGAAAAAGAATATTATTTTAACTCAATCTCGACAGGTACAAAAGTTTGAACAAGCATGGTCTAATTGGTTGGGGGTTAAATATTCAACTTTTGTTAATTCTGGATCGTCAGCGAATTATATAAGTATAAAAATTTTACAGATTTTAAATAAAGATTCTAACAAAAATGAAATCATAGTCCCAACACTAACCTGGGCATCCGATGTAAATTCAATAATAATGAATGGATTTAAACCTGTATTTGTAGATATAAACCTTTCAAATTTATCAATGAATATTGATCAAGTTTTAAAAAAAATTAACAAAAAAACTTTAGCAGTATTTATAACTCACGCACAAGGTTTTAACGGATTGAATGAAAACCTTTTAAAAGAGTTAGATAAAAGAAAAATACATTTAATCGAAGATGTATGTGAGAGCCATGGTGCAAAATATAAAAATAAAAAATTAGGAACATATGGATTGATTTCAAATTTTTCCTTTTATTATGCGCATCATATGACAACTATAGAAGGTGGAATGATTTGCACTAATGACAAAAAAATATTTGAAATTTCAAAAATGTTAAGATCTCACGGAATGGTTCGTGAGGCAAAAAACAAAACTTTTGAAAAGAAAATGGCTAGTAAATACAAAGACTTATCTCCTAAGTTTATTTTTTTATACCCTACGTTAAATTTTAGAAACAATGAAATTGGTGCAACGATTGGGCTAAACCAGCTAAAAAATTTAAATCAAAACAACAATAAAAGAACAAAGAATTTTGAATTTTTTTTAAAAAACCTAAACCCAGATAAATATTTTACAAATTTTGATATTAAGGGATCAAGTAATTACGCTTTCCCTTTAATTTTAAATACAAAAATTTTAAAAAATAGGGATAAGTTTGAAAAATATTTAATAAAAAACAATATAGAATTTAGAAGAGGCAATGCGGGAGGAGGGAACCAATTAAGACAGCCGTATATTAAGGAATTTGTAAAAGTTAAAAATTTCTTAAAATATAAAAATGTAGAACGCGTCCACTTTTTTGGTTATTATATTGGTAACTACCCGGACTTAGTAAAGAAAAATATTGTCCGAATTTTAAAAATTTTAAATAATATTTCTTATTAATTATAAAAATTTTAGAGAAATTAAAACAATACAATTAAAAAAAATTAACATTTAGTCCGAGTGATAAAAACTCTAAATATAATTAGCTATAAAAAAAATTCTAATTATAAGTTATTAAAATTCTATAAATTAAATGTTATCTTGATGATAAATAATTTGTGACCCTAAATTGTCAAATTTTACTGGAACAACGGTAAATTTTCTAAATTTTTTATTAAAAAAATCTCTTTTTTTTGGATTTATTAAAAATAACATAAAGCCGCCAGCTCCTGCGCCTAAAAGTTTTCCAGAATATGCCCCGTTTTTGATACCGTAATTATAGATTTTTTCAATATTTATATTTGTTACTTTTGAAGACAATTTCTTCTTATACCACCAGTGCTTGTTAAGTAGCTCTGAAAAATCTGAGACAATATTTTTTGAAGAATATATTTTTTCTTCAGCTTTGTTAGAAATATCTAATATTTGCTTATAATACTCATGGTTATAGTTCATTTTGTTCATCTTATCTTTCTCTAATTGTTGGGCTTTTCTTACAAAACCAGTAAAAACTAGAAAAATACTTTTTTCTAGTTCTGTAGTATTATTTTTATTTAGCACTGGCGAAACTTCAGTTGAAGATTTAGAAAAATCAATTACATTAAATCCTCCAAATGCAGCCGATACCTGATCCTGTGAGCCAATAAATTCTTTACTTTTTTTTTGTTCAATATGAATTGCTTCAAGATAAAGATTCTTTTTTGAAATTCTATTGCCCTGCAAAGCTTTTAAGCTATTAATAAAACCTACGGTAAAACTTGAGCTAGCACCAAGGCCGGACTGCGCCGGTAGATCAGCAAAGTGTATGGCTTCTATAGAATCGTTAAATTTAAAGTGTTTAAGGCTTTCTCTTACACTAGGGTGTTTTATTTGAGACAATTTTTTAACTTCTTCTGTTTTATGATATTTAATTCTATAGTTGTATTTAAAGAATGGTGGCAACTTTCTCAAAGAAATATAGCAATACTTATTTATTGTTGTTGAGATTACTTTTCCCGAATATTTATTGTACCATTCTGGAAAATCAGTTCCTCCTCCAAAAAAAGATATTCTAAAAGGGGTTCTGGAAATTATCATTTTGAATTTTTGTTAATGTTGTTTAAAAATTTAATATATAAATCCTTATATGCTAAACCTATATTTTTTTAAAGCATACACATAACATTTAGGTCTTTCTTACAATAAAAAAGTGCAATTTTCGCTTTTTTAAGTGATTTTTTGCTACTACTTAAAATTTAGATTATACTCTAATTAATTCTTAATAAATAATAAAATAAGCATTTCCACTAATGAAGTTGATATAATAATTGTTTTGAAAAGAGAAAAAAAATTTTAAATATATTTTAATATGAAAAAAATATTAGTTTTAGGTTGTAGTGGTTTTATAGGAAAAAATATAGCTTTGCATTTTTCAAAGAAAAAAAACATTCAGCTTTATGGTACTTATTTAAAAAGAAAACCAAAAATTAGTAATATTAAATTGTATAAACTTAATATTTTAGACAATAACAAAACTAATAAATTATTTAAAAATAAAGATATAGTAATTAATTGTGCAGCCGTAACATCGGGCTCTAAAGACATGGCGTCAAAACCGCATATGCATGTAATTGAAAATAATATAATAAATTCTACTGTAATACAGTCCTCATTCCAAAATGAAATTAAACATTTAATAATGTTAAGTTGCACGCTAATGTACAAGTCGTCCCAAAAACTTCTTAAAGAAAAAGACTTAGACTTAAATGAAAAAATTTATCCTAAATATTTTGGTGGTGCGTGGATGAAAGTCTATATGGAAAAAATGTCTGAATTTTTTAGCAATATTTCAAAAACAAAATTTACAGTTATTAGACATTCAAATCTATATGGTCCTTTTGATAAATTTGATTTAAAAAGATCACATGTTTTTGGGGCAACAATAAACAAAGTTTTAAACTCAAAAAATTTTGTTAAAGTTCTTGGAAAAGGAATTGAAAAAAGAGATTTACTTTACGTAGATGATTTTGTTAATTTTGTTGAAAAAGCTATTTCAAAACAAAGAAAAAAATTTAGGATTTATAACTGTGGAATGGGTAAATATATATCTGTCAACTCTTTAGTTAAAAAGATAATAAAAATTTCAAAAAAAAAATTACAAATTAAACATGAAAAATCTTTTAATTCTCTAAATACCTTTGTAAAACTTAATTTCAAATTAGCTTCTAAAGAACTCGGCTGGGAGCCTACGGTTTCTTTAGATAAAGGTATCGAAAAAACAATAAAATGGTATAAAAGCCACTATATAAAATAGTATTATAATGAAAAAAGCAATAATTATAAGTGGAAATTTAGTTCAAGACCAAGAGTTTATTTATCCATACTATCGACTTTTAGAAGAAGAGTTTGACATCAATGTTTGTTTGAATGAAAAAAAATTTGTCAAAGGCATTTTAGGATCTGACATACCTCCAAACAAAAATCAAAAGCTTGTAAACATTGAAGACATAGAACCAGAAAACTACAACTTTTTGGTTTTACCCGGAGGAGTTAAGTCGATGGAAAAAGTTAGACAGAATAAAAAGATTATTAATTTTATATCAGAATTTAATAAACAAAAAAAAACAATTGCATGTATATGCAGCGGAACTCAGTTATTGATTTCAGCAAAAGTTGTTAAGGGTCGAAAAATTTCTGGATACTATAGTATGGTGGATGATATTATCAATGCAGGTGCCATTTACGAAGATGCGCCGGCGGTTATAGATGAAAACATAATAACAACTGCTCATTATAAAGATATGGGCCCCTGGATGGCAGCAGCTTTAAAGGTTTTTTATAAATCGAAATAAAACTCTAAAATATTTTTTATGGTCAGCAAAAAAAATAAATATTATAACAAATTAGTAAAAAAACCATGGGGTTCTGAATATTTAATTTATGAAAACAAAAGTATTGCTGCTTGGTTTTTAAACATTTTACCAAATAAAGAGACATCACTTCATTGTCACCCACTTAAAAAGACAGGTTTCGTCTTACTTAATGGATCAGTCGAAATAAATGTTGGTTTTTATAGAAAGAAAAAATTAAAAGCACTAGATAAAATAATGATAAGACCTGGCTTGTTTCACTCTACCAAATCTTTATCCAAAAAAGGGGCACAAATTATTGAAATTGAAACTCCTAATAAAAAAGGAGACCTAATTAGATTTAAGGACAAATATGGAAGAGAAAAAAAACCTTATGAAAATAAAAAAAATATGATTGTCCTTCCTGAAAACTACTTAAGAATATATAACAATACTAAAAATTTTAAATTTGAAAATTGTAAATTTAAAATTAAAAAATATAAAAAAATTTTAAAAAATGACTTAGCAAATAAAAAAGATATTTATGCAGTTCTAGATGGTGGATTAGGGCAAAATTCAAAGAACCTTGTGTTGTCCCCCGGAGATATTGTAAGAACAGATACAATTAAAAAACTTATTAACTCTTTTAAACCATCTCCCTTTATAATTATATTAACTATTTCTTTATGTTAAATTCTAAGCAAAAAATAAATATTTTTAAAACTGCCTCTTTATGCAGAAACTTTGAACAAGAAACATTTAAATATGCAAAAGAGAAGAAAATTAAGATTCCCATCTACCTTTCGGCAGGTCAAGAATATATATCATCAACGATCTCCAACTTAACACGAGAACTAAAAATTAATCCTCTAATATTTCCTCAGCACAGATGTCATTCAATTTATCTTTCTTTTGGGGGAGATATAAGCAAACTTATCAATGAATTATTTGGATCAAGCCTAGGCTGCACATATGGAATGGGTGGTTCTGCATCAATTCACTCAACGAAAATTAATATGTTTGGACACGATGGACATATGGGAACTCAAGCACCAATTGGAGTGGGAGCATGTTTTTCATCAAAGAAACCCACTATAGTTTTCTTAGGCGACGCTTCCGCAGAAGAAGACTATGTATTAGGTGCGATAGGCTGGGCATCAACAAAAAATTTACCTATAGTATTTATTATTGAAGACAACAATCTATCTATTTTAACAAGAAAAAAAGTTAGAAGAAATTGGAAAATGCACGATGTTGGCAGGGCTTTTAAAATTCAGAGTTTTGATATCAATGACAGTCCAGAAGAAATCTACAAATATAAAAATAAATTTTTTAAACAACCTTTATTGCTAAACATTAATACTAATAGACTTTTTTGGCACTCTGGTGCAGGTCAAGACTCAAACAAAACTTTTGATAGATATAAATTTGAGATGAAAAAGCTAGGGAAGAAAGCTGAAAATATTCATCAAATAAATAAAAAGAAAATTGAAAAAATATGGCTAAATCGCTTCGAGAAACAATTAAAGAAATAACTAGAATACACCTTAAAAAAAATAAAGGCATTGTTATGGGACAATGTCTAACTGCAGTAGGGTGGGTTAATGGAACTCTACCAGAACTATATGAAAAAGATGGAATGATCGAACTTTCTATGGCGGATGTCGCTGGTGGAGGCATAGTTGTTGGTGCTGCCCTTATGGGTAAAAAACCAATTTTCATAATAAGATACCAAGGTTTTAATTGGTACAACGCCCCAATGATTGTAAATTATGCTTGTAAATCAAAAGAAATTTGGAAGGTGCCATGCCCAATGTTGATAAGAGGAATTGGCATGGAGGGAGGAATTGGTCCTGTAGCAGGATCTTCTCATCATTCATTATATTTTCGCATGCCAGGAATAACTATTTTTAGTCCAATGACTTCAGGTGAATACAAACTTGTTTATGACTACTTTATAAAAAACGATGATGTTATTTATGTATCAGAACATAGAAATAGTTTTAATAACGCAGCAGAACTTCCTGATAAACTGGAAGGAAAATGTGATATTATAATTTTTGCAATCTCTATTACTAGATTTGAAGCGATAAAAGTTAAAGAAATACTAAAAAAAAAAAATATCAAAATAGGAATTGCAAATATACTATGGATAAAACCATTTAAAATAAAAAATTCATGGTTACAAAATCTTAAAACATCTAAATATGGAGGGTTAGTTCTTGATGATGATTACGAATCTGGAATTGCTAAGTCAATCGCAAATGATTTAAACTTAAAATCTGGAAAAAAAGTTTTTACAATGGGACTCAAAAATAAAAGTGCTGGTTTTTCAAAGCAAACTGATAATCTGCCACCAAATAGTAATGAAATAATTAAAAAAGTTAATTCTATAATTCATTTACTCTCTAAGAATAGATAAATTGTAATTATGAAATATTTTACACTTGGTAAAGAAAAATTATCTAAATATTGTCTTGGCACATGGTCATTAGGTGGAGAAAAAAAAAACAATGTTTCTTATGGAAACATAGATGAAATTCAGGCAACAAAGCTTTTAAGATACGCTTTTGATAATGGCATCAATTTTTTTGATACAGCAAACGTTTATGGAGAAGCAGAAAAAAGATTGGGTCACACATTTAAAAGTACAAGAGATAAGATATTTATAGCTAATAAAGTTGGATGTGTTTCATTTAAAAAAAAACTTAATTTTTCAAAAGAGATTATAAAAAAACAAGTTTATCAATCACTTAAGAATTTAAATACAGAATATCTTGACCTTGTGCAGCTGTTCACTCCCAATCCCGCAGATAAAAATATCAAACAGTGCTTAAATTATTTAGATCAAAAGAAAAAAAAAGGCGTTATCAAGTTTATAGGCGTGAGTTTAAGGAATCCAATTGACTATATTTCACTAAGAAAGCTTTACAAATTTGATGCCGTTCAATGCAATTTTAACATTTTAGATCAGAGACTATTAGACGATAATATATTAAAATTATTAAGAAAAGATAATGTCAAAGTTTTTGCACGAACAATTTTAAATTTTGGTATTTTTACTGAAAATTTCATCAAAAAAAAAAATACTAACTTTAAAAAAAATGACCATAGATACAGATGGGACGCTAGACAAATTTTACTGTGGAAAAAATATGCTATAAAACTGAAAAATTTATCTAGTAGAAAAATCGAAAATACTTGCTATAAATTTTGTAATTCATTCAATATGTCTTCATTAATAATTGGCGCGAACACAAAGAAACATATCGATTATGCAACTACATTAGATAATGAGAAAAAATTAAATAATAATGAAATAAATAAAATTAAAAAAATTTATAAAGATTATTCAAAAAATTTTATTGTAAAACCAAAAATCCCTATTAAATTATTTTAAATTACTGCAAGTGAGGCTGGGCTAGGTTTACTGTATCTTTTTCTTTATTCTCTTCAATTTTAGGAGTGAAATTTTTTATATTACAAAGATACTTTCCACTTCTGTGGCCGTACCATATAACCTCTCTCATCCAATCTTGTTCATTTTTAAATTGCATATCAGATCTAACGATCGTAATTTTATTCTTTTTTGAAATAAAATTAGGTTTATTTAGCCTTAATATTTGATGATAATTTTCTATAATATTGAAGTTCTCTTCAAAAGTTTCATCTTTATCATTCCATGGTAGCCTCATCATTTTTTTATTTAATTCTAGACTCTCAATAAATATTTGTTTTGTAAAATTGTTCTTACAAAATATTAAAAAATGTTCTTTTAGCTCTTCATAAAAAAAATCTAATTTTTTACCTAAGACTAATTTTATATATTCAAACTCTCCTGGTGGCCAATAAATATCTAAATACCCTTCTTTGTACAAAAATTCGCTTTTTCCTTTTGATATTTGATCTGCGTGCTCATGAAAATTTTTATTAATTTCTTTCAAAATTTTAAAATCATTTTCACAATTAGTAAAATGCTCAAACAAATCTCTAAATTTAATGTTTTCTAAAGTATTAAGTACCATAAATGGCAATTGTGCAATTTTATTAAAATAAAGAAATTCTGCTGTAGATGCGTATATTCTAGTTTTTTTCCAATCCTCGAACGGAAGTGTTCTTGTTGAGATTACTAATTGTTGACTTTCATAAATATTATCTTCTGGCGCCTCATCTAATGAGCCGTGTACGTTTACTATTGGTCCACTTACTGTTTTTAATTCATCTTTTTTTATGTTCGCGGGGTCGGCCATTTCTGCGTTGGGTAAAATAGACAAATTGTTAAATTGAATTCTATTGTGCTGCCCTGATTGAATAACGCTAGAAACACCATTAGCAAATGAGTCGAAAGTATCACCTGGCAGTGCAAGAATAAATTCTGTGTAAGTTGCTATGCCATCTTTAGTAAATTTTTTTTGAAGCTCCTCATAATCTTTGGTGGAGATATTGTCTCTTTTAATTGTTTCTAACGTATGTGGATCAACACTTTGCATTGCAAGAGTCACTCCTTTACTAAGACCGGTATCCGCAAGTAATTTTTGAACTTTATAAGCTCTTTCCCTAGCATTCTTAGTATTTTGAACTGATAAAACATGAGGATAACCATATTTCTTTTTATTTTCAGCCGCCCTCAATGCTATGTCATAATCTCTCGGTAATATTCCAAAATTTGCATCACAACAAAAAATAAACTCTACCTTATTTTTTGAAAACCAATCAAGTTCATCATAAACGCGATCTAAATGCATTCTTGAAACTTTACTG
>Ga0115003_10004405_pt1 | contig 10859 bp, 9 predicted proteins | sample ArcticOcean_MG_C_7_FD_88736 | JGI IMG/M metagenome (GOLD analysis project Ga0115003, IMG submission 88736) | Marine microbial communities from western Arctic Ocean - ArcticOcean_MG_CB11_88 | ecosystem: Environmental > Aquatic > Marine > Oceanic | place: Arctic Ocean: Canada Basin | collected... | reverse complement strand
TGGGTTCCTAAGAAAAAAGAAGATTCTCAAGCAATTGCTAAAGGCGAAAAAACAGCTCTTGACATTGCTGAGGACGATAGAGATTACTACTTGGAAAGAAGATACCCTGCATTCGGGAACTTGGTTCCTAGAGATGTTGCTTCGCGTGCTGCTAAAGAACGTTGTGATGCTGGTTTTGGTGTTAACAAGACAGGTCAGGCAGTATTCTTAGACTTCGCTGATGCTATTGCTCGTTTCGGAAAAGACGGTGTTGAAGCTCGTTATGGAAACTTATTCCAGATGTACGAGAAGATTACAGCTGAGAATCCGTACGAAATGCCAATGAAAATTTATCCTGCTATTCACTACACAATGGGTGGTGTTTGGGTTGATTATAACTTACAAACAGCCGTTCCTGGTTTGTTTGCTGCTGGAGAAGCTAACTTCTCTGACCACGGTGCTAACCGTTTAGGTGCTTCTGCATTAATGCAAGGTTTAGCCGACGGTTACTTCGTATTGCCTTATACAATTTCTAACTATTTAGCAGATGATATCCGTACAGGAGCGATTTCTACTGAGCATACAGAATTTGAGCAAGCAGAGAAAAATGTACAAGATCGCTTAGACTTCTTTATGAATAATAAAGGAACTAAAACGGTTGACTATTTCCACAAAAAACTTGGTAAAGTAATGTGGGAGAAATGTGGTATGGCTCGTAATAAACAAGGTCTTGAAGAAGCGATTGTTGAGATTAAAGCTATCCGCGATGAATTCTGGAAAGATGTAAAAATCCCAGGAGTTCAAAACAGCTTCAACCAAGAATTGGAAAAAGCAGGTCGTGTAGCAGATTTCATCGAGTTAGGTGATTTGATGTGTCGTGATGCTTTAAACCGTGAGGAATCTTGTGGTGGTCACTTCCGTGAGGAACACAGAACTGAAGAAGGTGAAGCTATGCGTAACGATGATGATTATGCATACGTTGCTGCATGGAAATATAAAGGTGATAACGAGACACCTGAGCTTCATAAAGAAGACTTGAAGTTCGAAAATATTGAGTTGAAACAAAGAAGCTACAAATAATGGCTGGGATGAATATTACACTTAAAGTTTGGCGTCAGAACGGAGTCGATGATAAAGGACGTATTGTAGAATACAAAATGTCTGATATTTCTCCTGATATGTCTTTCTTAGAAATGATGGATGTATTAAACGAGGAATTAATTACTAAAGGAGACGATCCTGTAGCTTTCGATCACGATTGTCGTGAAGGAATCTGTGGTATGTGCTCTATGTACATCAACGGAGAGCCACACGGTCCTGAAGATTTAATTACTACCTGTCAGTTACACATGCGTTCGTTTAAAGATGGCGACACCATTTATGTTGAACCTTTTAGAGCAGCAGCGTTTCCGGTAATTAAAGATTTAGTGGTAGATCGTACTGCTTTTGATGCGATTATTCAGGTTGGTGGTTACGTTTCTGTAAACACTTCTGGTAATACTCAAGATGCAAACTCTATACCTGTGCCTAAAGCAGATGCTGATAAGGCGTTTGATGCGGCTACATGTATTGGATGTGGTGCTTGTGTGGCTACCTGCAAAAACTCTTCTGCTATGTTGTTTACAGCGGCTAAAATTTCTCACCTAGCACTTTTACCGCAAGGTAAGGTGGAAGCGCAAGAACGTGCTTTAAACATGGTTGAGAAGATGGATGAGCTTGGCTTTGGTAACTGTAGCAATACTGGAGACTGTGAAGTACAATGTCCTAAAGGAATTTCTTTAGAGAATATTGCCTTAATGAACCGTGAGTTCTTAGGTGCTTCCTTGAAGTCAGAAAAATAGATTTTAATTATATTACAAAGCCTTTCGAGAAATCGAAAGGCTTTTTTTTGTGCTAAAATTTTATAAAATGTAAAACGACAGTAGAAAAGTAAAAAGTAAATCCAATTGGTGGTATCCCAAATTGGGATTATTGAAAAACTGCTACGAAAAGAACGAAAAAGAATCTACTCTCTACTAATCTCTTGTCTACCCTATTACAAGAGCAAATGTAGAATTCTATCCGGAGCTTTATCTTAACAGGTCGTTAACAAGGGTTAATTTAGGTTAGTGCCTTTAGTTCAAATTAGTTCTCTTCGGAGTCTTCATCAATTTCTGTAATCATTTTTATAGCTTCTGCTCTTGGAGGGTACATTTTAGAGACCAATACACCAACAATCATTGCAACTGCAAATGAGGGAGCGAGCACATCAAGTGCGACTAAGTATTCACCAATATTCGCCATTTTTTTAAATACAAAATTGAACAAAATAACAGATATAAATCCAGAGATCATTGATGCAATGGCACCCACTTCTGAATACCCTTTCCAAAAAAGAGTGAGAATAATTACCGGACAAAAAGTAGCTGCAATTCCCGACCACCCAAAAATTATAACCCAAAATATTTGTCTGTCGGGTGATACATAATTCATTATCATAGCAATTATTAAAGCCGTAAATGCCATTATAACAGTAGAAATTCTAGATATTTTTGTGAGTTCCGAATCTTTCAAATGAGGTTTAAATATTTTCTGATAGAAGTCGCGTGTTATAGCACTTGAGGCTAGTATTAATAGAGAATCTATGGTAGACATAATTGCAGATAAAACAATTGCAACAAACAAGGCGACCAGTAATGTAGGCAAGAAACTTTCGGTTACCATACTCAGTACATCTTGACCATTGTTTCCTAGTATCGCTTCTGGATCTTGTCCTTCTTTTGTGAAATAAATTCGTGCTAGTATTCCAATAGTTACTGCTGCAGCATCGGTAAGTAGCGTGAAAATTACAGCTACCCATTTCCCTTTCCCTATTTCTTTTTCGCTCTTTATAGACATAAACCGAACATATACTTGCGGCGAACCAAGAAAGCCTAGTCCAATCATTGAGAAACCTAAAACTGTAAATAGGTTCATCCACGCATCGTCGCTTCTACCCATTATTTGTATTAGGCTTGGGTCTATGGCTTTAAGTCCTTCTGTTATGCCTGTACCATGATCCATAGAAAACCAAACTACTATAGGTAGTAAAACAAGCCCAAAGAACATAAGAAGCCCTTGAAATAAATCGGACCAAACAGCCGCCACAAAGCCACCAATAAAGATGTAAGTAATCACAATTATAAAGCCTATTAATGCACCAACTTTATAATCAATTCCAAGCATAGAGTTAAATGCAACTCCGGTTACATCAATTTGTGAGGCTACATAAATTACAATAAATAGAACTAGGATGGATGCAGAAATAATTCTGAGTGTGTGGTTTGTAGATTTAAAATGGCTTTGTAGGTAATCGGGTATCGTAATCGCACCGTATTTATCAGATCGTCTTTTAAATCGTTTGGCCATAAACTGCCAGGAGATAAAAACCCCTAAAAGCTCACCTATTACTACCCAATAGCTCGAGTATCCCGCTATGGCACCCATTCCTGTTAAACCTATAAGTAACCAGCCAGACTCTCCTGTAGCTCTTGCAGAAAAGGCGACTGCCCAGAATCCCATATTTTTTCCGCCTACATAATAATCGCTCATGCCTTTTATTTTACGAGAGGCTAGTATTCCAATTAAAAATAAGACACCAACGTATATCGCTAGTACCGAAACCTTGATTAAGAATTCTTGATCTATCATAAAAAATATAGTTTGTGATTAGGGGCAATTATTGATGTTTATAGCCTTAAACTCAATGTTTACTGAATTTATAAGAGCGTACAAAATGCGTAAAAAAACTGAAATATGATTCATTTTATCTATAAATCTATATAAAACCCTTCAAAAACGTATAAAAATCACTATATTTGCTACTCCAATAATTTCGGTAAAAACATCGGAATTATGTGTTGAATTTAGGGCATAACCCTTGGATTTGTACATTTTATGAACAAAGAAAAGCGATAGACCATTTTGAATTCAAACCCCGAAAATTCACGTACACTTCATTCATTAGACGATTTAATTTCTGCTCTTTCAGAAGGGGAGAGGACGACCTTTAACGACATAATCCGTTCGATAAAAATTCCTAGCAGTGCTTTTGAAGCATATTGTTCTTGGTCTAAAGATTTGTATACCCGAAATTGTATTATTAATACTGAGAAATTTGAACTGATCTTACTTTGTTGGGAGCCAGGGCAAATTACGCCCATACACGATCATGGTGGCGAAGAATGTTGGGTGAAAGTTGTTCAGGGTGAATTTAGAGAAACGATTTATAAAGTAGATGCTGTAGGTAAATTGGACACTATTGATTCAATGGACTCAAGTGTTGGAGAGGTAACTTATATGATCGATTTTATGGGATTCCACAGTTTAGAAAATCGATCTAATACTAGAAGTATGTCTTTGCACCTTTATGCAAAACCAATTCGTACTTGCAACGCATTCGATGCAGCCTTGGGTAAGTTTGTGCCTAGATCTATGAGTTATAATACCACTGCTACTTCGTATAAAATTTAAAATAAGTAAAATTACATGTCTGATATAAATAGTGATTTAGGGTTGTTTAACGAATTAGTTGAAGTCTTACTTAGCGAAGAAAAAAAACATCCTGTAGCCGATAGAATAGAGGCTAATGCGCTTTACGATTCTATAGACCTTTCCTTAAATGATGGTGCTATGGTAGACCAGGAGTTTAAGCAAGTACTTAAAGAGGTACTTATTTCTACTCCTAAAACCGCTACTAAATTATTCTTTAATCAACTTTTTGGCGGTAGACAAAGCAAGGCTGTCTTGGGCGATTTACTTGCTGTAATGCTTAATAACAGTATGTATACCTACAAGGTAGCAGGTCCGCAAGTTGGAATTGAACAAGAAATTATCAGACAATCGTGTGAGCTTATTGGTTACGGTTCTCAAAGTAACGGTACATTCCCTACTGGTGGATCTATGAGTAATTATATGGCCTTAGTAATGGCGAGAGACGCTAAGGATCCTCTGTGTAAAACAGAAGGAATCTCTAAACCATTGGTTGTTTATACCTCTAAAGAATCTCATTATTCGAATGCTAAGAATGTTAGTTTTGCCGGAATTGGAAGAAACAATATCCGATATATTCAGGCAGATTCAAGAGGGCAAATGATTCTATCTAAACTGGAAGAACAAATTATTGAAGATCTAAGTAATGGCTTTATTCCAACTTATGTAAACGCAACTGCTGGGACTACTGTATTGGGTGCTTTTGATCCAATTGATGAAATTGCAGACATAACTGAAAAATATAAAGTTTGGCTGCATGTAGATGGAGCTTACTGTGGAAGTGTAATTTTTAGTGATGAATATAAGCATTTGGTAAACGGAATTTCCCGTTCAGATTCATTCAGCTATAACGCGCATAAAATGATTGGGACTCCCATGACTTGTTCTATTATTTTGGTGAAGGATAAAAAACAGTTGCACGATTCGTTTAGTAATGATGCAGATTATCTTTACCAAACAGATGGGGACGATTTTAATCTAGGTAAAACTTCCTTTCAATGTGGAAGAAGAAATGATGCCTTAAAATTCTGGACATTATGGAAGTCTGTTGGAACAAATGGACTTCAAGGCATTGTAGATCAACAATTTAATTTAGCTGATGTTGCTAGAGAATACGTAAGAAACAATAGCGATTATACCTTATACAGTTTTGATGATTCAATCTCAATCTGTTTTAATTATAAGAATATTGATCCTACCGCGCTTTGTACTGCACTCTATGAGCATCAAATAACGGTTGTTGGATTTGGCTCCTTTAACGAAGACACCTTTATTAGATTGGTAACGATAAATGCTACGAATACGAAACAGGATATTTTAAATTTCTTTAAAGTACTAGAAGATTTCGTTGAGAAGAATCCAATATTATCAACTACTATGGTAGAATCAAACTCGTAAGTTGGGTTTAGTAGAGGCTTATTATGGGCTTGTGAGTTTTTCTACGCCTCGGCTAAACTTCGTTTTAATACAGTTTAGGTTTAGTTATGTATATATAAAATAGCTTAATAGTTCTGATGTAAATGATGATTTACTTGTCAAATCTTTATCACCTTCAGTTTTAAGAATATTTCTTCTATACTCATCTTTTATAGGATCGTATATTAAAATTGAATAAGAAATAATACCCATATCACAACCACCACCCAAATGGTCAAACCCCGATTCATCAAGGTCTTTTATGATTTTACCTAAATTGATGTTAGTAATAATAGGCTCCACAGTTCTCTTTTTTGAATTAGTTATATTTTTGAGTAAGCCCTTTCTTTTGATAAGCCCATCAGTTTCATAGCCCCAAAAGACGTTAGTACTATATTCTTCTGATGATGAAAAAAATATCCAATCTTTTGGGTTTTGATATTCAATAAATGAGCCTTGCACTGGGTCAATAAAGTATCCTCGGTGTTTCCTACCACAGGCTAGACTAAAGTATTCATAATTCAAGAGATACGAAGGAGTATTTTCATCAGTATTGATACTAATATCGGATATTGTTTCTGACTTTTTACCTTTAATTAAGTTCTTTAAATGACGTAACATATTTTATTTTGGATTACACATAACGTACATATAAACGCACTATGCGTTTATACGCTTCTAGTTACTATTTCTTCCTTTCTTTGTTAGTAGTGTTTACCGAGTATAAATCGCTATTTGTTTGTGAATTGTTTTCCGCAAACATTATTGTATAATAGCGTATCTATTAATTATAGCCTAACAAGGTTATGAAGATATATAATAATTGTCAATATTCAATATGCGTTTCAAAACTGAGTAGAATCTACTCTATTAAAATTCAATTTTTATATCTTGCTAGCATGAAGATTCTACTAGAGCACGCTACAAAAACCTATAAGGCAGACTTATCTAAACCACTCGATATTTCGATTCCTATGTTCGCCTCCGAAAAGAGTGTAAGAGCATGGTATGTAGATCCCTTACGTATAGAGCCTGTTGTAATGGGCAATTGGGTAGCTGCAGTAAATAGTGGTGCTTCCGTAAATTTCAACAATATATTTTTTAATCCCCACGGTCACGGTACGCACACCGAATGTTACGGACATATAAGTAAGGAAGTGCTTAGTATAAACCAAGCTTTAAAACAGTTTGCGTTTACGGCTAAAGTTTGTACAATTGTTCCCGAAATTATTGAAAATGGCGATGGGGTAATTCAGCTAGAGTCTTTAAAAGAGTCTTTGGGAATTGAGATACCAAAAGCCGTAATTATTCGTACCAGTCCAAACGATATTGAGAAGTTGATTAAAAACTACTCGAATACCAATCCTACTTATTTAGATGTTAAGGCGGCTATTTGGCTGCGAGAGCAAGGCGTTGAGCAATTACTTATTGACACGCCTTCGGTAGATAGGGAGGAAGATGGTGGCGCTTTATTGTCACATAAAGCTTTCTGGAATTACCCAGAAAACCCTCGTGCTAATGCCTGTATTACAGAGCTTATTTTTGTGCCAAATGCAATTAAAGATGGACTCTATTTATTACATCTTAGTTTCGCCTCTTTCGAAAACGATGCTGCTCCTAGCAAACCTGTTCTTTATGCATTGGAATAAAACAGTCAAAATTCGTGCTGTCAAAAAATCGTTTGGATTGGTGTTTAGTTGTTTATTAATTAAAGGTTACTTGTCACACTGAGCTTGTCGAAGTGTATCTATAGGTAGAGCATCAGTTTGCATCAAATTATCTCCTTCGAGAAACCTCAGGATGACAATTGGGTTTATCCTTATAACATCTAAATTCTTAAAACTTCTTTTACTGTCAAATGTATCGTGCATTCAAAACAGTCGTTTAAGGACAGGTGTTTAGTTGTTGATTAATTAAAGGGTTACTTGTCACACTGAGCTTGTCGAAGTATATCTATAGGTAGTGCATCAGTTTGCATCAAATTATCTCCTTCGAGAAACCTCAGGATGACAATTGGGTTTATCCTTAAATATCTAAATTCTTAAAACTTCTTTTACTGTCAAAATTCATGCTGTCAAAAAATCGTTTAAGGACTGGTGTTTAGTTGTTGATTAATTAAAGGGTTACTTGTCACACTGAGCTTGTCGAAGTATATCTATAGGTAGTACATCAGTTTGCATCAAATTATCTCCTTCGATACAACACTCTTAGAATCTATTGTTCCTATGCCAGTATATAACGTGGAAGATTGTTTAGCAAAGACTATTTGCTATGCTAAAAACAATAATTTTAAAAGTGCTTGGAAGCTTTAATTTGAAGATTTGAGAATGTGTTTATTTGAAAATGATTGTTGATTTCATTTACTAATAATTAGTTCTTCTTTTATATAAAGGCACTTTAGAACATGCCTCGCCGTAGCTAAGTGTTTTTACTACAGGTTGCAGTAATGTACACAATTCCACATAAGTAGATTCTGGCACAGGACGATTGGAACAGCCTTTCACAATTACAAATTTATCTTGAAATTCTGTGAGGTCTATTTTTTGGAGTGCCTCAGTAAATAGGTACTTGTTTAAGTCTTCTAGCGAGCCTTTAATAACCGTTTTAGCATAGGTTGAAACAGCTGCTGCAACCAACATAAATGCCCAAGCAGGAACAATCGCATCCGTAGTAATATCTATAGCAATCCTGCAATCTTGGTACTGCGACCAATCATGCGATTTAACAAAAGCACGAAAATCTCGCTCTCGAAGAATAAACCCTTCGTATAGATTTTCTTTCAAGTCGATGAATACTCGCTTATCCTCGTTGTAATAGTCTTCGAGGTTAAGGGTAATGAGTCCAGACTGTTCTACTTTGTTAATTATTTCGCTCATTTTTTTAGGAGTAAGGACTAAGAATACAGGAGTCAATTATTAGCAGCTTTCAATGCTAGTCTTTAAATGACTAAACGACAGCATGACAATTTTTAAAGAAACCCTAATTCCAATTTCGCTTCTTCGCTCATCATGTCTTTATCCCAAGTAGGTTCAAAAACCATGATAACTTCTACTTTCTTAGCTTCATCTATTGAGCTCACTTTTTCTCGTACTTCTGCGGGCATAGATTCTGCAACCGGACAAGATGGAGAGGTTAAGGTCATGTCGATTTCTATGTCAGCCTCTTCGCTTACACGAACATCGTATATTAAACCCAACTCGTAGATATCTACAGGAATCTCTGGATCGTAAATAGTTTTTATCATTTCTACTACTTTCTCGCCTAAGGCTTGCATCTGTTCTTCGTTCATCGTAATGTAGGTTTCTGCTTTCAGCTTGCACTTTCAGCAATCAATACTTATTTTTGTTTGCCTTTAGCTTGAAAAAGCAATAGCGTAAAACTTCATTTGTTTAATCATCGAAACCAGTCCATTAGAACGAGTCATCGATAAATGTTCTTTTAATCCAATAGCATCAATAAAATGCAATTCGTTTTCGAGTATGTCTTGTGCCTTCTGATCATCAAAAACGCGTACTAAAAGCGCTACAATTCCTTTGGTAATAATCGCATCACTATCGGCAGTAAAACTCACTTTATCGCCATTTTTACTAGCGTGAAGCCATACTTTAGACTGACATCCTTTAATAAGATTGTCGTCAACTTTTAGGTCTTCTTTTATAGCAGGCAGGTCTTTACTTAATTCTATTAAGTAATCGTATTTCTGCATCCAGTCGTCGAACATGTCAAATTCGTCGATTATTTCTAATTGGATCTCTTGAATAGTCATTTAGCCGAACATTATTTTAACTCGGTTAATAGCGGCAATAAAAACATCAATTTCCTCTTTGGTATTGTACACTGCAAAAGAAGCTCTCATTGTACCAGTAATATCAAATCGAGCCATAACAGGTTGTGCACAGAGGTGCCCTGTACGGATTGCAATTCCTAGTTTATCTAAGATGGTTCCGGCATCGTATGGGTGAATACCTTCCATAAGGAAAGAAACCAGTCCCGCCTTATTTTTTGCTTCACCTACAAAGCGAATTCCACCAACTTCTTTTAATTTTTGGGTCGCGTAAGCCAATAATTCAGCTTCTTGCTTGGCAATGTTTTCTACACCAACTTCCTCCATAAAACGGATTGCAGCTTCCAAGCCAATACCACCAGCAATATTTGGTGTTCCACCTTCAAATTTAAACGGTAAATCGTTGTAAGTAGAGCCTTCAAACTTCACCTCTTTAATCATTTCTCCACCGCCGTGGTAGGGAGGCATTTTCTCTAGAATTTCTTTCTTTCCATGTAAAATACCAATCCCAGTTGGACCGTACATTTTATGGGCAGAAAAACAGTAGAAATCAGCATTTAGTACTTGTACATCTACTTTAGTATGCGGTACTGCTTGGGCTCCGTCAATTAAAACTAATGCGCCTTTTGCATGTGCCAGAGGAATCATTTCTTCGATTGGGTTTATCGTTCCCAAAGCGTTCGAAATATGATTTACAGCAACCAATTTAGTTTTCTCGTTTAGTAAATCGCGGTAAGCATCCATGTCGAGCTCACCAGAATCTAAAACAGGAATTACTTTTAGCACCGCACCGGTTTGTTCACAAGCCATTTGCCAAGGAACAATGTTGGAGTGATGCTCGATAGTAGAAATAAGAATCTCATCTCCTTTTTTAAATAGCGATTTGGATAAACAAGAAGCTACAAGGTTTATGGCCTCAGTGGTTCCTCGAGTAATGATAATTTCTTCTATAGAATCGGCATTAATAAACCTACGTGTTGCCTCGCGGGCAGCTTCGTATTTATCGGTTGCTTGTTGACTCAAAAAGTGCACCCCACGGTGAATGTTGCTATTCTCCTTGCTGTAATAATGCGTAATTGCGTCAATAACCATTTGTGGCTTTTGGCTGGTAGCCCCATTGTCGAAATAGACCAAGGGTTTACCATTCACTTCTTGATGAAGAACCGGAAAT
>Ga0115003_10004403_pt1 | contig 10859 bp, 7 predicted proteins | sample ArcticOcean_MG_C_7_FD_88736 | JGI IMG/M metagenome (GOLD analysis project Ga0115003, IMG submission 88736) | Marine microbial communities from western Arctic Ocean - ArcticOcean_MG_CB11_88 | ecosystem: Environmental > Aquatic > Marine > Oceanic | place: Arctic Ocean: Canada Basin | collected... | reverse complement strand
GACCATCTTACCGTCGTCGACAACCCACATGGGCTCGGTTCTGGACTCTATAGACCCTATGTAAGTGTCTGGGCGGTTTTTTATGTGTTCCAAGTGACTTTGTTTACGATATTTTTTAGACACGGTGGCATTTCTGGAAGTCATATTTGTTTAGTACTAGTAAGTGATTTATATGGTGAACCACTTATGTGTAATTTTTTTGATTTGATTCAAATCAAATTTTTAATCCGAGATTTTGATTGCAATCAAATTTGATTCGAATCAAATTTTTGTGCTGAGATTTTTAATCCGAGATTTTGATTGCAATCAAATTTGATTCGAATCAAATTTTTGTGCTGAGATTTTTAATCCGAGATTTTGATTGCAATCAAATAATTAGTTGTCATGAGATTTCTTTGCGGATTTTGATTTGAATCAAAACATGTTTTTTGGTCAAAAAGTTTACGTTCAAAAAACCGACCTTCAATTTCACAAATGGTACAAAGCGCACATCATCGACATACGCAGGGAAAGCGCCCCGCATCACAAGGAACGTTGAAATGGTGTATGTTTGGATGTATTAACGTGTTGTAAAACATTACCATTGGAATACATGGTCAGGTATCAGGATGACTCAACACAAGTTGTCACAGTCGACCGCGTTCATGAACGTCTCTAAGCTTTCATGGAGCGTTCGACCATCTTACCGTCGTCTACAATCCACATAGGTTCGGTTATGGACGACTCCTAATGTGTTCCAGGTGTCTCTGTTTACGATACTTTTTGCAACATTCCTTAATATTTAGGGCAAATAAAAAACGTTTTTTAATTTTGTCGTTTGTACCTGTTCACGAATATATTTCAGAAATAATATTTTTTCACGAATCTCTAAAAGTTTAGATTCGTATCTACGTTGACATTCATCTTTTAGCAAGCTTTTTTCAGTAGATCCGTGCATTGGATTCATCACAAAATACTTTGGGAAATCCATGTTAAATATATTAAAGAAGATTAAATAGGTTGCTATGATCAATTTTTTGGTCATATGTTTACGACATTTTTTTTTCGTCTGTTTCTTTGGACGAGTCTGTGCTTAGGATTTCCGCCAGCAATTGTAGGTATTGTGATTCCATAATACACCAAAGGATATTCCTTATATACGCTTCGGGATGTTTGCTCGATCACGTTTTTGTACTATAAATATATACTATAAAAAAAATGCTGAAGTTATATTATCCTATATTGTTGACATTTTTTCCGTTTGTGACGAGATGAGTGCCAATGTAAACCCGTTGATTTCAGACCAGTTCGGATTTCAAATGGGTTCGGATTTCACATGGATTTGGAATTTTCCAAAGAATTCTGATTTCAGACGCGTGGTAAATATTTATAAAATCAAAGTAATCAAAACAAAGTATATATTTATATTGATGTTTACCAAACTATGTTGCTCATTTATGTTCTTGTGATGGCGCTTGCGCACGCCCACCGTATTCATTTTTTAAGGGCTGGTAAAAACCATGCGCCCGGTCACTTTCATTATAAAGTAACTGTGCCGGAAGCGTGGGATGCGACGTCTTCCATAGAATATTTTGAATGTGAGTCCTCAGCGTGCGACACCTTTGAATCTATCAAGAAAATAAACATTTCTAATTTGGATACCGCGCCCGAACTACAGATTCAAAAATCTGGCACCGTGTATGATATTGAATGTGATTCGGGTTGTTTGCAAAACAAAGTCTACAAGTATGTAAAAGTTGAATTCCGCACCTCTACAGACGTTAGCAGCGAAATCGTGGAAGCATGTGTACCTGGAAAATTTGTCCTACTCAACGGTAGTTGTACGGACACGTGTCTTTTTGAGAACATAAAAGGTGTATGCAACCGCGGCAAAATATTATGCTTGCACGGTCACGAAAAATCCACTTTAAGTTCTTCGTGTCGTAAGCACGACAGAAACGCTCTCGTGTGTTCGGAAGGTTTAAACACGGGCGACGCATGTAGATGCTTTTCTTCATGTGGCATTGAAGTCGAAATGGTGGCGACCAATGAACTATGTCTCGATGGAAAACGCTCCGAAGACTTTTCCGTTATCTTCAAGCAAAAGATGGCCCCCATACAAAACGCACTTGCCAATACGTACGATTTCTTTTATCCAAAAGCACCTGGGAATATATGGTACGACACAAATGCGACAACCGTGCAAACGTCCATTTCTTTTTTGACAAATTATACGAGTGTTGAGGGAGCCTTTGATGCAATTCTCGGATTCGCTCAGGGAGCCGCCATGGTTATGGCTTATATAGCAGACGGTGTCACTTTCCAAAAAGCTGTCCTATTAGAAGGCTATGTGCCCGATACACTGCGCCAACGTATACTGTCTGGAGCGCCTTTTGGAGACATTGATGCGCTTCTTTATTTCGCAAAACAAAGTCCGTTATATTCTACAGGGTTGGCCGGTAATTTTACGTCGCCCACTGTGATTGAAGTGAATACAGCCTATGGCCTCCCTCAAAATGCATCGGTCGCGACACAAATAAAAAACTTTTTAGAGGCGCCGTTATGTGATATTAACGAACACGTTGTTAACAATGCTTGTGTGACCTGTCCCACAGGCACTACAAGAGATGCTAGGGACGACGCTTCCGGTGGGAACACAAATTGTTATAAAAAAATATTGTGTTTACACGACAACGATTCTCCAGGTGGGTGCAAAGAAATTACTTGTCCTGCCGGTTTTTACGAAGTCAGTTATAACGTAACAGCGCCAGCGCCAAATGCAACGACACCAGCGCCAGTCGTGGGCAATTCAACCTGTGCAAAATATTCAGGAAGTACATGTGAATTGGCGATATGTGATGACGAGGGATACTATATTTCGGATGATAATGTAACATGCGTACTGTGTCCACCGGGTAGTAAATGTCCTTGTAGTATAATGGATGATATGGAACTGTGTCCGTCTGGCAAATATCAAGACGAGGCTGGTCAAACTGAATGTAAGACGTGCGCTGGCACTGTTAATGCAAATAGAACAAGTTGTACAATATTAAGCTCGTCACGCAGGCGTCTTACTTCCGACATATCAGTAGAAACATATGTAAAATGTATGCCATGCGAATCCGGTACATTCCAATCGCGGTTGGGCCAAACAAGTTGTGATGCATGTTCGCCCGGTACATCCCAAGCGTCCACTGGTCAACAGTCGTGCGACGACTGTGTTGCCGGTAAGTATCAATCTCAGATAGCACAAACGTCGTGCAAACAATGTCAAAAAGGATATTGTCCAACGGGCGCAACGCAGCAGTTATCATGCCCCGCCGGAAATATAATAGACACGGGCCGCACCAGCTGTACACAATGTATTGAAGGTAAATTTCAATCGTCACCGAATCAAGGGGCGTGCACATTTTGTGAAGTTCGCAAATCGCGCATCCTTGACGGTGCCGGCCAACCACTTCTTTTGGGATATTACCAAGACGAAAAGGGCCAGGCCCGATGTAAACGGTGCGATGGCTCTGTTAGCGCCAATTCGGCTGGTTTGAGTTTCGCAAAATGTGCGGCAACGTGTACATTCGCAGCAAAACCCCACATATGTCAGTTTAGAAAGGAGTTAAAAGCCGCGGAAGACCTCCTGACAGCTTGTGCAAAAGAGAAATGTACTGATGTAGAATGTTGCCAAGACAATCGAGACAGACAAAACATAGTGGCCACACGCGCGACCAGCATGACAACAACTTTGTTAGCTGTATTTCAGACTGTGGGAGATGCTGATGGCAGAGACGCCACCGCCAAAACAACCGTTCAAAACGACATACGATTTGAAACACGACAAGGTGAAACCGATGCCGATGCGTTAGGGCGTATTCTAGGAGATATTACGGACGACATTGGTGCAAAGAGTATCGAAAAAATTGACGAAGAAGTCTACGAAATGACCCAAGAAGAGTTGCAGCAAGAAAGAGCAACAGAAAGACGTAAATCTCCGACTGAACAGCGCGCCAAAAAAGAACAACAACTCGTTGATGTATCCTCCTTAAAATGTAAAGAACTTATGAAAAACGCAGAGGTCATTCAAAACTCGACGGAAAGGGAAAAAGCTCTTGTAGAAGTGACCAAAGCCATGTCCATTGTGAAAGAAACGTTTGCCGAACAACTCAAACAACTCCGAACGGCCACTTCTTCGTTGGCTAACGAATATGGCGTTATTGTTAACACGAAAGACTTGCCGCCGCGTAATCCAAAACTAAGAGAAAAAATGGAAAAGGGAAGACTACCTTTCTTAAAAATCAAAATTCCAAAAGACCATACGTCAGTCACGGATTGGGCCGATTTTGACTGCTCCAATGCCGATGTAGACTTTGACAACATTGGTATTGATGATTTAGAAGAAGTTATCATCAATACCAACGAAACAGCAGCGGCATGCAAGAATGGCAAACTCGTCACTTACGTGGAAACGAGACAAAAGAATATAACTGGCTACGATATATTTAATGTCTATTGTTGTCAGAATACGACAAGAAGACGCCTCGGAGCGGGGAGGAAGAGGATACTTAGTTCTACTGGACGCGAATGCGTGTCACAAACACATGCCGCACGAACAATAGACAGTCAATACATCGCCGACGACGAATGGATATCTGGCGACGAATATGAATGTGCAGATTCGGGCACATATAAACACCCAGTGATGAGTTTGGGTGCCACATTTGACGGTTGTTTTGTGCAAGAACTTTTAAATGAAACAGGATGGGTATATGACAGCCCCGCTAGAACATTGGGCGATTGTGGTTCGTCTCAATGTACCATCAACAATACAAATGTCACCTGCTTATATTTAGGAAATTCTTGCCAACCATCGTGCGAAGCAGGTTACAAAACAGACGGGACACAATTAACTTGTACAGGAGGCGATATTTATTCAACTCCTGAACCAACATGTACTGGATGTACACAGGGAAAATATTCCTCAGCAGGTGATACATCATGTACACCATGCCCGTCGGGCAAATACGTCGCGGCAACCGGCCAATTAGGATGTCACGACGTGACACAAAGCAATACAAACTTTGTCACGTTACTGAACGACAATACAGGAGTTGAATGCGAATATGGCGGAACACCCGTCTACTTGGCCAGTGGCGCCTACAATTCCGGTTGTAACTCGCCCGGCATTGTCATGTTTGGTCGGGCCGAAATAAAGGTAAATGACGTTTGCGCCAACAAGTGTGTAAAATGGTACAGTACGGCTGGTGGTAGTAACCTTGTGGACGGGTTTATAGACCCAAGTAACACAGGGTCGTTCGTCATTGAGGTGACGAACATGGCCACATATTGTACCTATCTATGGGGAACAATATTTAACGTACCCAAGTCTGACAAATGTTAGACCTGACGAATGTTAGACCTAAAAAAAGTTACTATATAAACATGAGTAATAAATTTAAAAATGAAGTTGTTTTTATGTTCAACTCTGTTGGTCGCAACACAGGCCAACTTTTTTAGACATGTCTTAAAAAGCCATCGCGTACCTCATTTCCTCGGGGCCGGGCAAAATCACACCACCAATAAATTTCATGCTGTATTCCAAATTGTACACGATTCAGACCTTGCGAATACAGAGGTAGAATACTTTGACTGTGGAACTAACGACGCCTCCACGTGTTTGAATGGCAATGCTTTCCATACTGTGACCAACCTGTCACCTACTACAGTTGATGCTGATACTGCCGTCACAAATGTCAAAGATACGAACAACAACGTATATAATTTAGAGTATACGCCCACCGTCCCCAAAAACCATATTATTACGAAACTCGAATTAAATTTACACACCATTATTGAAGAATCGTATTTATGTGCCGCTGGCCATGTTCCCAAATTATCTGTAGCCGGATGTGACCCATGTACCGCTGGTAAATACGCCGAACGCGGCGCAAACTCGTGCAGCAATTGTGCCGCCGGCAAAGACTCCTCCGCTGGCGCCTACGCTCAGAGCCAATGTTCCAATTGTGCCGCTGGTAAATACAATCCAACCGCTGGTAATGCCTGTCAAGACTGTGGCACTGGCAAATACGCCGATACTGTTGGCAAGACCACATGCGACACCTGTGCCGCCGGTTCAGAAACACAAGCATCTTCCACGTTTGTCACCTCCGCCGCCGAGGCCTGCGTCGCCTGTGTGGCGGGTAAAGCGGATAAAGATTCGGACTCTTCAACGACGTGCTACACCTGTAACACGAACTCCGAAGAGTACCAAAGCAGCACTGGTACGACGTCATGTAACACGTGTGAAACGGGTACCTTCACATGTGGCGACAACAAGGTCTCAACATGCGCGAGTAATTGCGGCGGAAGCAGCGGCGGAAGCGGCGGCACATTCACGTGCACAAATACGTACGAATACATAGCAACAGGCAGCAGTGGATATTTGAGTTGTGCAACCTGTGCCGCTGGTAAAGACCAGACCTCGGCGACCGGCACGTCGTGTGCCGATTGTGACGCTGGCGAGGCGCGTGCGGGCTCCGCCACCGCCGCCTGCGCCTCGTGCGACGGCGGTACATTTTCCGCTGCTGGTGCAGCAACGTGCACCGACTGTGGTGCCGGTACATTTTCCGCTGGTGGTGCAGCAACGTGCACCGACTGTGGTGCCGGTACATTTTCCGCTGGTGGTGCAGCAACGTGCACCGACTGTGCCGTCGGTAAATATTCGACGGCGACGGGTCTTTCTGGCGCAACGCAAACCGTCTGCACCGACTGTGCTACGGCTAAAACTACAGGTTCAGCAGGTTCCGGCCTGGCAAGTGATTGCGTATTTGCCGTTACGATGTACGGTTATGTACGCGCCAATTTTGCGGGTACATGTCAAGACGAGTGTGTTGAATGGCATGGTCAACTTGAGGACAACTTCAATGCAAATGATGTCAACCAATTAAATGCCACGGGTGCTGATCAGGCTCTTTGTAACTTGCTGAAAAATACCGGCGAGATGATAAAACAACAGGGTTGTACTGCATGTGTGAATCAAGCAAATTGTGCAGTGAGCACTGTCAATACGTGCAGTACTACGGCATCGTTTACTACCAACACGATATGCACGTCGGTGACTGCTGACGGCTATTACCTTGATGGAGAAGTTGTCAAAACATGCGCTGTAGTTGCTGATTCATCTTCAAGAACATGTAATGGTGCTGATGTAGCTGGCATTCAAACTGTAACGTGTAGTTCAGGATATCAGGAAACAGGATCTGCTGGTAATAATCTTGCATGTACTGTCGCCACAGGATTCCTTACCAACACAGACGTACTTCGCAGCACCGATGGTGGCACCACGTTTACCCAGGTTGGCCAGGGTGCCGATGCCGATTCTCTGGACTGGGGCTTGGGCACTTTATCCACTACAGGAGCGGGCTACATCGCCAGCGGCACGCCCTACTTTAGAAATCAGGCAGGAAAAAATGATGGTTTTCTGGCTTCGGATATCCTGTCTGGGGGAGTTGCAGACTTTCTAGAGGGCGCACAATATGTGGCAACTGACGATGCCGACAAAGGTGGGACGCTTGCTATGTACCAGTTCACGTTTGCTCAGGCGGGGACATTTTACATACTAGAAGACAATCGGGGGGGTTCCATTGATGGTTCTTCATACGGCTATACGGACACAGGGGTAGACATCACCGGCCAGAATAACCTAGTTTTCACAGTGTGGTCCCAAACGGTGGTGGCGGGCCAAGTCCTTATCACACCGACTAAGGGGGGTTCGGTTGAACAGGGGGGTTCGGTTGAACCATTGGGCTTTGCATTCCAGGCCAGCAATTAAAAATAAAGACCCCAATGTAAATATTGCATTAGCAACTATAAATACAATAACATCAACTCAAGTAACTAACTTAAATTTAGTAACAGATGTAACAACAGGGTTGTTAAACAAAATTAGCCTATAACTAAAACTCAACTTTAATAAAATGTTATTCATACTTTTGTGTGTATTCTTTTCTATGGCGTCTGCCTTCAAAGTTCGTTTAGGCGCGCAACTTGGTAGTACGGATTTGTCATCTCAGTTGAATGCCGGCAAAGACCATAGCAATGGCATTGGATTTCACGTCATTGTGAATTTAATAAATCCCGCTGGTACTGCGGTTACGTTTGAAGATTGTGGAGTCGATTGTTCCAATACAACTTCGAATTACGTAATATTCCATTCGCCGGATGTGACAACAGAGACCGACGCAGATTTCGCATTAAATGCGATTTCTCTGGGTCTGTCTGGCGTATCGAGTACGTTTCATTTGTATGAAATTAAATACAAGTCTGGCCATGCGCATCACCACATTCGTGCGATTATCACACCGTCGGGGTGTTCGTCTTCCGCGTGTAAAATCATTGAAGAATCTATTTTGTGCGATTTAGGCACTGTTCCCGGAAATGGCCAGTGCGATACATGTTCAACGGGCCACTTTCAACAGGGCATCGCGTGTGCTACATGTGCTAGTGGAAGAACGTCGGCCCAGAAAGCCATCAGTTGTGATGTAGTTAGTAACCCTGCGTTTGATGCGTTATCGGACACGATTCAAGAACAGATTCAACAAAGTGTTCGGTCAATGCAGGCGGTGAATACCTTGTCAGAAGCCGAAAAAGCGCTTCGTGATATGATAGTACTCGTAAAGCAACAGAATACGGCACAAAGTCGAATATTTGTGATGGGTAATGCAATGTCGTCTATTTTCCGAAATTTACCGTCGGGCGTTCGTCCAAATGATATCCAAATGGACGTGACTCTAACGGATGCTCAATTGCCGGCAGCTGTAAATACATTTGTTCAACAAGATTTTCCACAATATACGTCTCAGAATGTCCGTTGGGTGGGTGCAAAAACTGGTAACCACGATACGTGTGATTTGGACATCCATCAATATATGGGTGTCATGGAAGTACTCATTGACGTAGACGTCAATCCGTATGCGGTTTTATGCCGCGGTTCTACTAAAATTGTAAAAGTACACATGACCAATTATAATGCAGCCACGGGTATTGAAACAGTGGAAACACGTTGTTGGAATGGTGTATCGTGGGATTCAGCCGTTACACGTCAAACTGGTTCTATTTATTACTGCAATGGCGAATATTTATTTGTGGGTTCTGCGGGAGCTATTAATAACCAGACAAACGCGTGTCCAAACACGGATTTTTCGGCGCCGAATACACTCGTGGGTTGCGATTGTGGTACCGACCAGTGTTTTGCCAATACTGCCGCTGGAAACGGCCCGTATTGTGATTTGGTCAACAATGATTGTAAATGGACTTGTATTGCTGAATATCAAAAGATGCAAACGTCCGACGGGCATGTTGCTGTCAACCAGTTGAAAGTGGGCGACAAAATAAAATTATCGAATGGTAAATATACTGTTGTCAAGCAAATTGTGAAAGAGGCCGCCCCGCGTGATATATTACACGAAGTGGAGTGCAATGGTGCCACGGCTCATTTGACAGAAAATCATGCTTATCGTTGTAATAATAGATGGTACCATCCTAAGAATCGCGGCAGGCGTTTGGCGGAAACGGGCGAAATGATTGACGTGTATTCCATAAAAACAGAGAATCATTGCAAAGACCGGTTATTAACATCCACAGGGCTGGAAATAGAGCCTTGGGACGGGCGCGAAGCCGATGCTGTTCGCCCTTACTTTTACGACAAGACAGGATTCCGTATAAATTGTATGGGATTTATTTAATCATGGTATATAAAATATATTTTTTATGATATGTATGGACACATTTAATCAACTTGTATCATTGTTGTATAAACGTTGGAAAATAAAATATTACGGCTCGTATTCTGCAGAATCTTTGTCAATAGGAGAACAGGGGGTTTGGTTGTTTCTTGCGTCTGACCCTAAAGATGCCATGGCTATCAAGCCCGACACGTCCACCGAAAAATACTTTTTAAAATTACACTGGGGGAAAACGGCACAACATGCCGTCGAATTGTCTGCCACCTATTCTGTCGAGGACTTCAAAGGGGGCATTGGATGGCTTGTTTCTACCATGGGCATTCTTGATTTGTACGAGGAAGCCGTCGAAAAATATCTCGCGGATGATAAGAAACGTCTTGAGGATTGGAATAAGCACAGAGGCGACCTCAAACAGCGTAGCGGTCGGGCGCAATATAAAACGCACGCAAAATGAAACCGTATAAAAGGCCGGACAAAATACACAATGGCCACTCTTCAAAAACGTTTGGACGATACCTTAAAACAACTCGCCTATTTTGAGCGGCGAATGGGTGAAATTAAAGTAATGCCTGTGGAAACGCAATTGGACAGAACAAAAAAGAATCTGGCGGCCGAAAAATTACACGTGCGCATTCTAAAACGCATGCTGGCCGGATGCAAACATTCGCGCGAAAATTTACAGGCTGAATTTGCAAAGCTGTTGGCGGCAGTGGAATCCTTGCGCGAACTTGTATTTTAATCGACTGTCCCAGAAACAAAAATGATAGCCCTATTGGGACTTGCAACCGTACCTGTCCTATGTGTAGAGACGTCGAGACATAATGCTATCCAAGGCAGAGTTTGGTGGAGACTATTACTGGTCTACGGGTGAGCCGTCGGTGAGCAACATTGTGCAAGAATTGGAGGCGTTGGGGCAATTTGGAGATTGGTTTTACAAAGAACATAAATTTATCAAAAAATAATCGTTATTTTTAAATTACTCGACGCGAATTCTCTTTTTCGGAGACGTGTTCGCCGTATTTTTACGCTTGCGCTTTGGCCCAGGCAGGTCTTCGCGTGCCGTAGCCCAATCTGAATCCTCAGCGAGACCCGTGACAACGGCTTTGGGAATGGTACAACCGTACTGAGCACATCCAGTGGAAAACT
>Ga0115003_10004402_pt1 | contig 10860 bp, 11 predicted proteins | sample ArcticOcean_MG_C_7_FD_88736 | JGI IMG/M metagenome (GOLD analysis project Ga0115003, IMG submission 88736) | Marine microbial communities from western Arctic Ocean - ArcticOcean_MG_CB11_88 | ecosystem: Environmental > Aquatic > Marine > Oceanic | place: Arctic Ocean: Canada Basin | collected... | reverse complement strand
TGAAATCGACTCCTTGGCAGGCGAAGCCCTACTCAGCCGAGAGCGCACATGGCTTGACGCGGAGGGCCGATTCAGCGTGAGCCTATTCGCCGGCTGCTGATCCAGAGTCCAACCCATCTCAAGTCAAGGACTAGGATGGCCTTGTCAAATACAAAGAAATAGGGGACAGACAAAGTGGCCGATTCGTTCGACAACATTCTCGGAGGCAGCGATGCGTCGCTTGGCCTTCTGCGCGTTCTGGCAGAGAACAGCTTCGATTCGATCCTGATCACGGACACGTCCCGTCAGGGACGAATTGTCTACACCAATAAAGCCTTCAAGAAGCTCACCGGCTACGACACATCGGATGTGATCGGCAAGACGCCGCGGGTCCTGCAAGGACCGGGGACCGACAAGAAGGTTATTGCCCGGCTATCTGACGCTCTCGCAAGTGGCCGTCGGTTCGAGGGAAAGGCCGTGAACTACAAAAAAGATGGCACACCCTTCATCATGCACTGGCGGGTCCTGCCCATCAAAGCGGGCAAGGAAATCAAGGGCTGGTTGGCTATCCAGCGCGAGGGAACGGTCGGCTAGCTTTCCGGCGCGACGACTTTGGCGTTTTCCTGGCAGAGGGAAAAGCAAACATGGAAGAGGTCGGGATGGTGGCACCGGTTCGTAGAGTCTTGCTTACCGGAGCGACGGGTTTCGTCGGTCGGGCGGTGTATCCGGCGCTCGTCGCGTCGGGCGCGGTTGTGCGGTGCGCGACGCGGGACGCGGGGCGTGCGGCCAAGCGCTGGCCCGACCGAGACTGGGTGACGGCGGACGTCTCGAACCGAGAGTCGACCGCGCGCGCGCTGGAGGGCTGCGACGCCGCCCTCTACCTCGTACACGGGATGGCCTCGCCCGGTGGGGACTACCACCGAGAAGAAATTGCCCAGGCCGAGACATTCCTGCGCGCCGCCGAGAGCGCAGGGGTGCGCCGTATCGTCTATCTGGGCGGGGTGGTGGCTGGGGGTGACGATGCCTCCGAACATCTTCGCAGTCGAGAGGCGGTTGGAGAGACGCTCCGTTCCGGTCGCGTGAGCACGATCGAGCTGCGAGCCAGCATGATCATCGGCCACGGCAGCCTGAGTTGGCTCATCGTACGAGACCTGGCAGCACGGCTTCCGCTGATGGTCTTGCCCCGTTGGCTCAAGTCGCGGACAGAGCCGGTGGCGATCGACGACATCGTCGCGGCACTACTTGGTTCGCTCGACGCGCAGGTCGAGCACAGCGCGTGGTTCGGCGTGCCGGGCCCCGACATCCTTTCCGGGCGCGAGATCCTCGAGCGAACGGCCGACGCCCTTGGCGCACGCCGGCCCCTCATGATCCAGGTACCGCTGCTCTCACCGCAGCTCTCCTCCCACTGGGTGCGTTTTGTAACGCGTGCCGACTGGTCCGTCGCGCGCGAGGTGGTCGTTGGGTTGACGGAGGACCTGCTCTCGCCCGACGCTAATTTTTGGCGGCTCATCGGACATCCCAAACTTCTCGACTTCGACGAATCGGCGCGACGCGCTCTCGACGAAGAGAAGCGGGAAGGGGCGGTTCCTGGTCCATGGGGCACGGTAGAGCGCCTACTCGCGCCGTCCAGAGACTGAAGAGAATGACAGGCGCGAAGCCGACCTTTGCTCGCAGCGAGAAAATCGCGCTCGGGATGTTCCTCGTCTGGGCGCTGGGCGCCTCGCTGTCAAGTACCCTCGGGCTCTGGCTCGCGATCGGGAGCACAGCCGTGTTCCTCGGCGTAGTCGCGTCGTACCTCGAAGGAAGGGCGCTCATCGCGTCGCTGCGCTTCGAGCCGGCTCCACTCGCCATAGGGGCCGTAGTTGGGCTCGGGATGATCGTGGCAACCAAGCTCATATTCACACCACTCGCGGTGGCTGTGCCCGCATTGGTCAGTGAAACCCGTGCACTCTACGGTGCCTTCGGCGAAATTGGACCATGGGCGCCCTTCGTGCTGCTCCCGCTGGTCGTCGCGGGCGAGGAAATCGTCTGGCGCGGACTCGTCTATAATGCGCTGAGCCGGCGGATGAAATGGACGTCGGTCGTCCTCGTCGGCACGGCGCTGTACTGCCTAGCTCACGCGCCGGTTGGCTCCCCGGTGCTTGTTCTTGCCTGCTTGTGCGTCGGCATCTGCTGGAATGCTCTGCGCTACTGGACCGACAGCTTGGCCGCGGTCTTCGTCGCCCACATGCTGTGGGATATCTCAATTCTCATTCTCTGGCCGCTCGTAGCCTTCGACTAAGCCGGTGCGGGGCACGGCGTCCCATCTTCCAGGACTCGGGCCAGCTAGATGCGGCGAGGGGGAAGGGGAGCAGGGCCGTATATGCGATGCTCTGCCCACGAGGGTCTGAATCAACTCTCTGGGAGGGTCATGCTCGAACTCAGTCACGTCACCAAGCGCTACGCCGGCGTCGCAGCGCTGGAAGGCTTTGACCTGACCTTTGCGTCGGGTGAGACCACGGTTCTAATCGGCCCATCGGGTTGTGGGAAGTCGACGATCCTGCGTCTGATCATCGGCCTCCAGCTACCCGATGCCGGCAACATCCGATTCAAAGGCCAGCCCCTCGAACCGGAGAAGCTGCCCGCGATCCGCCAGCGCATGGGCTACGTGCTCCAGGACGGCGGCCTCTTTCCGCATCTGTCGGCGCGCAACAACGTCAGCCTGATGGCAGAGCACCTCGGCTGGTCCTCAAAGCGCATTGTCTCGCGCATCGAAGAGCTCGCCGAGCTCACGCATTTTCCCGTCGACGGATTGGACCGCTTTCCCCTGCAGCTCTCTGGCGGTCAGCAGCAGCGAGTGAGCCTGATGCGCGCCTTGATGCTCGACCCAGAGGTCCTGCTCCTCGACGAGCCGCTCGGGGCGCTCGACCCGATGATCCGCTTCGAGCTTCAGAACGATCTTCGCGAGATCTTCTCACGGCTTCGCAAGACGGTCGTGATGGTGACGCACGACCTGGCTGAGGCCGCGTTCTTCGGGGATACGATCGTGTTGCTGCGAGGCGGTCGGATCGTGCAGAAGGGCACGCTGCAACAAATGCTAGGCGCGCCCGCTGACGAGTTCGTGACGCGCTTCATCCAGGCACAGCGCGCGCCCTTCGAAGCCATGGAGCAACAGCCATGAGCCAGCGAAGAGCCATGAGCCAGCAAAGAGCCATAAGCCGGCGCTTAGCTCTTCTACTTGCCACCAGCCTCTCTTTGATGGCCGGAGGCGTGTTGGCAGCAGGGGACCCCGACGCACGCGCGCTCGTGGTCGGGTCGAAGAACTTCACCGAGGGCGTCGTGCTAGGCGAGTTGGTACGCGCCCTCGCATCAACGGGAAGCCCCGCCGAACATCGCCAGGCGCTCGGCGGGACGCGCCTCGTCTTCAATGCGTTGGTGTCGGGTGAGATCGACATCTACGCCGAATACACAGGAACGCTCACTCAGGAGATTCTCGCGCAGCAACAGCCGGAGTCGCGGGAGGAGATCCGCGAGATCCTCGCCGAATCGGGACTCCGCATGAGCGAGTCACTGGGCTTTCGGAACAACTACGCGCTGGGGATGCCCAAGGAATTAGCAAAGCGCCTCGGCATTCGTCGCTTGTCTGACCTGCGTGCGCATCCGGAGTTAGTCGTCCGCTTCGGCACCGAGTTCATGGAACGCGGCGACGGTTGGCCCGGTCTCAAGCAGCACTACGGCCTACCTCAGCAGGACGTGCTCGGCGTCGAACACGACCTCGCATACCGCGGCATGGCGGCCGGAGACGTCGAACTCACCGACCTCTACACGACCGACGCCGAAATCGCCTACTACGATCTACTCACGCTCGAAGACGATCGTGGCTACTTCCCGCCCTACGAGGCGCTGCTGCTTTACCGCGCCGAACTCGCAAAGACGCACCCGGCAGCGCTGCGGGCCGTGCTGCGGTTGGAAGGCGAGATCGACGAGGGCGAGATGATCGCGATGAACGCGCGCGTCAAGCTTGAGGGCGTGCAGGAGAACGTAGTCGCGGCTGATTTTTTGCGCGAGGAACTGGCCGTCGACGTCGACGCACAAGCGACCCGGCGTATCGACCGACTCTTCCGCAACACCCGCGAGCACCTCGCCCTGGTGGCGAGCTCACTTTCCGCCGCCATCCTGATCGCCATCCCCCTCGGCATTGCGGCAGCGCGGCGTCCCCGCCTTGCCCAGGTGATCCTGGGAGTGGTTGGTGTCGCTCAGACGATCCCGGCGCTTGCGCTGTTAGTCTTCATGATTCCGCTCTTCGGCATCGGCGCCGGCCCGGCGGTGGTCGCGCTCTTCTTATACAGCCTGCTCCCGATCGTGCGAAACACACATACGGGCTTGACCGGGATTCCACTCCCGCTGCGCGAATCGGCTGAGGCCCTTGGCCTGTCGAGCGGCGCGCGTCTCCGCCTAATCGAGGCGCCCTTGGCCGCGCCTTCTATTTTGGCTGGAATCAAGACAGCAGCGGTCATCAACGTCGGTGCCGCAACGCTCGGTGCTTTGATCGGGGCAGGAGGCTACGGCCAGCCGATCCTGACGGGCATCAGGCTCGACGATACCTCCCTGATCCTCGAGGGCGCCGTGCCGGCCGCCTTGCTCGCGATCGGCGTACAAGGGCTTTTTGAATGGGCGGAGCGGATCGCAATGCCAGCCGGCATCCGGCCACAGGCGCGTGACTAAGCCCTGAACACGAAAACCGCGCGTAGTTTGATGGGCTAGCATTCGCGACCTAGAGCCATATTGGCTTTTACCTTCCTGCATGACACTTGAGTCTTCGTTGAGTCCAATTCGGATTCTCCGGCCTGGTGCAAACAACCAGGCCAAAGGAGTTTCCTTGACGATTTCTTCCTCCGTTCCCCCCGCCCCATCCTTGCTCGCACACGACGCGCGGAAGGACTTGCTGCGGCTTCTCGAGACGGAGCTGATCGGATCGAGTGATCTCGTTCCGCTGACCGACGAGCGCTACCTGGAGACTCACGGCATCTACGAGGGTCGCTCGGATCAGCAGCCGCTGATCATTGATTGGTTCGGAGACTGGTTCGCCGACCGGATCGCAGCGTCCCTGCCAAGCAAAGACGGCTTCCGCATTCTGAGCGTCGGATGTGGCAGTGCCATCCTCGACGTCCAGATTGCGACGCGACTGCAGGCGCAGACCCACGACTTGGACTGCGACGTTCACTACGTCGGGGTCGACCCGAACCAGATCGAGTGTGAGACCTTCGAGCAGAATTTCGCGGACGCCGCGCTCGATAAAACACGCGTTGAGGTCGTGAATACGACCTTTGAGGACCTCGAGACGGGGCGTGGCTTCGATGTCATCCACTTCGTCCACAGCCTCTACTACATGCCCGACCCAAAGTCGGCGCTGGAGAAAGCCCGCAAGCTTCTCGCGCCCGGAGGCCGCTTGATCGTCTTCCAAGCGCCCTGCGAAGCGCTGAATGACCTCACCGTCTGCTTCTGGGACAAGCAGTATGAACGCCAGACGCTCTTCGCAGAAGACTTCGTCGAGATCCTCGAGGCCTGGCACTGGGACTACAAACGCGCGCGCGTCGATGCACAGCTCGAAGTCAGCCCGCTGGCTGAGGCGGATTCCAGTATCGGCCTCGCGCTAAAGGATTTCATCGTGCAGATCGACAGCACGCGCCTGTCCGCGCCCGTCCAGAAACTCGTAGATCGCTATTTGCGCCTAGTCTCGGTCGACTCCGTCGAAGAGCGCGGCAAGACGCATATCTCCCACCCGGTCGACGTGTTTGTGATCGGCGGATAGCGATCCTCGACGGGTCCTGCCGCAAGCGGCAAGGCGCAGGCCTTAAGAGTCGCCGTTCTCGCCGCTGGTTTTGTAGATGACGGGGTTGAGCTCGCTTGCGATCGGCGCGCCGGGAGCCACCCCAGGCATGAACTTCTCGAAGTCGCCGCTAATCAGGGTCGGCGAATCGATCAGACGAGCACCGTCCTCGATGTACGTTGTTGCAAGAGCGACGCGCGCCATCGAGCTGCGATTGGGGCCGGCAGTGTGAACGCAGCGAGTGTGGTGGAAGCTCACTTCGCCGAGCTCGAAGGGGCCGTCTTCAACCGCCACCCCTCCGTCGCGCATCGCCGTGGCGATCCCGCGATCGTAGGAGTCATCGAACTTGCTGAAGGGCAGGTCGGCGACCCGCCGCCAGCTTTCGATGCCCCGCGCAAAAGCAAGCGGGCCCATCGTCTTAGGCGTTGGCTGCAAAGGGATCCAAACCGTGACCACGTTCTCCGAAGCGATCGGGTAGTGGTGGGCATCGTAGTGCCAAGGCGTGCGGCCACAGCCCGTCAGCTTCGAGAGGGCGTTGTCGTGATAGAGGCGAACCGAATCGACGCCGAGAAGCTCCGCGGCAATGCGGGCGAGTCGGCGACTCAGCACGAAGGCCCGGGCGACTGGATCGATCGTCCACATCATCTCTAGGCTCGGGAAGCGCATGGCCGGCGTGTCGCCCAGCGCCTTTGCGAAGAGCTCGTCGAGCGCGCCGCGTAACAGCAGCAGGGATGCTGGCGAGCAGACCTGCTTCAGCTTGACGAATCCCTCGCGTCGGAAAAACTCGATGGCCTCGGGCGGCAATGCGTAGGCCGAGTCGTGTTCTTCCATGAGCTCGGGCATAGATGGCGGAGACAGCTCGGGCAAGGGCGGCATCGCGACCTCGGGCCCGGGGCCTTGGCCATCGTCTTGAGCGAGCGAGAGATACCAATCCCACCACTGCTCATTGTTCGCCGCCCACTTCTCGTCGATGCCGTCGCTGCTGGCGTTCGACTGATTGAGGAAGCTGGATGCGTCGGGTCGTGTGGGTGTGTTGGGCATTGGGCGGGCACAGTAAGCCATGGAGTCGGGCCCCGCCGCCGCTCGTTTCAAAACGCCTGCTTCAGAGCCTCGGGCTGCGAAGAACTGAGCGGTCGGAACAGCGAGGTTGGCTCCCGAGAGAGGTCTCGCATCTTGCTACGTTTACGGTTCGGGCAGGGCACGCTTGCTCGAAGTTCTCGAAGAGTCCTTCGTCCCGCATGCGGCGGTCGGATGCGGATCCTGTCGGCAATCACTGACCCCGGTGCGGCGCGAAGGATCCTGGAATGCGTAGATATGCCTTTGCGGGCTCCGCCGCTCGGCAAACCGAAAGGAGGGTCCGCCGAGTTGCTGCGTGAGGAGTCGGCACCCGATCTGCTCTGGGACGTCGACCCCGGCTTTGACTTCGACCAGTCGCATCCGGACGACAGTTGATCGTCGGCTGCTGATCCGTGAAGGGGGGGCCCGTCAGGGCTTAGTTGTCTGAACACTCAATATCGGTGGTGCTGAAAACGCGGCTTGTTTTTCCGATCCCCTCCACCACTGGATGACCATGCCCAGGGCGAGGAATACGAGTTTTAGCCCGCTCGCCGAGGTTTCAGAGATGTTGTCAGAATCTATTATTGCCGTGCCTGCTCCGGCTTGAGGAGGGCCGGTCGATTACCTCCGGCGATAACCTGCTATTTTGGTCCTGTGAGCCTTGGCGGCGAGGCGTTCTTTCTTGTACTGCCGCTTTATCGCGAGGGATTCGACCCCAGCGGGCGAGGCCAGGGGCTCGATACGGTCGAGCATCGATCCGGCAGGAGAACTCGATGGCGCGCCGAAAAAGAACGAAGGGTTTCGCACCATCCCTGCTGGCGGCGGTAGGCTTGGCGGCGGTGGCGGCTATCGGTGTGGAAGTGGCCGTCTTGTTAGTGGTCGCGGGACTGGGGCTCTACTTCTACTGGTCCATGCATTCGGCCCAGCAGCGCCGGGAAAAACTCTGCGGGTACTCGCTCGATGAGATCGATCAGCTCTCGGGGTTAGAATTCGAGGAGTGGGTCACCACGGTGCTCGAAAATGCGGGGATGCCCTCGAAGAACATCCGCCACTCGGGCGATTTTGGCGTCGATGTCGTGACGACCGTGGGCGGCACCCGGGTGGGGATCCAGGCGAAGCGCTATTCGAGTTCCGTGGGCAACAGCGCTGTCCAGGAGGCCCTGGCGGGCAGCGGCTATCACGGCTGCGAACTCGCCGCCGTGGTCACCCAATCCCGGTTTACCTCCGCCGCCCGGGAGCAGGCTTCCCGGGCCCGGGTCCCTGTTCTCCTCGTCGATCGCGAGAACATCCACGACCTAGCGGGTCTGGTGCGGAAATTCGCCGGGGGTTGATTGCCTTGGGGCCGCTAATATCCGGGTGGGCGAATCAAATTGCGCTCGCTTCTGGAGGCTCGCCGAATGTCAGACGAGCGCATCGCACAAGGGCTTTCGCCCGGGCCCGCAAAGCAGAGGCTCCTTCCTAACTACCCAGCACCTTATTCGCCATCGCAGTCTTAACCGACTCGGGAACGAACTTCGCGAGACGGCGCATCCATTTTGCATCCGAGTCGGCGATGTAGAACGCCTTCGGTTTTTCGTCGGTGAGTGCGCGCAGATAGGTCTGCGCCGAGACTTCGGGCTCGATACCCGTCCCCACCATCTTCTCGGTCATGTTAGTCATCGCATCGAGCACGTCTCCGTAGAGTTCTTCGGCCGCCGGCGGAAGTTTTGCGCGAGCTGCTCCGCCGGTCTCATTTGCAGTCAAAGTCATTCGCGATTTGATGTGCCCGGGGTCAACGACGCAGACGTGGATGCCGAAGTGCTTGAGTTCGCCTTGGAGCTGACGCCCGAGCAGCTCGAGGGCGATCTTGGACGCCGGGTAGGTGCTCATAAGCGGCATCGATAGGACCGTCGTACCCGACGTGACAAAGATGATTCGCCCCTTCGCCTTACGCAGCAGTGGCAGGAAAGCCTGGGTGCAATAAATGCTGCCGTAGAGGTTGATGTCGATCGGAGTCGTGAGCTCCTCTTGATCGAGGAATTCGATCGGGCCGCTCGCGCCAACGCCCGCATTGCAGACCAGGCCGTCGAGACCGGCGCCATCAAGCTGCTCAGCCACTTGCTTCGAAGCTTCGAAGACCTGCTTGCGGTCGCGGACATCGCAGATGACCGGCGTGATCGCTCCTTGCGACTCTGCGACGAGCGATTCTCCGTCGGCAAGCTTGCGCACACCGGCAAACACGTGCCAGCCATTGCGGTGCATCAGGAGCGCGGCGGCATGTCCAACCCCTACGGAGCAGCCGGAGATGAACACAGCACGTTGTTTTCCGGATCGTTTTGCGTGAGGCATGGATGACTCTTTCTGGCGCATCGAGATCATGACTCCGAAATGTCGCGCTCACTGAGCCTTATTTCCACAAAGGAAGGAGGCTTGGGGGAGATGGCTGCGAGCAGAGGGGAAAAACCCGTTTTCCGCACCACCGACGTTAGGCGTTCTGACAACTAGACGAATGTGTGGGGATTCGGCGTCGCGTTAGGCAGGAGGCGAGTGCTCTATCTAGCCATACACTCCCCCATTTTATGTTTATTCCCGTTGGGGAGTAGGGTAAGCGGAAAACAACAACCGAACAAATGGTCGAAATCACCAAGCCAGTAATCGCCTAAACACGCGTTGTCGTGGCAGTTTTTGTTCCGCGGGTTTTGCACACTACGCCCGCGAAATCCGAGTCGCGAGTAGATGTAGAGCGCGGGAGCGAAACGGGAAATGCATAGAGCGACCTTCAAAAAGATCGCCTAACGCGGAAGCCTTACGAAAATTCCCCGACGCGAGAACCGCCCGCATTTCAGGAACTTCCGAAACCAATTCGAATCCGGCGCTCAGATAGAACGCTTTCGACTTCTCCAAATCCTTCGTGGGCAAACACAGACTGGCCCAACCCATATACGTCACCTTGTTCTCCTACTTCCGGTTCGATCGTTCTTCGTCCGGGCACCTCCATGGGAGCCTATTTATCAGAATGCCTAATATTGGTGGTGCTGAAAACCGGGCTTGTCTTTTCGATCCCCGCCAGGCCTTGAGGGGGATCAGCGGACTCCGGTAGAATCGAGCGCCGGTCGAGACTGCCCATGCTCAAACGAGGAGAAAAGCGCTTGGAAACTCTTAAAACTTTCATGGGCATCGTCGATCTAAAGATGATCATTGTCTCCCTCCTATCCGTGGCTTCGACGTACGCATCAATTTATTTCGGCGTCCTGATTGACATGCCGCTTGAACTGATAGGCGTCGCGATCGTCTTTCCCATTGTCTTTTCGATCGGGCAAGCTTTTGCTCGCCGTGAAGCAGCACTGGCTGAACTCGCCGAGCTTAAAGCCAATCTGATTGCTATTTCCCTCGCCCATCGCGACTGGCCCGAAAGAATGCGTGTTGACGACTCGGCGCGGATCGAGCGGATCACGAGTCTGCTCTACGACAACGTCCAGGGGGTATTACGAGAGGGCCAGGCAGACTACCTGCAAAACGTCTACGAAGCGTTCTCCGAGATCTCGAAATCCCATGAGATTCTCCGCCGGGAATGCGGCGTACCCGCGAACGAAATTGCTCGCATCAACCAATATCTGCAGATCGCGATGACCAACTTTGAAAAGATGCGCAACATCGCGGTCTACCGGACGCCACGATCGCTCCGTGCCTTCACCCGTTTTTTCTTGAGTAGCTTCCCCATTCTCTTCGGTCCGTATTTTGCGTTCCTCGCAAGCACATCATTTCCCACCGTTGGTTATTGCATCGCTCTGATCTACAGCCTTGTACTCGTGGGCCTCGACAATATTCAGGAGGATCTTGAGAATCCCTATGACGGAATCGGTGTCGACGATATCGACTTTTACGGAGAGAGCGGTGTAGCTGAATCGCAGCCAAGCTTGGGCGGGCTTGGAATCGCCCCCAACGTCTCATCGAAGCGCCTTTCGTAATTTCCGGGACTCTTTAGCGGCAACACGATTGAGAATAGGGGCATTCAATCGGGCTAGGCTGCATGGTTT
>Ga0115003_10004401_pt1 | contig 10860 bp, 11 predicted proteins | sample ArcticOcean_MG_C_7_FD_88736 | JGI IMG/M metagenome (GOLD analysis project Ga0115003, IMG submission 88736) | Marine microbial communities from western Arctic Ocean - ArcticOcean_MG_CB11_88 | ecosystem: Environmental > Aquatic > Marine > Oceanic | place: Arctic Ocean: Canada Basin | collected... | reverse complement strand
TGGCGGATGCGGTCATAGATTTCGGCAAACGATACGATGCGCGCCGAGGTGTGCGAGAGTTGGGCGCCGCGTCCCACTAAAGGGATGCGAGGAATGCGCGCTCGCCGGTTCGACTTAGACCGTTTGAGGACCATTTGAGGACTGTCCGAGGACCGTCCGAGGACTGACCGAGCATCGCGCCAGGAGCTTGGACACAGTATGCGCAGCGATGGACGCCAAGTAGATGAATTGCGACCTCTCACCTTTGACGTCGACTTTACGGAGCAGCCGCTTGGGTCCGTGCTCTGCTCGATGGGACGCACGCGCGTGTTGTGCACCGTCTCCGAGGAGCGCTCGGTGCCGCGCTGGATGCAAGGCAGTGGGAAGGGTTGGCTGACGGCGGAATACTCGATGCTGCCGGCGGCGACGGACACGCGGAACGATCGCGAATCGAGTCGCGGCAAGGTTTCCGGGCGGACCATGGAGATCCAGCGCCTGATCGGTCGTAGTTTGCGCGCAGTGACGCGGCTCGAAAATTTGGGTGAGCGCACGCTTTGGGTGGACTGCGATGTCCTGCAGGCAGATGGCGGAACCCGAACCGCGTCGATTACCGGCGCCTTCGTAGCGTTGGCGCTTGGGCTTGCACGACTCGACCGAGAGAAGGCCTTTGACGGGCCCGTACTTCGCGATCAGGTAGCGGCGATTTCCGTGGGCGTCGTTGGGGGCGAGCCTATGCTCGACTTGCCCTACGTGGAAGATTCGAACGCGGACGTCGACATGAACGTCGTGGCCACGGGCGCGGGGCGCTTCGTGGAAGTACAGGGCACGGGTGAAGAAGCCACGTTCGATCGCAAGGAACTCGATCGCTTGCTCGATCTCGCGATTGGAGGAATCCAGACGATCGCGCAGAAGCAGCGCGAAGCCATTGAGGGTGCCGGCTATCGACTCGAACGTTTGTTCGAGGGCAAACGTTAGTCGTGGTGGATGGGCAAGGCGGCTCTGTCGCTCGAAAGATGTTGGTCGCGAGTCAGAACCCAGGAAAGGCGCGGGAGATCGCGCGAATTCTGGTTGACTGGGAAGTGCTCTCGCTAGCGGATGTCGATCCCGTCGAGTTTCCGGAAGAGGGTGGCGACTATGCCGAGAACGCACGCACTAAAGCGCTGGTCGCCGCCAAGGCCACAGGCGTGCCGAGTATCGCGGATGATTCGGGACTCGAGGTCGATGCGCTAGGCGGAGCACCCGGTCCCTATTCCGCGCGATACGGAGGTCCCGGACTTGATGATCGAGGGCGCTATGAGGCATTGCTTGACGCGTTAGGCGATGCCCCGACACCTCGCGGCGCGCGCTTCTACTGCGTGGCGGCATGCGCTTGGCCTGATGGCTCGAGTGTCATTGCGGACGGTGAGTGTCCGGGCGAGATTTTGATGGGGTCCCGCGGCGAGGGCGGCTTCGGGTACGACCCGGTGTTTCAGCCAGAGGGCTTTGATCGCGCGATGGCCGAAATGAGCCGCGACGAGAAGGATGCCATTTCTCATCGCGGTCGAGCGCTTGCGGCGCTGGCCCCGCTAATTCATTCACATCTGGTCGGTTGAAAACGTTTATATTTCGATGAATTCTGCGCGTTTTTGGATCAACCAATTTAGGCACTCAGAAGGCGTAGCGGGATATGCGTCGATCTAGGGCGACGCAGACTTCTGCGTATAGATGTTCGAAATACCGCCGCGACATGCGTCGACCCCCGAGCCACGGCCGATCATGAAAGCGCGAGCGATTGGCTTGGGGGACTGGTGAAGTGGAACCACCGCGTCGATTATGTCAGGCACTGGCCCGGTCGCGGAGGTTCTGGCGCTGGACCCCACGATCTAGCGCGAGGCGCGCGCCCGCAATGCGTATCGTATACGTCCGTTCGAACTAAGCCTCGGCTGCGTTAGGATGTAGAATGCCTGACGAACCGAGGATCGATCGGTTCGGGTCACTCGTATCACGCCCGCGATCGACCCCTTCGTATGTCACCGGAGCCGGAATTGTCCGCAAACCAAACAGCCCCAGCGACCGCCGTCGATGACGAGGAAGCGCGGCAATCCGCGTGGATGCGGGCTGCGCAGGCAGGAGATGCGGAAGCCTATCGCTCCTTGCTGACCGCAATTCAGCCGCGGATCCGTTCGATCGTTCGCTCGAAAATCCGCGAAGAGGCCGCGGCCGAGGATGTCGTGCAGAACACACTCCTGTCGATCCATCGCGGACGACGCACCTATCGCCCAGAGAGGCCCTTCGGTCCCTGGATGCGGGCCATCGTCCGCAACACGGTCATCGACCATTTTCGTGATCGCAAACGCAAAGGCAATCGAGAGGTGGAGCTCGTTGTCGAGCAATATGCCGATGGCCGGGAAGAGAGCGCTGAAAAGGACACGCAGCTCGCGCCCGAACTCTCCACAGCATTGGCGTCGCTTCCTGAAAATCAGAGAGAAGCCGTGCGCTTGATTCAGATCGATGGCCTCTCCGTAGCAGAAGCAGCGCTCAAGGCCGACGTCTCCGCGGGAGCGCTTAAGGTCCGAGCGCATCGCGGTTATCGCGCGCTCGCGAAAGCCCTTGAAGGACAGCGTGTTGAAGGCGAATGGAAATCCGAACGACTCACGCGTGAGGGGGACGCGTCATGACTGTAGATAGTGATCGCTTGATCGACGGCTTGGTCGATGATCTGGAACCCGTAAAACCTCTGCCGCCGCTGCGTTCGGCAATTGCTATCGTCCTTGCAGTATGGGCCGCGGTGCTAGGCGTTGTGCTCTGGTCTCAATCCTACCCACCTGGTGCCAACCATCTTTTGATGGATAGCGTGTATTTCGTGAGTTTCGTGGGACTCTTGTTGTCAGCGTTAGGCGCTACACTTTCGACTCTGGCCGGCAGCCAGCCGGGGCGGGACGGCCTCGAGACGAGTGGCCTTATCGTTTCGTTCGTCGGACTTGTGGTCGCAGCCGGTGTTTGTGTTTACGGGATCATTGGGCTCGGGCTCGACGCGCCGTCTCCACCTGGCGCCGATGCCATGTGCTTCCAGAAGGGCGCCTTCCTTTCTCTTTTGCCCGGCGGCGTGATCTTGAGCTTCCTGGTTCGTGGCTGGGCTTCCCATCCGATCCGCGCAGCACTACTGGGACTCGTCGCCGCGGGCGCGATAGGCGCTTCGATCGTGCACCTCAGTTGCGATTTCCTTGGTCCGGCACATCTCATGGCGGGACATATGAGCGTGCCGATCGCCCTGGCGATCGTCGGACTTTATCCGCTCGGTGTTCTGCTTAGGCGTGTTCGCGGTTGAGTTCCGCCGCCTCAGGTACATCCCAAGAAGATGCGCGTGGAGAAGGGGGAACCCGCACGCCGGTCCTGTTGATTCGTCACGGTCAAACGCCGTGGAACGTTGCGGGAATCTGGCAGGGACAGGCGGACATCGGGCTCACTGAAGAGGGGGAGCAGCAAGCGCGTGCCGTCGCGGCGGATCTTGCGTCTCAGTCCACACGTCCCTGGAAGAGGATTTGCGCGAGCGACTTGCAGAGAGCACGTCGCACCGCCGAAGCGATCGGTGAGGCCCTCGGACTCGAGGTCGAGACCGATCCGCGCATGCGGGAGCGCGACGCCGGGAAATGGTCTGGTCACACGAAGGCCGAGATTGAAAAGACCGATGCGGAGACGCTGGCCGCCTTTCGTGAGGGTGATCCCGACGTGCGTCCAGGCGGCGTCGGAGAGACGACTCATGAAGTCCGCGCTCGCGCGCTTGCGGCGCTCGCGGATGTTGTATCCAGAGCCCCCGGCGAACCGGCCATCCTTGTGAGCCATCTAGGATGGATCCGAACCCTCGTTCCCGACGCGAATGCCGACAATGGCGGATGCACAGAGGTGATTGCGGAAGAAGTCCTGAGACAGTGGGAAGGATCGGCCTCGATCAATCAAGCGAACGCGCGAAGCGGAGATGCAAATAGCATCCTCTAGACGCCCTTTAGATGCCTGTATGGTATTAGGCGTCGCCTTCTTGGGCATCTCTAAGGATCCTGAAACCTTCGAGCAGGATCCAAATATCCAGCGCCAGAATCAAAGTGCCCGAGATTGAGAGCAGCCAAAGCGTCTCGAAGTCTGCGTAGTAGTCGAAGAGATTCCCAACCATCGCCCACGCCGTGACCGCCGAAACCGCGATCATTGGAACGAGAGTATAGATGTAGGGCCGTCCCTGTTTCTTCAGCCAAATGGACACGATCAGCAGAGTCACGCCCGCGACAAGTTGATTTGTCGTGCCGAAGAGCGGCCACAATGCGAGGCCGCCCTGGCCGTTGCCCTGCGTGACTGCGAGCAAGAGCGCTGCACTCACGCCAAGTGCGCCCGCTGAGAAGCGGTTGCGGAGGGGGGCGATGTTGTAGGCGTCGCCTAGCTCGGTCAGCACGAGTCTTTGGATCCGCGCGCCAGTGTCGAGGGAAGTGGCAGCGAAGGCGATGACCATGACCGCCATGAAGGTTCGGGCGGTCTCGAAGGGGATTCCAAGGGCCGCGACGAAGCTGGCGCCGCCGCTCACGAAAGCGTCGAGTTTGGCGGCCAAACCATTCGCTGCGCCCCAGCTCCCGTAGTGTTCGTACCATTCGGCTGAGCTCTCAAATCCTGCGGTGGCCGCGAGGACTGCCATTAGGCCGAGGAAACCTTCGGCGAGCATGCCGCCGTATCCGATCGGTCGCGCATCGGTCATTTTGTTGAGCTGCTTCGAGGTCGTGCCGGAGGAAACGAGACCGTGGAATCCTGAGATTGCGCCGCAGGCGATGGTCACGAAGAGGAAAGGGATCAGGGATGGCGCGCCTTCGGGCGAGGGGTTGATGGCGGGGGCGACGATCAAGGGGCGCGAGACGGCGAGGCCGGCGGAGAGCACGACGAGACCGGTTACGAGCTGATGAGAGTTGATGTAGTCGCGGGGCTGGAGCAGGAGCCAGACAGGCATAACGCTCGCGATGAACGCGTAGATCAGTAGGAGCACGACCCAAGTCGTGACGGAGAGCGACGCTACGGCCGGGAAGGTCTGTGCGAAGGCTTCGCCATAGAAGATCGCGATGAGCAGTCCCGCATAACAAACGAGTGAAGGAATGAACATAGGCATGCCGCGTTTGTAAACGAGCCAGCCGAGGGTTAGGGCGACGATGATCTGAACATTGATCGGGAAGATCGATGAAGGCGTCGAAACGAAGAGGGTCGCGATAATGAAGGCGAACACCGCGAGTACGACCCACACGAGCAATGAGATGATGATGAGGAACAGCGTGCGGACACGATGATTCATGACGTCGCCAGCGATGTCGCCGATCGAGCGGCCGCGATGTCGCGCGCTGATCACGAGGGCTGAGAAGTCGTGGGCGGCGCCCATGAATACGGTGCCGACGCAGACCCAGATGAGGGCTGGGAGCCAACCCCAGATGACGGCGATGGCGGGGCCAACGATCGGGGCGGCGCCCGCGATCGAGGCGAAGTGGTGGCCCCACAGCACGTGGAGCTTGGTGGGGACGTAGTCGACGCCGTCCTCTAATTCATGGGATGGGACGGGTTCGTCCTCGGCGAGCGCGAATATGCGCGTCGCCAAGAACTTGGAATAGAAACGGTAGCCGAGAGTGAATACGACGAAGACGATGAGGGCGAGGGTGGCGGCGTTCAAGCGGGCTCTCTCCGGTCGGTATTCCGTTGGGAGGGGTTGGACTGCGATTGTTGGGCGACGCGGAATCCGTCGCGGGTAACCTTACCAGAGAGAAGCGGGCGTGAGCACGGCGCGTCGGTCACTGATGGGTTGATGGCAGTGCTGTGGAATCTCTCGGCAGACGCACCGGGCAGGGGCTCAGGGCTTCGCGCTTGGGTCTGCGTTGGTGGCGCCAATGGGTCGCATGCGCCGGCCGATCGTGAGGAGGCCGATCACGGCGACGGCGCCGCCAGTGAGATCGATTAAAACGTCGTACGGGCTGCCACTTCGAGCAGTCGAGAAGGCCTGGCGGGCCTCATCCGCGGTGGCCAGGGTGGTGACCAGGAAAAGGGCGATCCAACCCGCGGTGGCCAGTTTATTGCGCGGGGCGGAGATAAGTGCCGCGCGGAAGGTCAGAAGTGCCAGAATCGCGTATTCCACGAAATGCGCAGATTTTCGGATCGCCAGGAAGACCTTCCATTTGGTGCGGCCATCGATGTCTCCCCAAATCCATTCGATCCAGGGGGAGATCATCAGGCTGGTTTTGGCCAGGGAAAAGTCGTCGCCGCCGAGGGTCCAGATGACGGCAGCCCAGATCGCGACCAAAGCCCATGCGAAACCGATACGACGCTTGCGTCGTTTGGGCCCGGAAGGCGTCCCCGCATTGGATTGGTTCGCTTTGCTCGAAGCCAAGACTCGACTCACACCCTCTGATGCATTGCTGGCAGCCAATGGGCTGCGGGTAGTGCTCGACCTTGGGCCGAACAAATTGGAGAGAAGAGGATAGCTTCTCTCAGTTTGGTCCCGGTCTCGGTATCGTAGCGGCATGGTGCCCTTAGAGATCGGCTTGGTCTACGAGACTTTTGAGACCTATCCGCGTTCCGCCGAGGATCCGGTGGACGCACACGTGGAATTTGAGCCCGAATCGACAATCGAAGCCCTCGAATCGTCAATTCGCTCTCTGGGTCACCGTCCGCGTCGGCTGGGTTCGCCCCGGGATTTGCTGACCCTCGCGGCCAATGGCGGTCTCGAATCGGTCGATGCCGCCTTCAATCTGGCCGAAGGCATGGGCGGACGGAATCGTGAGGCTTGGGCGCCGGTCCTGCTTGAAATGGCCGGGGTTCCGACGATTGGCTCGGATGCGCTGTCGCTTTCTCTTTCCCTCGATAAGGGATGGGCCAATCGCTGGGTCGAGGCAGCGGGCGTGCGTGTTGCAAAGCAGGCGTGGCTTAAGGACGCCGAATCAGCCCTAACCACTCCTTTGCCGGCTCCTTTTCCACTCTTTGTGAAGCCGCGCTGGGAGGGCACTGCGAAGGGGATTCGGGCGAGCTCAAGGGTCGAGGATCTGGATGCGCTCGTCCGTGAGGTCGAGCGAGTGGTTGAGGCCTACCAACAGCCGGCCTTAGTTGAAGCCTTTGTGCCGGGGGCGGAGTACACGGTGACTTTGATCGGGAATGATCCACCTGTTGCGTTGCCCGTGGTCCAGCGAGCGCTCGAGAAGGAGACCGGAATTGGGCTTCACGCGCTCGAAGGGGTTGGCGGGCAGGCGGGTGAGTTGGAACATGTGACGCCCGGCGGCCTAGACGCTCCGCTTGAGGCAGTGCTCGCAGAGGCATCGATCCGTGCTTTCGAGGCTCTCGAATGCCTCGACTTCGCCCGGGTGGATTTTCGACTCGATTCTGACGGGAAGCCGGTCTTCCTGGAGATCAATCCGCTGCCGACCTTTGCGACGGACGGGACCTTCGCCATCCTCGCGGAACTCGAGGGCACGACCCTCGACGAAATGCTCGGACGTTGCGTTCAAGCGGGGCTCGATCGGCTCGGCCTCGGCGCGGATACATCTTCCTCCGCCAGCTCTACCTCTTCCACCTCCGGACCGTCCGCCGTCGCAAAAGGAAATTCAAATTGAGTGCAGCGGAGACAAGCGGCGATGCCGCAGGGGCGGCCACCTGGCCACCGAAGCCCAGCCGTCCGCCCGCCGGCATTTCTGAGGAAGACTGGCGGGATTGGGGCTGGCAGATGCGCAACCGAATCCGCACTGCCGACGCTCTGCGCGAGTGGATTGAGCCGACGCCCGATGAAGAACGAGCCATCGTCGATCTCGCGCGCCGCTTCCGCTTCGTGATTACGCCTTATTTCGCGTCGCTGATGGATCCGACGAATCCGGACTGCCCCGTGCGGCGTCAAGTCGTGCCGCGTATGGCTGAACGCGAGGACGCGGCCGGACTCGAGGATCCCCTCGACGAAGTCGCGCACTCGCCGGTTAAGAACGTCGTGCGCGTCTATCCCGATCGCATAGCATTCTGCGTCAACAACGAGTGCGCGCTCTATTGCCGCTATTGCTTACGCAAGCGGATGGTGGGTGATGCTGAGTGGACGATGCAAAAGAAGGAACTCGAGGTCGCGCTCGATTGGATCGCCGCGACGCCCGAGATTCGTGACGTGTTGCTCACCGGCGGCGATCCGCTCATTTTTTCGGACGCGCGACTCGAGTGGCTGCTCACACGCCTGCGCGAAATTCCGCACGTTGAATTAATCCGGCTCGGTACGCGGCTGCCCGTGACCTTGCCGTTCCGAGTCACGGACGACCTTTGCCGCATGCTCGAAAAGTTTCACCCGATCTGGGTGAATACGCATTTCAATCATCCGAAGGAATTGACTGCGGATGCGGCGGAAGCTTGTGATCGTTTGTTGCGCGCGGGGATTCCGGTTGGGAATCAGAGCGTGTTGCTCGCGGGCGTGAACGATGATCTCGAGACGATGAAGTCGCTATGTGAGACGCTTGTACGGATGCGGGTGCGCCCGTACTACGTTTATCAGGCTCAGCTCTTAGAGGGCACCGGACATTTCCGCGTGCCGATCGAAGACGGGATCGACATCTTTCGGCAGATGCGCGGGCGAACGAGCGGCTTCGCGATTCCCCAGTACGTTCTCGACACCCCCCATGGCAAGGTGCCCCTCGATCATCCTTTCGTGAAGGGACGAGACGGGGACGATTTCGTCGTGGAGGCCTGGGATGGTGCGATCTGGCGCGAGCCGAATCCGCGGTGAATAGAAGAACTCCGATCATCTCCTGGCGGAACCCGCGGAAGAGCAGGCCCCACTCATGAGTGAGGACCAGCGTAGGGTTGCGAGCGCCGCCGGCTTGCTTGCCGCCAGTGTGTTGATCGCACGGCTGCTAGGCGTGCTGCGCGATGCCATGCTCGCAAGCCAGGTGGGCAGCGGCGCGGAGGCGGATGCCTACTTCGCCGCATTCCTGATCCCGGATATTCTCGGTTATTTGCTAGCGGCGGGTGCGGCCGCAGTCGCGATCACGCCGCCGTATTTGAAGCGCCTCGAAAACGAAGGCGCCGAAGCCGCGGGACGTTTCGCATCGGTCGTCGTTGGCAACGTCGGTCTCATCGCGACCGTCTTAACAATCGCTCTCTGGATTCTCGCCGAACCCCTTCTGCGTTTGCAGTTTCCGAACTTCGAGGAAGCGACGCTCACGGAAACCCTGCGCCTACTACGCATCGTTCTCCCTGCGCAGATCTTCTTCCTAACCGGCGGTGTGTTGCGCGGCGTGCTTATGGCTCACGGCCGCTTCGCTCCCCAAGCCTGGGCCTCGATCGTCTACAGCGCTGCGCCGATCTTAGGTGCGATCGTTTTTGCGCTCCTCGGCTTCGAAGGCCGCGCCGACGGCTTCGCGTGGGGCACGTTAGTCGGAGCCATCGTCGGCCAATGGGCGATCCCGGCCATGGCCCTGCGCAAACTGCCCGGCGCCGTCGGTCGCATTCGCATAGGCGTCTTCGATCACGACTTCCGCGAGTACCTTTGGCTCGCGCTGCCTCTGATGCTCGGGCTGGGCCTGACGACCGTCGACGAGTGGTACGAAAAGTGGGTGGGCGCCACGATTGCGCCCGGAGCGATCGCGGCGATTACTTTCGCGCGCAAGCTCATGATGGCTCCGGTCGGAGTCGTCGGGCAGGCGGTCGGTGCGGCGCTGCTGCCGAGTCTCACAGCGCTTCATCAAAAGAAGGACCCCGCCGCCTTTGAGTCGCTCTTGACGTCGACCCTTCGTACGACGCTCGGCCTCGGGTTGTTGGCGGCAGGGGCGCTTGCGGCGCTAGCCCTGCCAGTCGTTCGGCTCGTTTACGAATATGGAGAATTCGGCGCAGCGGACGCGGAAGCGGTTGCGGCGCTGCTCGTGGTGCTGGCCGCGGCGATTCCGGGCTGGGTTGTGCAGCAGGTCGCGGTGCGCGGGTTTTATGCGCGGGGCGAGATGTGGATCGCCATGAGCCTGAGCACTGGGGTCGCCTTGGCGGTCTTCCCGCTTTATTGGATCGGCGGTCAGGAGCAGGGCGTTCGCGGGCTGGCAGTCGCGTCGGCGACAGCCATTAGTTTAAATGCGATGCTAACATTAATTTGGTTGCACGTCCGGGCACAGGCGCCCGACCCCCTTGCACTCGTTCGCACACTGACCCGCGGCCTATTTGTCGTGGCCCTCGCCGGAATTCCGACGGCGATCGGTTTGGGGTTTGTGCGCGAAGCGGTGCCCTGGGCCCTTGGTCAGGTGGCGATAGGCGGTGCGATCTACGGCGGGGTGACCCTCGTCGTTGTGCGATTCGTTGGAGATGAACCCATGCAGATGGGACTTTCCGCACTCACGTCGAGGCTCTCGAGTCTCGTAAGAAAGGATTCGGCTTGACGGCCTCTCCCACATGGCAATTCTGGGTCGACAGGGGTGGTACGTTCACCGACTGCCTCGGCATCTCACCTGAGGGTGAGGTTCGCACAACGAAAGTTCTGTCCTCCGACCGCGCGCCTCTCGAAGCGATCGCAAAGCTGGCGGCCGAGTTTGACGCCGGCCCTCTTGAGACGCTTGACGCGGACGTGAAGCTTGGCACGACGGTGGCGACGAATGCGTTGCTTGAGCGCCGTGGCGTGCCGACGGCCATATTGACGACGGCTGGTCTTTCCGGCGTTTTCGACATCGGAACTCAGGAACGTCCAGAACTATTTGTGCTTGAAATCGAGCGTCCGGTGCGTCTGCAGCGATGGCGGCTCGAAACCCCTGGCCGTCGCGCGGCGACCGGGGAAGTGGTCGAAGCCGTGGATCTCGAACATGCGCGCGGCGTCTTGGCGGCGGCGCGAGAAGAGGGCGCCCTCGCCCTCGCGATCGTTTGCATGCACGCGCATATCCGGCCCGATGACGA
>Ga0115003_10004400_pt1 | contig 10861 bp, 12 predicted proteins | sample ArcticOcean_MG_C_7_FD_88736 | JGI IMG/M metagenome (GOLD analysis project Ga0115003, IMG submission 88736) | Marine microbial communities from western Arctic Ocean - ArcticOcean_MG_CB11_88 | ecosystem: Environmental > Aquatic > Marine > Oceanic | place: Arctic Ocean: Canada Basin | collected... | reverse complement strand
TGGTTAGCCCCAATACTTGTTTTTACAACAGAAGAAATATTTAATTTAATAAATAAAAATGAATCCAGTATTCACGAAACATTATTTCCAGAAATCCCAAGTAATTGGGAGGACAGTCAATTATCTAAAAGATGGAAAGATCTTTACCAAATAAGACAAGATGTGAACATTGCTATTGAAGAAAAAAGAACTAACAAAGAGATAGGCTCTAGTTTAGAGGCAAATGTTTTGATTTATGTAGATGAAAAAGAATTTAACCTTTTAGAAGGTTTAGATCTAGAGGAGTATTTTATTGCCTCAAGAGTTGAAAAAATTAAAAATAAAGATGAAAAAGGCTTAAAAATTAATGTAAAAAAAGCAATAGGAACAAAATGTACACTTTGTTGGAAAATATTAGATAAAAAATGTGAAAGAAAGTACTGCGGAATCGCTTAATTTATGAATATTCCTAAGAATCTAGTTAAAAAAATTTTTTCAAAAGAAACAATAGTTTCTCTAATAGTAATCGTTTTTATTTTTATTACGGATAGGCTGACAAAAATTAATATTATTGAACAACAATTAAACAACGGAAGTCAGTTTGTTAATGATTATTTAAATTTTGACCTTGTCTGGAATACAGGGATTGGATTTGGGTTATTAAGTCAAAATGCCAATATTTACTACCACAGTATTTCATTCTTGATTTTTCTAGTTATAGTTTTTTTAAGCTATTTAATTACCAGATCAGACTCTGCAGACAAAGTATTGTTTTCTTTAATTTTAGGCGGTGCGCTAGGTAATTTTTACGATAGATTATTTTATTTTGCGGTTCCAGATTTTATAGATATTCATGTGAATAATTTTCACTGGTTTACATTTAATATAGCGGATATATTTATAACAATTGGAATAGTACTGTTAATTATAAAGGATCTAATTTTAAATAAAAAATGAAATTTATAAAATCTATATTTATTTTTTGTACATTAGCCACTATACTGCATAGTTGTGGTGGCTTTAAAGAAGCTGGTAGTGTTCTAAGAAATGAAAAATCAGCATCAACAGATGAATTTTTGATTAAAAAAAAAAAACCTTTAACTACACCGCCTGATTTTAATAGTGTGCCGAACCCAAGATCATCTGAAAATAGAGCCGATAAAAATAAAGATAATATTAAAGAAGTTTTAAATACTTCAAAATCTAAGTCTAACGATACTCAATCTAAACCATCTTCACTCGAAGATTCTATTCTTAATAAAATCAGAAAGTGAGCAAGAATATAAAAAATTTATCATTAGAAAATAATATTAGTAAAGATTATTTTCAAACCGCTTCATATTTAAAAGATAAAATAAGACTAAATAAAATTATTAAAAGTATTTTTAATAATTTAGATATTAAAAAAGATTCTTTTCACATCCTAAGCAAAAAATTTACTATTAATCTTAATAAATCTGACCTTAATAAATTTAAAAAATATAAAAATATAGTAATCATAGGTATGGGAGGCTCAACGCTTGGTGTTAAATCTATTTACTTTTTTTTAAAAGAAAAAATTAGTAAAAATTTTATATTTCTCGATAATTTAGATCAGTCAAAAATTGAGCAAATGAAAAAAAGAAAAATTTTAAATAACAGTTTTTTTATTATTATTTCAAAGTCAGGAAATACTATAGAAACGTTAATTAATACTAATTTACTTAAAAATAAAATTAGTTTTAAAAATACTGTTATTATAACAGAACAAAAAAATAATTTACTGAACACATTTGCCACAAACAAAAAAATATTACAAATAGAACATAAGGATTATATAGGAGGAAGGTATTCTGTCTTATCTGAGGTTGGAATGGTACCTGCTTATTTTATGGGTCTTAAGGTAGAAAAGATTAGAAAAAATTTACTTTCTTTTTTTAATTCAAAGCAAAATTTAATTTTAGTTGATAGCATTGTAAAGCTAGCCCATATACATAATTCAAAAAAAATTAAATCTGTTATATTTCTTAATTACGTACCCCAATTAAATGAATTTCTTTATTGGTGCCAACAACTAATAGCTGAAAGTTTAGGTAAAAAAGGAAAGGGAATATTGCCAGTTGTTTCACCAGCGCCCCGAGATCACCACAGTTTACTCCAATTATACTTAGACGGACCTAAAGATAAATTGTTTTATATATTTAGTTTGAATTTAAATAAAAAAATGAAAATAAAAGATAATGTTTTTGGAAAATTTTTTGAATTTGTCAAAAATAAAGAGCTATCAAAAGTTGTTTTATCTCAAAAAAAAGCTTTAACCAGAGTACTAAGAAAAAAAAATATTCCTTTTAGAGAGTTTAAAATTAACCAAATTAATGAAGAGGTTTTAGGTGAACTTTTTTCATACTTCACTCTCGAGACAGCTTTAACTGGCAAGTTTATTGGGGTTAATCCATTTACGCAACCTGCCGTAGAAGAGGTAAAATTTTTGACTAAGCAATATCTAAGTTAAAACTGCCAAATATTATTTTTGACCTACCGTACTTTTTAGTCGTAAAAATATTTATTAAATTAGATAAATCATCTTTAGATTTATTTTCGCGGTGAATGATAATTATATGATTTTTATTAAAAATAGTTGATTTTTTAATTAGCTTTAGATCTTCTATAAAAAAATTCTCTGAAAAAGGGGGATCAAAAAAAAAAATTTCATATTTATTATTTTTATTTAATCGACTTAGAAATGAGATTATTTTTGCTTCAAACACTAAACACATATTTTCAATTTTTAAATGTTTAATGTTTTTTTTTAAAACACCCAAAGCCTTATTGTCTTTTTCTACAAAAGTAATTTTCTTTGCACCTCTAGACACACATTCTATTCCAAATGAACCAACCCCAGAATAAAGATCTAATATATTTGCATTTTCTAATGAAACATCAATTAGACTAGAGTGCTTTATAATATTAAAAGTACTTTCTTTCACAAAGTCTCTAAGTGGTCTTGTAGTGTTAGATTTTAAAAAATCTATTTTTTTTCCTTTTAAAAATCCACTAATTATTCTCATTTAGATTTTATCACTCTCCAGCCGATATCGTGTCTAAAAAATCCATACCTCCAATTAATTTTTTTCATTATTTTATAAATCTGATTTCTAATCTCTAAAAACCTGCTACCTAAAACAACTACATTTAAAACACGACCACCAGTAGAAACTAAAGAATTATTTACAAATTTTGTCCCCGCATGAAATATAAAAGATTTTCTATTTAATTTAATTTTTTTTAAATTAATAATCTTGTTAGAATCATATTTATCTGGATATCCTTTTGCACAAAGTACAGTAGTCATACACTTATCGTTACTCCACATAATTTTAATTTTATTTAATTTATTTTTTAATGCCGCATTTAATATTTTTACTAGATCAGTTTTAAGTCTGGGCAATATTACTTGGCATTCTGGATCTCCCATTCTAACATTGTACTCTATTAGATAAGGCTCATTATCTTTAATCATTAATCCGACATATAAAAACCCAGTATATGGATTTCTTTTTCTTTTTAAAGCATTCAGCGTAGGCTTAACTATTTTATTTATTATTTTTCTTTCTAATTTTTTATTAATGATCGGAGCAGGTGAGTAGGCACCCATACCACCTGTGTTTGGACCCGTATCATTTTCACCGACACGTTTATGATCTTGTGCAGAACCAATAAAAGAAAAACTTTTTTTATCTACGATTAAAAAATAACTAGCCTCTTCTCCCTCTAAAAATTGTTCAAGCACTAATTTTTTTGAACTTTTAAATTTACCTAAAAAAATTTTTTTACTTATTTTTTCTACTTCTTTCTCTGAATTACATATCATGACACCTTTACCAGCAGCTAACCCATCTGCCTTAACAACAACAGGCATATTGTTTTTAATTAAGAATTTTTTAACATCTTTTTTATTTTTACATATTTTAAAGTTTGCTGTCGGTATATTATTTCTTTTACACAAAGACTTCATAAAAGCTTTAGATCCCTCCAACTGTGAGGCATATTGATTTGGTCCAAAAACTTTAATTTTATTTTTTTCTAAAAAATTTACTATGCCTTGCACTAACGGCAGTTCTGGGCCAACAATAACTAAATCTATTTTATAAAATTTAATTGTGATTAGTAGTTTTCTAAAATTTAAAAAATCTATCTTTAAATTACTAGCTATAGTAGCAGTGCCAGCATTGCCAGGAATACAGTAAATTTGATTTGTCAATTTAGAATCATGTAATTTTTGACAAATTGCATGTTCACGTCCGCCGCTACCTATTAAAGCAATATTCATATGAAAAAATATATTATATATACTATTTTTAGATATGAATAAAAAAAAAGCTAAACTTAAGTATATGCCAAATACTTTTGAGATTGTAGGTGGGGGTGAGTACGTGCTTTGCTCCATCTCAAATAGAGAGATACTTTTAGAAAATCTAAACTATTGGAATGTAGATCTTCAGGAAGCATATTACTCTCCAGTAGAAGCCAAAGTAAGATATGAGGAGTTGAGGAAAAAAAAATAATTACTTCCAACGGTTATGTGTCCAGATCCATTGACCAGGATCTTTCGATATCATTTCTTCCACGATTTTATTTAATTGTATAGTTAAATCTAATTTATTTGTTTCAGCATCGTTTAGATTTGAAATTTTAATAGGTTTAAAAATTTCTATTTCAAAATCATCATTTTTTTTTCTAGCAATATAAATTGGCACAATATCTAATTGGTATTTTATGGCTAATTGTGACGGAAGAGTGGTTGTTAAGGCCATACTATCAAAAAAAGGAAACCTTTTACCTTCACTAACACGTTGATCAACCATTAAGGCAATACTAAAATTATTTTGGATATAGTTTTTAGCTTCTTTAACTCCTGCAATTCCTTTTTTAATCTGATTTTTGCAAACATAAGTCCGTCTTACATATTCCATAAAGGGGTTCAAAAAAAAATTATTAAGAGGCCTGTATATTGTGGCTAATTTTATATTTCTTTTTGTTAACTCCATTGACATTAGCTCAAAATTTGCAAAATGGCCTGAAACAAAAATTACCGGTTTATTTTTTTTAATTATTTCTTTTAAAATTTCTTCACCTTTTATTTCAATATGCGAATTATTATTTCTAAATCTTTTTAAAAATAAGTATTCTACAAAAATTTTCCCATAGTTAGCCCACATTTTGAATTTTATATTTTTTTTCTTGTCTTCATTATAAACCCCCATAAATTTATATAAATTTTCATCAATTACTTGATTAGATTTTATAAGAGGCCCCATCTTATTAAATAAGTAAGAAAAAAATATTCTAGACAATCTTAAACCAATTAATTTTATAATAATAAAAAAAAAATAAATGATAATGGATTGTAAAAAGTATTTTATAGTTTTTATCATAAATATCTACATATCTCTTTGTCAAAAGCTTTTTTATTTGAGATTTCAAGTTCTACTTTTAGATATTTTATTTTAGGCAACTGAAAGTGTTTAATTCTAAAAAAATCTTTTTCAGTTGTTATAAGTTTTAAATTATTTTTAAAAGAAAAGTCTATTAATTCATGTAATTCTTTTAAAGAGTATTTGTAGTGATCAGGAAATGAAATTTTTTTTGTTAATTTTAAATTATTTTTTTCAAGTAAATCAAAAAAATTAATAGGATTTCCTATACCGGCAAAAGCTAATAAATTATGATTTTTAAAACTTTCTATGTTGGTCGGTAAGTATTTAGAATAATAAATACTTATCTTTTTAGAAATATTCTTAATTTTTTTTTCAAATTCATAATTTATATTTCCATTAATAATAATAATTTGGCTCCTTTCTAGTGATGAAAGAGGTTCCCTAAGTGGTCCTGAGGGTAAAGTCAGACCGTTACCAACTAGTTGTTTTTCGTTGAAACATATTATATTTATACTTTTATCGATCGAAAAATCTTGGAACCCATCATCCAATACAACACAATCAAATTTATTTTTTAGAGCATCTTTAATAGCCTCAAGGCGAGATGAGTTTTTGAAAAGTGTAATATTTTTAGACTTAATCAGCTCAAATTCATCTGCATGCCCACTGTAGGATTTTTTAATTATAGCAACTTTCTTATTAAATTTTTTAAGTATTTTGGCAATTTCAATAGACAATGGTGTTTTACCAGTACCACCTATATAAATATTACCAATACAAAAAACTGGAATTGGAAATTTTTCTTTTTTAGATAAGTTTTTTTTTAATTTTAATAATAGCTGAATAAAGAGAGAAAAAGGCAACAAAAAAAAAGAAATAAGATTATTTTTCTTATTCCAAAATTTAGGTTTAAATATTTTCATTTTTTATTTTATAAATTTATCTAATTCTTTAATAGTTTCTTTCAGTATATTATCACCATGAGTATTCAATAAATCTATTTGTTGTTCATCTATTTTTGTTGGATTCTCTAAGCTTGCAACTACTATTTTTGATAGCTCTGTTTCATTATTCACCTGGTGTGAAAAACCATAAACTTTTAATAAGTCGTACACTTCTTTGAAATTGTAAACATAAGGACCATGAAATATTTTACAACCAGACTTTGCTGCCTCAATTGGATTTTGTCCGCCGACAAGCTCTAGTTTCTTAATAAGAGATTTTCCAATAAAAATATTTTTACAATAATTGAAGTATTTAGAAAGAAAACCAAAAGAATTTATTATTAAAATTTCCGTGTTAGTATTTATCGTATCATTTTCATTCAAAATCTGACTATTTAAGTTAAATTTTTCTGATAGATTTTTAATATAAGAAACTCTGTCGATATGTCTTGGTATAATAACAGTTAAAATATTACTATATTTTTTTTTAATTTCAATATGTGATCTTAAGATAATAAGCTCTTCGCCCTTATGTGTGCTTGCAGCACACCAAGTTTTAAATTTTTTTAATTTTATTATGTTAGCGTCATTTAGATATTCTGTTTTATTTTTAACTGAAAATTTTAAATTACCAATATAAATTATATTTTTTATCTGAAGTTTTTCTAAATTTTTTTTGGATTCTTCGCTAGACGCTAGACACAAATCAAAGTTATTAAATACTTTTTTTGCAAAATTTGGAAACAGTCTCCACCTATTAAAGGTTTTTTTTGTAATTCTTCCATTAATTAAAATTAATGGAATTTTATTTTCTTTAATTTCAAATAGAAAATTGGGCCAAATTTCTGAATCTACAAAAAAAACTAAATCTGGCTTCCAAAAACTTAAAAATCTGCCTGCTAACATTTTTGTATCTAGAGGAAAAAATCTATGTGTAATATTATTATATTTACCTAATTTTCTCTCTAATAACCTTGAAGAACTCAATGTTACACTTGTAATCAAAAAATCAATACTTTTAACAGAACTGTTTATCTCTTCTATCAAAGGCAGGATACTTATAAATTCACCTACACTAGCTACATGAAACCAATACAACTTTCGCTTAAAGTTTCTACTTGGCCTAAAAGCTGATGAAAAAATTTTTTCTTTGTATCTTAATTTATCCTCTTTATTAAAAATTGCTCGAAAAAATATCAGTAATTGAGCAAGCGGGAACAAAAGAATAGTTAAACAACGATAAATTTGTAACATTTAATTTACTTTAGTTGCTTTTGATATAATGATTTATATTCTTCACAGTTTTTAATTAAGAAATCATGATTTCCAGAATTAAGAATTTCACCATTTTTTAAGACAAATATTTTTTCAGCTTTATGTATAGTTGAAAGTCTATGAGCAATAACTAATGTTGTTTTGTTTTTTGTTAAATTAGTAATCGCATTTTGAACCACTTCTTCAGAATCTGCATCTAATGATGAAGTTGCCTCATCTAAAAGAATTATAGGAGCTTTCTTTAATATAGCTCTAGCAATAGAAATTCTTTGTTTCTGACCACCAGATAGTCTTACGCCATTTTCTCCTATTAAAGTCTCATATCCATTAGGTAGTTTGTCAACAAATTCACTTGCGGCGGCATATTCACATGCTTTCTCAACCTCTTGTTCGCTAGCATTTAAGTCGGCATATAAAATATTATTTCGTATAGTATCGTCAAATAAAACGACATCTTGACTCACCAAGGAGATATTTTTTCTCAACGAATGCAATGAGATTTTTTTTATATCTTGTCCATCTACCGTGATCACTCCTGTTTGAGTATCATAAAATCTTGGTAATAAATTTATAATAGTACTTTTCCCTGCACCGCTATGTCCTACAAAAGCAGTCATACTACTGCCATCTATTCCTAAATTAATTTGTCTTACTGCTTTTCTATCGGTATTAGCATACATGAAACTTACATTTTTAAATTCTATCTCGCATTTTTTTATTGAAAGATCTGGAAGCGTTTCATCATTTTTAATTTTGATAGGATCATCAAGCACAGCGAACACTCTCTTTGCAGCAGCTGATCCTTGGTAGGCAACCATATTTATAGTAGCAAGAGACCTTATAGGTTGATAAGCTAGCATCATAGCAGCTAAAAATGAGAAAAAATTATTAACCTCTATTTCTCCTGTGTCAATTAGTTGCCCTGCGTAAAAAATAAATCCTGCGATCATACACCCTGTTAAAGTTTCCATAATTGGAGTTGCTCTAATCATAATCATTGCTATTTTAATATTTTTATTCATCATTTCTGTAATTACATTTGATGCATTTTGTGTTTCAACTTTCTCTTTTTGATAAATTCTAATCATTCTTGAGGCCTTAAAAAGTTCTGAAAAGAACGCCATTACTCTACCTGAAATTTCTCCAGCCTCACCTGTTGCTTTCCCTATTCTTTTGCCGAGACTTTTAGAAACAAACCCTGCTAAAGGCATCATGAAGAGAGCAAATATCGCTAGCTTCCAATTTTGGTGAAACATTAAAGCTACTAAAGCAATGACGGTGAAACTATCTTTCATTAAATTAAGAACACCAGTACTAACCAAAGTAGTAATTTGACCAGTATCAAAATAAATATTTGAAATATATTTACCTGAATGCTTATTATCCAAAGTTTGAATGTCCGAATGTAATATAGTGTTAGTTAATTTTTTTTGGAACTCAGCACCAATCTTTGCGCCAACTTTAATTATATTAATTCTTGCAAAATATAGTGCAAGTCCTTTGGCAGCAAATGTAACAACTATAGCTAAAGGTATAACCCAAGCTAACGTTCTATCTTTATCTATAAATATTTTTTTTACGGCTGGATCTAATAGCCATGCAGTTGCAGTAGTGGTCCCAGCTACAATTATTGAGAGTGCAAGTGAAAGAAATATTCTTTTTAAGTGTTTCTTTACATACTCTCTGTATAAACGTTTTAGTATGGTTACCAGTTCATCAAATTTCATAAAAATTATTTAGTTGATTAAAAAAATTCCAAAAAATAACAGAAAACCAGAAATATTATTAAGCTTAAAAGCTTCTAAACATTTTTTAGGATTATTTTTGTTAAATTTTATTATTTGATACATTAAACTTACAAAGAAAAATATCATTAAAAGTGTAAAGTTATTAAAACCAAATTCATCATTAAATAAGTAAATCATCAAAAAAGAACTTAAAAAATAGGAAAAACTGACAAATAGTCTTAAGTTTTTCTTAAATTTTACAGATGTTGACTTCATGCCAATCATTTCGTCGTCCACAATATCTTGTGTTCCATAAATAGTGTCATAGCCCAATGTCCAAAATATGGCTGCCGTGTATAGTATAACGATTTCCATAGAAATATTATTAGTTACAGCTGTCCACGCCATTATAATCCCCCAGTTAAAAGTTAAACCTAAAAAAAGCTGAGGCCAATAAGTTAATCTTTTCATAAAAGGATAAGAGAAGGCCAAAAACATTGAAGCAATACCTAAAATAATTGTGAATGTATTGAATTGAATTAAAATAAAAAAAGCTACAGAACAAAGAACACAACTATAAATCAAAGCCAGTTTTACAGAGACCAAACCATTAGCAATTGGTCTATTCTTAGTTCTTTGAACTTTTTTATCAATGTCTCTATCTACTATGTCATTCACAATGCAGCCCGCACTTCTCATTAAAACTGAACCCAAAAAAAACAAAAAAAGATAATATAAAAATTGATTTAATTCTCCTCCTAAGGTGTGAGCATAAGCGAGTCCCCAAGCGCAAGGCCAAAAAAGAAGCATAACGCCTATAGGTTTGTTTAGTCTCGTAAGATTTATAAATATTTTAAAATGTGACATAAGTGAATAATTACTTGTAAATATCAAACACTATCTACATAATCAATTTGATTCGATATGGATATAGATTACACAGTTGCAGCTCTAATGTTCCCAGCCATACCACTAATGATGACTATGTATAGCAATAGATTTCATACTTTAAGTAGCTTAATTAGAAAAATACATGACCAGTATTTTTTTGAAAAACGCACTCCTCCTGCGTGGGAAAATCAATTACACGTCTTGAACAAAAGAACCAATATACTTAAATACACAATGGGTTTTGCAGCTTTTGGATTTCTTTTTAATATGTCTACAGTTTTAATGCTTTATTTAGGAAGTTTACAGATAGCCAGAATAATTTTTGCTGGATGTTGTATTTGTATGATAATTTCAATCTTTTTGTTTCTACAAGAAATAAGACTTTCTAATCAAGCACTTAAATATCATTTGAGTGATATGGACTCGATGAAAAAAGATTTATAATTTATTTTTTTTCTAAAAAGTTTTTTTTAAATAAAGATATTCCATTACTCATTTTATAGTTGTAGGATTCTTTAAAAGTTTCTAGCTGCCAACCTTTCATTCTTGAAGTAATTAATTCTAAATTTTCTGATTTCCATTCATCACCTACATTCTCATTTTTCCATAGTTTTTTTTCTTTTTCTGT
>Ga0115003_10004398_pt1 | contig 10865 bp, 11 predicted proteins | sample ArcticOcean_MG_C_7_FD_88736 | JGI IMG/M metagenome (GOLD analysis project Ga0115003, IMG submission 88736) | Marine microbial communities from western Arctic Ocean - ArcticOcean_MG_CB11_88 | ecosystem: Environmental > Aquatic > Marine > Oceanic | place: Arctic Ocean: Canada Basin | collected... | reverse complement strand
TAGTAGAAAATTTTGCCCGCAAGGTTTTGTGTGCCACAGCATTGGTTGTTGGGCTAGGAACAGCGTTCCTGACAGCGCCTGCCATTGCTCAGGACGCGGTGTCCCCGCGGGCGGCAGATAAAGCCCTAATTATGGTTGCCCGTCAGGACCCTGGAACGCTTGATTATGTGAAATCTATTTTGACCGCCCTTCGCCTATGGATTCCTGCCAATGTAGTGGAGCCACTGGTTTTTTTCGAAGCTGACGGGACAGTGTCGCCTGGGATCGCCGAAACTTGGGAGATCAGCGACGATGGCAAGGTTTATACCTTCAATATTCGTGCTGCGATGTTCTCTGACGGCAGCCCCGTCGAAGTAGCCGACGTTCTATTTTCGCTAAACGCGATGAAAGGGAGCCCGGTGGGGTCGAACGCGGCGGCCTTCGATGCCGTAAAATCTATGGAGCAGACAGGTGATCGGCAAATAACCATCACGCTATCGCGGGCCAGCCAGAACTTTTGGCGTGGTATGGGTGATATGAGTGGTCTTATCCAACCCGAGGCTGCAGCAGGTGGTATAGCAACCAACCCAATTGGCACCGGGCCTTATAGACTTGTTGAATATGTCTCCAATAGCAACCTTACATTTGAGGCCAATCCAAACTATTGGGGCGAAGCGCCTGCAATAAAGTCTGTCAATGTCCGCATAGTTACTGATGGCACTGCTGGCTTGAATGCGCTGGCTGCTGGGGAAGTAGACGCGATCCCTGTTATCACAATTGATCTTTGGGAGCAGATGGTTAGCCGTGAGCTAGATCAGACCTATAGCTTGGTTACTTATCCACAGGTAGGTGAACCGACTTATGCGGTCATCAATCAGTCCATTGATCATGAGGTGCGTAAGGCCATTGCAATGACGCTTGATCGCCAGCAGTTCAATGATGCTTTTGGAGCTGCGTGGGGGGCGGAGAACACGTGTACCTTTGGTTTGCCGAACATGCCCTGGTACCGTGCGGAAAGTGAGGATACCTGCCCGTATCCTTTCGATTTTTCTGGGGCTATGCAGATGATTTCGGACAACGAATTTGGCGATATTGAGATGGAATATGTCTCGCTGTCGGACGTTCCAGACCTATCATTGCCAGCAGATGTGATGGTGCCAATGATGCAGGCAGCAGGTTTTGATGTGACCCGCAATGCCATCGATCTAGCTAGGTATTCCCAGCTAATCTTTGCGGGCCGTCCTCCGCAATTTGACGTGACGATTATGTCGGGCCCTGGTGAACCAACGCAATGGGCCTGCCCGGATCCTTCAGCGGCTGGCTGGAGCACTTATTGCAGCGCAGCCTATACTGAAAAGCTGACGGCAGCGGATTCGGCGGCTACCGATGAGGAGTATCGCACTCTGATGGACGAGGCTTCCGCAATACTGCGGGACGATGCGGTGATAGTACCGCTGATCGCCAAGCTGGGCGTTGGCCTTTTGCACCCCAAGCTCGAAGGGTTCATCGAACCAAGACTGGGTGTTGCCGTAGAACTGTCCAGTTTGCGCTGGTAAGTCCCCATCACCGAGCGCAGGCGACCCTAGAACTGGGTGGTGCGCTCGGTGATCTGCCTTTTTTTAATGGAGGTTTGCCCCCTTATGGTGACTTACCTAATTCGCCGTTTGGTGTTCTTTTTTGGCGCACTTTTTGCTGCGTCAGTTCTTATTTTTATTTTGATCAGGGCTGCTGGTGGTAATGTGGCTGCTATTGTTCTGGGCCGGCATGCGAGCGCCAACGCCATTGATGCCCTTGCTGCGGAATATGGTCTCGACCGTCCATTGCCCGTACAATATATTGACTGGATCAAGGGGATGCTGCATGGCGATCTTGGGCGTTCATTTCGCACAGGGGAAAGCGTGGCAGATTTGGTTGTCTCAAGGCTTTCGATTTCGATTCCGTTGGCACTCTCGGGCCTGATTCTGGGCCTGATAATAGCAATCCCAGCGGGGGTATTTGCGGCCCGCAACGCCGGGCGTCCGGTGGGTGCGTTCGTGGGTTTGCTCAGCCAGATTGGCATTGCGGTACCGGTGTTTTGGGCGGGTATCCTGCTGTCATTATTGTTTGGCGTATATCTGGGCCTTTTGCCCACAGGCGGTTGGGTTCCTTGGTCGGTTGATCCGATTCAATCCATCCGGTCACTTGTATTGCCAGTGATTTCTTTGGGTCTGATCTTGGGTGCGGTGATGACGCGCTATGTCCGGTCCGCTATCCTGGATGTGATGAACCAGGACTACGTGCGTACGGCCCGCGCCTGTGGGATGACAGAAAGCCAGGCTCTAGTGCAGGTGGGCCTACGAAATGCTAGCCTGCCTATTGTGACGGTGATCGGTCTGCAAATGGCAGAGTTGATCGGCGGAACGGTAATTATTGAAACAGTGTTCTCGATACCGGGGCTGAGCAGAATGATCCTTGCTAATGTAGCAGCGCGCGAGGTGATTGTGGTGCAATCGACTGTAATGCTGATCATCGTCTTTGTAATTTTCGTCAATCTAATGGTGGACCTGCTTTACAGTGTGCTCGATCCACGCACACGGTTAGGCCAGTAACGTGCGGCTGAATGTATCGCTTATAATTGGGGCAATATTGACGTTCTGCGCGATTTCGATTGCGGTCGTTTCCACATTCTGGTTACCGTATAACCCCAACCTTCCAAATATTCCTAATCGCTTGTTAGCAGCGGGCTCTGCTGAACACTGGCTGGGAACAGACGTTCTGGGTCGCGATATCATTAGCCAGCTGATGGTTGGCGCACGCACATCAATTGTTGTAGGGGCAGGGGGGGCGACGATCAGCCTAGTCCTCGGCGCTATCATGGGTTTGATAGCGGCCGCATCGGGCAAGATAGTAGACGAGACGATATCGCGTGTGGCGGATATTATGCTCTCTATCCCTGGCATGGTCACTGCGTTGGTTCTGGCTGCGACCCTTGGGTCTGGTGCGCTTACAACCATCTTCGCCCTGACCGCATTCTTCACACCCTCATTCACTCGCGTGGCCCGATCTGCCGCCCTATCGGTCTTGCAGGAGGATTTTATTACAGCGGCCCAGCTCTATGGCCGCGGGCGCATTTTTATTCTAGCCAGACATGTTTTTCCAAACATTGCTGGGGTGCTGATCGTGCAGTTTACGCTCTACTTCGCAGCGGGCATTCTCACTGAAGCAGGGCTTTCCTATCTTGGTGTTGGGGTGACGCGGCCAGGAATCTCCTGGGGACTAATGCTTAGCGAGGCGCAAAATCAGGTCGGGGTATCGTCACCGCTGGCAATGTGGCCTGGGCTGTCGATTGTGATTGTGGTCTTGGGTTTGAACCTTATGGGCGACGGCTTGCGCGACGTGCTTGATCCCAAGCTTTCGAAATCGATCTTATGACAGATAGCGCAATGGATGTTCGGGACCTGTTCGTGGGCAATGGCGATTTGCAGGCGGTGCGTGGTGTCAGCTTTAGTATCCCTGTGGGTGGACGAATGGGGCTGGTAGGAGAAAGTGGGTCAGGAAAAACGCTGACAGCACTCGCTATGATGGGTCTCTTACCAGTTGGTTGGTCTACTGAGGGGCGTATACTGCACGATGGTGTGGATCTCTCCTGTCAGTCGGACTCGCAATTATCTCGCAGACGTGGCCGTACGATATCCATGGTATTCCAGGATCCACTTACCGCACTTGATCCTGTGCGTCGCGTTGGCCACCAAATCATATCTTTGATCCGCCGCCATTCAGACGCTGGCAAGGCTGAGGCTACGGAGCAGGCTAAAGCACTTTTCAGGCAGATGAATCTGCCGCGCCCTGCGCAGATGCTGCGCGCTTATCCGCATCAGCTGTCAGGAGGTCAACGCCAGCGGATAATGATTGCAATCGCGTTAGCCTGCTATCCACAGCTGATCATTGCCGACGAGCCGACGACGGCCCTCGATACGACAGTACAAAAACAGGTCCTTCGAACCTTGGATGTGGCAGTGAGAGAAAGAGGAACTGCGCTCTTGATGATCACTCATAACCTGCCAATAATTGCTGCCATTTGTGATACAGTGGCCGTCATGTATGCTGGGCGTATCGTTGAGGCAGGGCCAGTGGCAGAGGTGTTTAGCAAGCCTCGCCATCCCTACACGATGGGGCTTTTGCGATCACAGCCGACGATGGACAACATCGCGCTGGATGGAAGCTCGCGCTTGCCGTCGATTCGTGGAACTGTTCCGCCTCTGCAGGATCTTGCCATTGGATGTGCCTTCCAGCCAAGATGCGAATTTGCGACTGACAAATGTAGGTTGGAGACACCAAAAGTAATTGAGGGCCTCTCCTGCTGGCATCCGATTGTTCTGGATGCAGAGGAATGACTGGGATACTCGAATTGCGTGGCGTCTCGCAAGCCTATCGTCTGGGACGCCGGAGCCCGTTTGTTACTGCTAGCTACTTGCAGGTCCTCAGCAATGTCGATTTTGCGGTCAGGACTGGACAGGCCGTAGGCCTCGTAGGCGAGAGTGGTGCTGGCAAGACGACCATGACGCGTATCCTGACTGGACTAGAACGGCCCCAGACAGGCCAGGTCCTCTTCGATGGGAAGGATTTGTGGGAGATGAACGCTGTTGAAAGACTGGAATTTCGAAGAAACCTGGGGGTTGTTATGCAGAATCCGCGCAGTTCTCTCGATCCGCGGATGCCTGTTGGCAGTTCTTTGCTAGAGCCACTTCGCAGTCTTGGGATCGATTGCGACCACGTGGCCCGGGTGAATGAAGTGATTGAGCAGGTTGGTATGGCATCATCGGTCCTTGGACGATATCCACACGAATTCTCAGGCGGTCAGCTACAACGGATCGCAATTGCACGAGCCCTAATGACGCGCCCGATTGTGCTTATTGCGGACGAGCCAGTTTCGGCGCTCGATGTGTCGATTCAGGCTCAGGTTCTGAACTTGTTGATGGATTTGGTGACTGACCTAAACCTTGCGCTGATGCTTGTTGCGCATGATTTGTCGGTTGTTGCTTACGCGACCAGCCGCGTATCCGTGCTTGCTGCGGGTGAAATAGTAGAAACTGGACAGCCGCTGGAACTATTTTCTCGACCAAAATCCAAAGCCACGCAGGACCTTGTTGCGGCAGTCCTGACAATGGAAGCCGGCCTTGCCGGTCGTGGGTTGGATTAGAATTGCAGCCAGATCTTTTAAAAATTTCAGAGTTCAGGTTTGAACCAAGGCGACTATAGGCTTTGTCACATTAAACTTGTTTGAAGTGGGCAGGACTAATTTGTAGCGTCTTTGGATTACGAAACACTCCCTATTTCGTCACAGATTTACAAAGTGGTCCAGAAAGTGGTCCTGCGGCTAGGTTTTACAGGCACCAAACCAATTTTTATATAATAAATACAGATACTGAAATGTAATTTGTGGTGCCCCAGAAGAGGGCGTCGAACTTCTAATATTTTCATTTAATTACAGATACTTAATTTCAATCTGAAATATAAAAACGGTCCCGAAAGCGGTCCTGATTTGTGCGTTACATCAGGGTGACTGTGTGGCTGACACCCAGAACTGAACATTGACCGTGCCAATGCCTGAGGTCTGCTATGCGGACAAAGCTGCCGTTCCCTATGCGCGCTCCAATGGCTGTTTTGCATAGTTTGTTTCCAAGAATCGTAAAGGAGCGCGGGGCGATCACAGATCTGATCCAACCCGTAAAGTAGTTTGAGCGTCGTGTTGGCTTAGGAAGACTTCGCCGCTCAATACGTCCAGGAATCCGGTCGCGCTCAGCTGATCCATAACTGGCCCCTTTACTTCGGAAAAGTGGAACGTGACGCCTCCAGCACTAAGCCGTTCGTTAATCGCTTCAAGCGATTCCAGTGCCGACATGTCGATTGTATTTACGGCCGACCACATCAACACGACATGTTGGAGCTCTGGTTGTTTGGCAACTTCATAATAGATGCGATCCTCCAAGAAGCGCGTGTTTGCAAAATAGAGGCTTTCATCGATGCGTATCGTTAGAATTGTTGGGTCCGTCAAAACATGATGACGCAGAACGTTGCGATAGTGCTCGGTTTTGGGAACTTGGCCGACAATAGCCATGTGAGGACGTGACGTTTTGTACAGGTGAATGAGGATCGAAATCGACACGCCTGCTGTGACGCCCAATTCAATACCCATCAAAAGTGTAATACTCATCGTTGCTGCGACAGCTGCAAAGTCAGCCTTTGAATGGCGCCATGTCTTTTTGAGGATCGAAAAATCGACCAGAGAAAGGACGGCCACAATGATCGTTGCCGCAAGAGTTGCTTTGGGAAGGTGAAATATGAGGGGCGTCAAAAACAGCGACGCGCCAGCAAGACCGATCGCAGTATATGCGCCCGCCGCAGGTGTGTCCGCGCCCGCATCATAGTTCACGACAGATCGCGAAAATCCCCCCGTCACAGGGAATCCGCCGGTGAGTGATGCGCCCAAATTGGCAGCACCCAATCCAATCAACTCTTGATCCGGATCGATACGTTGGCGTTTTTTCGCAGCAAGAGTTTGTGCAACGGAAACGGATTCAACAAACCCGATGACCGAGATCAGGATCGCAGCGCCTATCAGATTGGACCACATGTCCATCGAGAAGGATGACATGGTGAGAGGCGGCAAGCCTTTGGGCACATCGCCGACAACCTGCACACCCTTTGCGGCAAGGTCGAAAAACCAAACGACCAAAGTTGTGGCCACAATCGCGACGACAGGTCCGGCTTTAGCAATGATACCGGCAATGCGCGGGGCAACCCCAAGACTGACAAGCAATGGCAGTAAACCTCTGCGTACCCAAAACAGGAAACCAGTGGCGACGACGCCAATGACTGCGGTGATCCGATTCAATCCTGATACGTTATGCGCAAGCGATCTGATGAGATCAGGCAACGTATGCCCATGGGCGTCGATGCCAAGGATATTCTTCAGCTGGCTCGCGGCGATTATGATGCCGGTTGCGGTTATAAAACCGGCTATCACGGGGTGGGATAGGAAGTTCGCCAAAAAGCCCAACCGAAACAAACCAAGGGCAAGTAAAACCAGGCCCGACAGGAATGCCAAAGTGATAGCTGCCGCAATATATTCAGATGTCCCTGGCACAGCGATTTTACTGACCGCCGCCACCGTTAGAAGCGACACGACCGCAACGGGTCCGACAGCTAAAGCGCGGCTGGTCCCAAAAATCGAATAAAGAATGATTGGCAACATCGACGCATAAAGCCCCATTTCTGGCGGTAACCCAGCAAGCAATGCGTATGCCAGCGATTGTGGGATCAACATGATCGTTACGATCAACGCAGCCACCAAATCATTGGTCAACGTGCTGCGGTCATAACAACGACCCCAATCAAGGATCGGCAAATATTTCGCCAGTTGCGTCGTGTTCATGAGCTGTGACCTTATTGTCTTTGCATTATGCCGCGTTTGTGGCGAGCCGTGCAGCCACTGCCGTGAGATCAAAACCTGCTGCATGCGCCATGCGTAAAATTTTGTCAGGCGACTGCCCTTGCTCTACGGCGCTTAGCGCCCAAAGCGATGTCGCGCGCATCCCGCTGCGGCAGTAGGCAAAAACTGGATGACCCGCTTCAGATGTGATTGCACGGAATGCGAATACATCGGCATCGGAAATATTGCCGGGAACGACGGGGATTTGGTGGACCGTAATTCCCAAAGCTTCCGCAGCGTCGCGCAGCTCGGATATGGCGGGCTGATCAGCGGTCTCTCCCTCGGGGCGCGCCACGATAACCGTCTTAACGTTCATCCGCTTCAGATCGTTCAAGTTGGCGACAGAGATTTGTTTCCCGACATAAGTCAGGGCATCGAGTTGTGTGAATTGCATCATCGTTTTCCTAAAGAAACGGTTTCAGAGTTGGTTGAGCGGGACCTTCAATACAGGTCGGCCATCTGCGTCTTCGGGCACTTCGCCAGCACGCATATTGACCTGCAAGGACGGGATGATCAGCTTTGGCATCGCCAAAGTCGCATCACGCTCAGAGCGCAGTTTGACGAATGCCGCGCGGGTCACGCCACCACCGATATGGATATTATGCGCCTTCTCGTCGGCGACTGTTGTTTCCCATGCAATGTCGCGGCCGTTCGGACCGTAATCATGACACATGAACAAGCGCATATCGTCTGGCAGGGTTAGGACTTTCTCGATTGAGTCGTAAAGTTCGCCGGCGTCCCCACCTGGAAAATCAGCGCGCGCAGACCCACCGTCTGGCATAAACATCGTGTCACCTGCAAAGGTCGCGTTCCCCATGACATGCACCATGCAAGCAGGGGTATGTCCCGGCGTCGCCATTACAAAGGCGTCGAGCTCACCAATCTTGTAGCGATCGCCATCTTGGAAAAGCGCATCAAATTGCGACCCGTCCCTTTGGAATTCAGTGCCTTCGTTGAAGATTTTTCCGAACGTCTCTTGGACTTCCACGATGCGCGCACTGATGCCGATTTTACCACCCAGCTTGTCTTGCAAATATGGAGCGCCAGACAGATGGTCCGCATGGACATGGGTCTCGATGATCCATTCCAAAGTCAGTTTGTTTGATGTGATGTGATCTACAATGCGATCGGCATGATCATGGGTGATGCGGCCAGACGCGTAATCAATGTCCATCACGGAATCCACGACCGCGCAGGCCTTGGTTTTTGGATCAGAAACAACATAGCTGATCGTGTTGGTTGCCGCGTCAAAAAAGGCTTCGACGTCTGGATTCATTGCCATAGCAACGGGATAATTTTGCATAACTTTCCCTTTCAAACCTCAAGATTTTTCTGTGATGGCGCTGCCGTGTATTTTGCGATCACCATGCCAACCAACATGGCGGGGAGGAAGAAAAGCGTGCCGCTGGCGGCCAATGGCAATGACGTTAATGCCGGACCGGGGCAGAAACCGCCCAAGCCCCAACCGATGCCAAAGGTGGCAGCGCCAACGACAAGCCTTGCATCGAAAACAGTGCGCGTTGGCAGATGAAACACGTCATGGAACAGTGGAGTTGTGCGTTTCTGAACCAGCCAGAACCCGGGCATCGTCACCATGATCGCCCCCCCCATCACGAAGGCAAGGCTGGGATCCCATGTGCCAAACAGATCAAGGAAATTCTGAACTTTCGTGGGGTTCGCCATGCCAGACAGAATAAGTCCCACCCCAAACAAAAGGCCTGCGAAGAGTGTGCTGAATACATGCATGATTTTATCCCCCCACGACATGGCGCAGGACAAAGACAGTCACAAAGGCGGTGGCCATAAATGTCATCGTTGCAGCAATGGACCGGGCTGATCCGCGCGAGATACCGCATACGCCATGGCCGCTTGTGCATCCATTCCCGATGACCGAACCAAACCCAACCAGCAGGCCAGCGATTACTAACAGCAACCCGTTGCTTGAAACCACTTGAATAGGCGCAGCTCCAGTTAAGATAAACCAAAGCGGTGCCGCGAGCAGAAGACCAATCAGGAATATGATCCCTTGTGGCAGTCCGGCTTTATCAACTGAGGGCGGTAATATGCGTGAAACAATGCCACTGATACCGGCGATCCGTCCGTGAGCGGCCAATAGCACAACGGCCGATAGGCCAATGAGCCCGCCACCGAGGAATGACGCGAAGGGGGTAAATTCAGTTTCCACCTAGTAACTCCTTATCGTGTTGTCGTAAGTTTTGGCGCACGCTCACATCGACACGCTTGCCTTTATATTTGCAATCGTTTATATAAATGATCTTAAATATACAAGAGGTAATTTGCCCAATGTTGGACATCAGCGCGCTTGAACCAAAAATCGCAGAAGCCGCAAAGCTCATGGAAATGCTGTCGCAACCGGTGCGCCTGCGCCTGATGTGTATTTTGCTAGATGGCGAACAAAGCGTTCAGAGCCTTGCTGAAAGTGCCGGTCTGTCGCAACCCGCAATGTCGCATCATCTAAAGAAATTACGCGATGCAGAACTGGTCAAAACACGGCGTGATGGTCAGACGATCTACTATTCCCTGAAGGGCACCGAAGTTGCTCAGGTTTTAGAAGTATTGCATCGACTTTATTGTGCTTGAACGGTCTTTGAAATCCTCGTTTAGATAGGAACAAACGATGACATTACACCTGAATAAACGTCGGATCGCGATTGGACTGTTGATCCTCATCGTCTTGGTTGCTGCTAGTGTTTTCTTCCTTAAAGGAAACGCGTTTTATATGTTGTCCCATCATATGTCTGGCGGCGATCACATGCACGGCGCGGACGGAACTGGACATGACGAAATCAACATGCCCGGCTTGCGGGGCGCAAATGCGACACCTGAAGAGAGCGCCGAGCTAGCAGTCATGTTCCGCAATTTTGAGACGATCACACGCGATGTAACCAACCTTCCAAATGGTATCCATACTGTTACGCGGTCGTTGGATGAGGATGTGATGGACCAGTTGGTCAGCCATGTCTTTGGAATGATTGGACGCGTTGAAGACAACGACGATCCAGAGATCATCATTCAAAGCCGGACGTTAGATATCTTCTTTGAACGGGGTGATGAAATTGAAACCGAAATTGAACTGACTGACGAAGGGATTGTCGTTATCCAAACGTCTGAAGACCCCGAACTTATCGCGGCGCTCCAAGAGCATGCCGCGGAGGTAACAGAGTTAGCCGATCGTGGTATGGCTGCAGTTCATGAAAAGATGATGCAATGAAACAGAGCTGTCAACTTAATGAGAGCCCACATCAGATTGCTACCACAGCCTAAATCTGTGCGCTCAATAGTTGACGCCACTCGGCGAGAGCAGCGGCACAGTACAGACCCAAAAACCCACCCCACATCTCGACAGAGACGCAGGGTAGGCTTTGATGATTGCACCCGAGAGCTGGTTCTTAGT
>Ga0115003_10004397_pt1 | contig 10865 bp, 8 predicted proteins | sample ArcticOcean_MG_C_7_FD_88736 | JGI IMG/M metagenome (GOLD analysis project Ga0115003, IMG submission 88736) | Marine microbial communities from western Arctic Ocean - ArcticOcean_MG_CB11_88 | ecosystem: Environmental > Aquatic > Marine > Oceanic | place: Arctic Ocean: Canada Basin | collected... | reverse complement strand
GATAAAAATTTTATGAAACATACTTTAGCTTGGCAAGATGGAGATAAAGTTACTCTAAAATATAGAGATGTTCATGCTAGAACATTAACAAATGATGTACAATATTTTCCACCTAAAGAGAGAGTCTATTAAAGGTGGTACAGTTAAATTTACCGCAAAATTCTAAAATTCTTAAAGGTAGATATTACAAAGATAAAACAAATTCTTCTAATTTAAAAAAAGTAAATATTTATAGATGGGAACCATCTAACGATCAAAATCCAAGAATTGATACTTTTGAAGTCGATATGGACAACTGTGGTCCAAAAGTTTTAGATATATTGTTTAAGATAAAAAATGAAATTGACTCTTCATTAACTTTTAGAAGATCTTGTGCTCATGGAGTATGTGGATCTTGTGCTATGAATGTTGATGGCGTTAATACATTATCTTGTATCAAATCACACACTGATATCGAAGGAGAACTAAATATTTATCCTCTTCCTCATTTAAAAGTCATTAAAGATTTAATTGGTGATTTAACAGGTCTCTACAAGCAGTATGAATCTATTCAACCTTGGCTCAAAACATCACAGACAGGTCAAGAAAAACAAGAAATTTTACAATCTGAGAAAGATAGATCAAGATTGGATGGTCATTATGAATGCATACTTTGTGCATGCTGTTCAACATCTTGTCCTAGTTATTGGTGGAATGGAGATAAATATTTAGGCCCTGCAGTATTGCTACAAGCTTATAGATGGATAAACGATAGTCGTGATGAAGAAAAAAAAGAGAGACTTAAAAAAGTTGCTGATGAACTTAAACTCTACAGGTGTCACACGATCATGAATTGCACTAATTCGTGTCCAAAAGGTCTGAATCCAGCCAAAGCTATAGGTTCAATCAAGAAAATGCTTGCAACCACTTAAAAGCTTAATTATTCCATTACACATATGAATATCATTGAACACTTTGTAAATGGAAAAAAATTCTCGGGGGATTCAAAGAAAACATCAAAAGTTTTCAATCCCGCAACAGGTGAGCAGTCAGCTGATGTAAAACTAGCTTCAACTAACGATATAAGCACAACCGTAGAAGCAGCTAAAATAGCATTCACTTCTTGGTCAAAAAAACCTCCACTTCAGAGAGCAAGAGTGATGTTTAAGTTTAAAGAATTAATAGAAAAAAATTTTGAAGAATTAACTAAGATTATAGTCTTAGAACATGGAAAAGTTTTTGATGATGCAAAAGGTGAAATTACACGAGGATTAGAAGTTGTAGAATTTGCTTGTGGGATACCACAATTATTGAAAGGAGAGTTTACCGAAAATGTTGGTACGGATGTTGATAGTTGGTCTCTAAGACAACCTCTTGGAGTTTGTGCCGGCATCACTCCTTTTAACTTTCCCGCAATGGTTCCAATGTGGATGTTTCCAGTTGCTATTGCATGTGGAAATACTTTTATTCTTAAACCATCAGAAAAAGACCCTTCTTGCTCAATAAGATTAGCAGAACTACTTTTAGAAGCAGGTCTACCAGAAGGTGTTTTTAATGTTGTTAATGGTGACAAGGAAGCTGTTGATGCAATAATTAACAACAAAGACATTACAGCCGTTAGTTTTGTTGGGTCAACTCCTATCGCAAAATATATTTATGAAAATTGTGCAAAAAATGAAAAAAGAGTTCAAGCACTAGGTGGAGCAAAAAATCATGCTGTCATAATGCCTGATTGTGATTTAGATCAAGCAGTGAATGGTTTAATGGGAGCTGCTTATGGATCAGCTGGAGAAAGATGTATGGCTCAATCCGTCGCTGTCGCTGTTGGAGGTATAGGAGATAAGTTAGTTGAAAAATTAGCTAAAAAAGTTGAAGCCTTAAGAGTAGGATCAGGTATGGACAAAAAATCTGAGATGGGACCACTTGTTACTAAAGAACATTTAAAAAAAGTAAAAAGTTATGTTGATATTGGCATCAAAGAAGGCGCCAAATTAGTTGTAGATGGTAGAAATTTAAAACTACAAGGTTATGAAAATGGATATTATATCGGTGGTTGTTTATTTGACCAAGTTAAAAAAGATATGAGAATTTACAAAGAAGAAATTTTTGGACCTGTTTTATCAGTAGTAAGATCAAAAGACTTTGAAGAGGCTTTATCACTTGTTAACGAACATGAATTTGGAAATGGTGTAGCAATTTTTACAAGAGACGGAGACTCCGGAAGAACATTTGCCAATAAAGTACAGGTAGGAATGGTTGGTATTAATATACCTATTCCTGTTCCAATGGCTTTTCATAGCTTTGGTGGATGGAAGAGATCTTTGTTTGGAGATCAGCATATGCACGGTCCAGAAGGAGTAAGGTTTTATACAAAGTTAAAAACAGTCACATCAAGATGGCCGTCGGGTTTAAGATCTGATCCAGAATTTGTGATGCCAACAATGAAATAAAAAATGAAAAAAAAAATTTCACTCATAGGAGCCGGTCAGATTGGGGGAACTTTAGCTCACTTAATAGCCTTGAAAGAATTAGGCGATGTAGTTTTATTTGATGTAGCCGAAGGAATAGCAAAAGGTAAGGCTTTAGATATAGCACAATCTTGTTCAATAGAAGGACTATCCATAGATATAAAAGGAACAAATAGCTATGAGGATACAAAAGAATCAGATGTAATCATTATTACAGCTGGAGTTCCGAGAAAACCAGGTATGACAAGAGATGACTTGCTTGGAATAAATTTAAAAATTATCAAGCAAGTTGCAGATGGCATTAAAGAAACATCACCAAAAGCTTTTGTTATATGTATTACGAATCCTCTAGATGTAATTGTTATGGCTCTTCAAAAATATTCAGGCCTTCCAAAAAATATGGTTATTGGGATGGCAGGTATATTAGACACATCAAGATTTAAATATTTTTTATCTCAAGAACTTAAAGTCTCTATAAAAAAAATAAATTCATTAGTATTAGGAGGACATGGAGATACGATGGTTTCAATGCTAAATCACACAACAGTAGACGGAGAATTAGTTTTAGATTTAATTAAAGAAGGTAAATTAAAAAAAGAAAATTTAGATGCAATGGTAAACAGAACTAAAAATGGTGGTGCTGAAATAGTAAAACTACTTGAAAAAGGCTCAGCATTTTATGCTCCAGCCGCTTCAGGCGTAGAAATGGCTGAGAGTTATTTGAAAGATCTAAAAAAACAATTACCATGTGCAGCTTATCTTAGTGGTGAATATGGAGTTAAAGATTTATACCTAGGTGTGCCAGTAATAATTGGTAAAAATGGAATAGAAAAAGTTGTTGAAATTAACTTAAGCGAAGATGAAAAAAAAGATTTTGACCATTCAATCAATGCCGTGCAGGAATTATTTGCTGCAGCAAAAAAAATTGACAACCTACTATAAATTTTTTTTGGCTAAAACTATTCTCCTACCCATACAGAAAATTTTTGGAAAAAATTTAACAAGGAATTTATCAATAAACTTTAATAAATTTAAAAAAAATTTATTCATTGGAATATAGAACGTTTTTGAAGTAACACCACCAGAATTTAAAAAAATAAGGCACTCAGTTAGTTCCTCAAATTCAATGGAAAATAATTTTCCTAAATTTTCATTAAATTCTTGTTTGTTATCAAATATTAAATGTGGAACAGCTATGTTTCCAGCCCAAGCATCATTTTCATCACTTTTAGGATTTGTTTCATCCCAGACATCTAATGTAAAATCATATCCTTCGTGTTTCATTAAGATAGTAGCTAACTGGAAAGTAATAGAACAATAAGATTCAAAAATAATTAATTTCCCATTCTTTTTTAATATTCTATTAATTTCCTTAAAAAATTTTATAGGATAAGGAATATGGTGAATCATATTTGAGGCAATAACATAATCAAAGCTAGAATCTCCAAATCCTGTAGCTTGAGCATCTATATTTTTAAAGTCTAAATGAGCATCATCACTTAGATCTGACATTTTAAAGTTTTTATTTTTAATATAAAGTTTAGTAAAACCAGCTCCAGATCCAACTTCTAGGCCAATGTCACTTTCACTGATGAACTTATTCATCCAACCAAATCTTTCCTCTAAGAGGAATTTTAAATTCTTAGTCTTCAAAGAATTAAACATTTGAATTGCTAAATTTGTACTGGCAACACTTGTCATTCTATTCTTTCCTGGAGGAAATTGAATCTTATTTAATAATTTAAGCATAATTTAATTAATATATAAATCAAAAGTGATTAGTGATACAAAGGAAAAATTTTATTTTAATCTAAAATGTTGCCAAAAATAATAAATATCAATTTTTTTATACCTTTAATCTTAGCTATTTATTCTTTTATAATAAATTGGTTTAGCGGAAACATTGGTGTAATGCCAATGGATACATTTGCTTTTTTTGATACTGGCTTTAGTATTTTGAAAGACAAATTACCTATAAGAGATTTTTGGATTTTTACTGGCTTAACTGTAGATTATATTCAATCCTTATTTTTTTTATTATTCGGATTGTCTTGGAAAAGTTATATTTTTCATGCATCAATTTTTAATATTATTGGAACATTAAGCTTTTATTATTTTCTAAAAACTTTTAATTTGAGTCAATTTGCAATTATTGTTTATAGCCTAAGTTTTGCTACACTTTGTTATCCAGTTTCAGGAACCCCATTTGCATATTTGCATAGTTACATTTTTTCTTTGATTTCAATTTTTTTATTTATACACGCTACGCGTCAAGAAAATAATTTATCTTGGTTTATTTTGCCATTCTTTTTTTTATTATCTTTTTTTTCAATGCAAACGCCAAGTGTTTACATAATTATATCTTTGCTATTTTTTTCATTTTTCTTTTTTATAAAAAGTAAAAGAATTAAAAATTTTCAATTTTTTTTAATAGGAATTTTATCTAGTCTATTTTTATTTATAATTTTTTTGTTTTTAACAAAAACTCCATTAAAAAACTTAATATACCAATATTTTCTTTTTCCACTCACAATAGGTGAGGGCAGATGGGCTAGTGATACGACTGCGTATACAAGATTGTCAGATCAGTTAAATTTTAAAAGAATAATTGGAGATTTTAAATTCATTCACATCTTTTATTTTCCTCTAATTTTATTAACAATCAATTTGTTTTTTAAAAAAAATAAGAAATTATTTTTTATGAATTTAGTTATTTTAATAGCATGCTTTTTTTTTATTATTAATCAATTGATGCAAGCTAACCAAATATATATATTTAGTTTAATACCACTTTTAGCAAGTGTTCTTCATATAAATATTAAAGAGGTTAAAAATAATAAAAAGTTTTTAATTCTAATTTTTTGTATTCTTATTTTTTCGACACTCAAATATCATCTAAGATATAATTTAGATAGAAAATTCCTAGATATTGAGAATGTGGACAAACAAACCTTCGTTGAAGCAAAAAACATTGACATAAAATTAAAACACCTTAAGTGGATCTCGCTACACTATAAAAATCCTTTGGATGAAATAGATTTAATTAAAAATGCTTTGACTGTAATTAAGTCAGATCCAAGAAAAAAAATGCTTATTACTCACTATCAATTTTTTTCATTATTACTAGACGAAGATCTAAATATTTTAAATCGTTGGTATCTGTGGGACAACAACACCCATCCTACAGAAAATCATAAATATTTTAAAATATATCAGCAAATGGCAAGTGAAAACTTAAAAAATAACAGTGTAGAAGTGATCTATTTACTAGGACCTGGTAAAGATATGCCCTTTTCAAAAATAAAAAATTATTTTGACAATGTTTGTTTTAATAACAATATAGTAGTTAAAGATAAATTTTCTTACCATGAGATTGTAAACTGTAAAAATTAATGAACATTCACGAACATCAAGCAAAAGAAATATTAAAAGAGTTCGGAGCTCCAGTTTCTAAAGGAGTCATAATATTTTCATTAGATGAAATAGATGAAAAAATAAAAAATTTAAAATCTACAGAGTTTGTACTAAAGGCTCAGATTCATGCCGGTGGCCGTGGAAAAGGTGGGGGAATAAAATTAGTAAAAAATATTGAAGAATTAAAAGACGAAGCAAAAAAAATGTTTGGCATGAATTTAGTCACACCACAAACTGGTCCTGAGGGTAAAGAGGTAAAAAGACTTTATATAGAAGAGGCTTCGGACATATCAAAAGAGTTTTATTTATCATGTCTAGTAGATAGGGCAAGTTCAAAAATTGCTTTTATAAGCAGTACAGAAGGTGGAATAGACATTGAAAAAGTAGCTTCTGAAACTCCAGAAAAAATTATTACAAATAAGATTGATTTTAAAAGCAACGTCGAGTTTGAGGAAATAGAAAAAATTATAAAACCATTTAATTTTAATAGTGATCAAAAATTAACAGCACAAAAATTAATTAAAGCACTTTATAAAACTCTTATAGAAAAAGATGCAACTTTAATAGAAATCAACCCACTTATAATCACTAAAGATGAAAGAATAGTATGCTTAGATGCAAAAATGAATTTTGATGATAACGCACTTTTTAGAAGGCCAGAAATTTTTAAATTACGAGATTTAAATGAAGAAGACTCTGCTGAGATTGACGCAAGCAAATATGATTTAGCATATATTAAACTTAATGGTTCCATTGGGTGTATGGTTAATGGAGCTGGATTGGCCATGGCAACTATGGATATTATAAAATTATACGGTAAAGAACCAGCAAACTTTTTAGATGTAGGCGGAGGTGCTTCAAAGGAAAAAGTTTCAGCTGCTTTTAAATTAATTCTCTCAGATAAAAATGTCAAAGGAATACTAATAAATATATTTGGTGGAATAATGAGATGTGATGTAATAGCTCAAGGTGTACTTGATGCAGCAAAAGAAACTAATTTAGATGTTCCATTGGTCGTTAGATTAGCAGGCACTAATTATAAAGAAGGAAAAGAAATATTGGATAAATCAGGTCTTAAAATATTATCAGCTACTGATCTAAATGATGCAGCAAAAAAAATAGTTGAGGCTATAAAATAGATGTCTGTGCTAGTTAATAAAAATACAAAAGTTATCTGTCAAGGATTTACAGGTACACATGGAACTTTTCATTCTGAACAAGCATTAAAATATGGAACGCAATTAGTGGGCGGGGTAACACCTAAAAAAGGTGGACAAGAACATCTTGGTCTACCTGTTTTTGATACAGTTGAAGATGCAAAAAAAACTACCGATGCTAGTGCTACAATGATTTATGTGCCTCCAAGATTTGCAGCAGCTGCTATAATTGAGGCAATTGAAGCAAAAATGGAACTTATAGTTTGTATTACAGAAGGAATACCAATTATAGATATGATTAAAGTAAAACAAATTTTAGCTAAAAGTAATAGTCGTCTAATAGGACCTAATTGTCCTGGAATTATAACCCCAGATGAGTGTAAAATTGGAATTATGCCAGGTAGTATTCACAAAAAAGGTTCTGTTGGCATAGTTTCTAGATCCGGAACTTTAACATATGAAGCTGTCGCGCAAACTACAGCCAATGGAATGGGCCAATCAACTTGTATTGGTATAGGCGGAGATCCAATTAATGGAACTAACTTTATTGATTGTATAGATTTATTTTTAAAAGACGATGAAACAAAATCTATAATTATGATTGGTGAAATTGGTGGTGCAGCAGAGGAAGAAGCTTCAGAATTTATTAAAAAATCAAAAATTAAAAAACCTATGGTTGGTTTTATCGCAGGGCTTACAGCTCCTCCAGGTAGAAGAATGGGACATGCAGGAGCGATTATATCAGGTGGTAAAGGTGGTGCGGAAGATAAGATTGAAAAGATGAAATCAGCAGGAATAACTATATCAAAATCTCCAGCAGATATTGGTAAAACACTACTTGAAAAACTAAGTAACTAATAAAAAAAAAAATATGTTATTATAAGATATTAAAATGTCATCATCCCAAGATAACAATATATTTAAAAAGACTTCTTTTTTAGCTGGGAGTAATTCAGGTTTTATAGAAGAGTACTATTCAGATTATCTGAACAATCCGAGTAAATTACCCGAAGGATGGAAAGAGTTTTTTGATGGACTTAAAGAAAATGAAGAAATTATTTCTAAAACTTTAGAAGGACCAAGTTGGGCTCCCAAAAAAAAAAATAAAAAAGATAATTTTGATTTAGAAAATTTTTTTAAAAAAGAACAGTTAAAAGAAAAAAATATTATTAATCCTTCCTTAGTTGAAGATTCTGCTAAGAGTTCTGTAAGAGCAATAATGTTAATTCGAGCATACAGAATTAGAGGACATCTAATTGCTAATCTTGACCCTCTAGGACTTATGTCTAGAAATGAACATCCTGAATTAAAACCTGAAACATATGGATTTACAAAAAATGATCTTAATAAAAAAATATTTTTAGATGGCGTGTTAGGAATCCAAGAAGCAACGTTAGAGGAAATTTTAAATATTCTAAAAAAAACTTATTGTGGAAATATAGGGTATGAATTTATGCATATGGGAGATCCAGATGAAAAAAATTGGATTAGAGACAGAATAGAAGGACCTGAAAAAGAAGTTACTTTTACAGAAAATGGTAAAAAAGCAATTTTGAATAAGATAATTGCAGCAGAAGGTTTTGAAAAATATCTACATGTAAAATTCGTAGGAACAAAACGATTTGGAATAGACGGGGGAGAGTCTTTAATACCTGCCCTTGAACAAATAATAAAAAGGGGAGGAAATTTAGGAGTAAAAGAAATCAAGATTGGCATGTCTCATAGAGGCAGATTAAATGTTTTGTCTAATGTTATGGGAAAGTCATTTAAAGCAATTTTTAACGAGTTTTTTGGTAGCGCAGTTGAGGCTAAAAGGGATTTTGAAGGAGATGTAAAATATCATTTAGGTGCATCGTCCAATCGAGAGTTTGATGGCAATGTTGTTCACATCAGTTTGACAGATAATCCATCACATCTCGAAGCTGTTAACCCCGTAGTATTAGGACAAGTAAGAGCAAAACAATTTTTTCACAAAGACCCAGAAAGAAAAAAAGTTATACCGGTATTAATTCATGGTGATGCTGCTTTTGCTGGACAAGGAATAGTTGCTGAGTGTTTTGCCATGTCGGGATTGCCAGGTCATAATATAGGTGGAACAATTCATATTATAGTTAACAATCAGATAGGATTCACAACATCTCCAAGATTTGCAAGATCTTCACCTTATCCAAGCGAAGTAGCTAAAATTGCTCAGGCACCCATTTTACACGTTAATGGAGACGATCCTGAAGCAGTAGTACATTGTGCTAAAATTGCAACTGAGTTTAGACAACAATTTAATCGAGATATTGTAATTGACATGTTCTGCTATCGAAGATTTGGGCACAATGAAGGTGATGAGCCCTCATTTACACAACCCTTAATGTATAAAAAAATAAAATCTCACCCCACATCTCTTAAAATTTACTCTGAAGAATTAATAAAACAGAAACTCTTTACTAAAGAAAAAGTAGACGAAGAAGTAAATAATTTTAAATCATATTTAGAAAAAGAGTTTGTAGAATCTAAAAACTATAAACCAGAACTTAAATGGTTTGATGGAGTCTGGTCAAGATTTATTCCCACGCCTGGAAAAGATAGGAGAGGTGTTAGTGGTGTCGAGAAAGATAGAATTAATTCAATAGGAAAAAAAATAACAACTGTTCCTGATAACTTTAATATACATAAAACACTAAAAAAAATTTTTGAAAACAAGAAAAAAATGTTTACAGAAAACTTACCTATTGACTGGTCAACCGCAGAAACTTTAGCATTTGGAACTCTTTTAGAGGAAGGTTTTTCTGTGAGGTTGTCAGGGCAAGATTCTGGCAGAGGAACTTTCAGTCAGAGACATTCTGTACTTCGAAATCAAGATAGTCACGAAAGGTATATTCCTTTAAATAATATTTCAAAGAATCAAAAAAAATTTGAAGTTATAGACACACTTTTATCTGAATTAGCTGTTCTAGGTTTTGAATTTGGCTATTCTTTATCAGAACCTGAAACCTTAGTGCTGTGGGAAGCCCAATTTGGCGACTTTGCAAATGGTGCACAAATTATTATTGATCAATTCATAACTTCAGGTGAGTCTAAATGGGGAAGAGCTAGCGGTTTGGTAATGTTATTACCTCACGGTTACGAAGGTCAGGGACCAGAACATTCTTCTGCTAGATTAGAAAGATTCTTACAATTGTGTGCACAAGACAATATCCAAGTAGTAAATTGCACAACACCAGCTAATTATTTTCATGCTTTAAGAAGACAAATGCATAGAGAATTTAGAAAGCCACTTATAATTATGACGCCAAAATCTTTACTAAGACACAAACAATGTGTGTCGACTCTAGATGATTTTACTAAAAATACTTCTTTTCACAGAGTTTTGTCAGATCGAGCCTATACGAGTGAGTACGGTTTAATTAAGCTAAAAAAAGATAACCAAATTAATAAAGTGGTTATTTGCTCGGGTAAAATTTATTTTGATTTAGTTGAAGCTAGAGAAAAAAAAAAAAATGATAGAATTGTTTTTATTCGGTTAGAACAAATCTATCCATTCCCAGTCAAAAGACTAGGCAAAGAATTAAAAAGATACGCTAAAAATGCAGATATTTATTGGTGTCAAGAGGAACCAAAAAATATGGGTGCTTGGAATACAGTTAATCACTTTATTAACAGAACCCTAGAAATCATCAGTCATAAGGAAAAAAATGTTGAATATGTTGGAAGAAGACCATCTGCCTCTACCGCGACAGGGAATCTTAATAAACACCTTGCACAACAAAAAGAAATATTGGAAAAGGTGGTTGGAAAAATTAATTAATGTCTGATCGTATACTAGTCCCAGTCCTTGGAGAATCTGTAACAGAAG
>Ga0115003_10004396_pt1 | contig 10866 bp, 6 predicted proteins | sample ArcticOcean_MG_C_7_FD_88736 | JGI IMG/M metagenome (GOLD analysis project Ga0115003, IMG submission 88736) | Marine microbial communities from western Arctic Ocean - ArcticOcean_MG_CB11_88 | ecosystem: Environmental > Aquatic > Marine > Oceanic | place: Arctic Ocean: Canada Basin | collected... | reverse complement strand
TTGAGAACCGTTGTCTGGAGAATTCGAACGATGAATGAATCAGCAAACGAAAATATGATCGTTGGATTGGATATTGGTACTTCCAAGGTCGTGGCGATAGTTGGGGATATAAACTCGGATGGCGGTTTGGATATCGTCGGCATTGGCAGTCACCGTTCTCGCGGGCTTAAAAAAGGCACTGTAGTCAATATCGAATCGACCGTTGAATCCATTCAGCGTGCAATCGAAGAAGCGGAGCTTATGGCGGGGTGCCAGATTCATTCAGTCTATGCAGGGATTGCCGGCAGTCATATCCGCAGCATGAATTCTCATGGGATCGTGGCGATTCGAGACGGCGAGGTTATAAAGGCCGATATCGAGCGCGTTATTGATGCGGCGCAAGCTGTTGCTATCCCCGCTGACCAGAAAGTTCTGCATATACTTCCGCAGGAATACATCATCGATTCGCAGGAAGGTGTTAAAGAGCCGCTGGGTATGTCCGGTGTTCGTCTTGAGGCGAAGGTCCATCTGGTCACCTGCGCGATTAACGCAGTACAGAATATTGAGAAATGCATTAAGCGCTGCGGTCTAGAGACTGAGGAAATTATTCTAGAACAATTGGCCTCCGCCTACAGTGTTCTTACCGATGATGAGAAAGAACTCGGTGTTTGTCTCGTGGATATTGGCGGAGGCACTACTGATATCGCAATTTTTACAGAAGGCGCTATACGCCACACGGGTGTCATTCCGATTGCGGGCGATCAGGTAACGAATGATATAGCCATGGCCCTTCGAACGCCGACAGAAAACGCAGAAGAGATAAAGATCAAATATGCCTGCGCTCTGACTCAATTGGCTAGCGCCGACGAGACTCTGAAGGTTCCTAGCGTCGGAGATCGAGCGCCAAGAGAACTTTCCAGGCAGGCCTTGGCCGAGGTGGTTGAACCACGCTATGACGAGTTATTTACGCTAGTACAAGCCGAGTTGCAGCGAAGTGGATTCGAAAATCTGCTAGCAGCGGGCATTGTACTAACCGGCGGTACTAGCAAAATGGAGGGTGTTGTGGATCTGGCTGAAGAAATATTCCATGCCCCGGTACGCATCGGAGCGCCTCATAATATCAGCGGTTTAGCCGATATTGTAAGAAACCCAATTTATTCTACTGGTGTTGGATTGTTGTTGTACGGCTTAAAGCAATATCAGGAAAGAGGTGGAATCGAGTCTAAGAGTGAGTCACGGATTCAAATTGTGGACAGAGTAAAGAGCTGGCTTCAAGGAAATTTTTAGTTTTAACCTTAATGGGTCAATAACCGATACAGTAAAAGAAGTATAAATGAGAGGGCTATATGTTTGAATTAGTCGAGAATGTTGCGCAGAGCGCTGAAATTAAAGTCATAGGCGTTGGTGGTGGGGGCGGAAACGCTGTGCACCATATGATTAATAATCAGGTAGAGGGTGTGGAGTTTATCTGTGCAAACACAGATGCACAGGCGCTGCATAACCTAAAAGCCAAGACGATATTACAGATGGGTAGCAATATAACCAAAGGTCTTGGTGCGGGAGCAAATCCTGAGATCGGCCGACAGGCAGCGTTGGAAGATAGGGATGAGATCGCTGAAATTTTATCCGGCGCAGATATGGTATTTATAACGGCCGGTATGGGTGGAGGGACAGGAACTGGTGCCGCGCCTATCGTTGCCGAAGTGGCTCGCGAGATGGGCATCCTAACTGTCGCGATCGTGACTCGACCTTTCCCCTTCGAGGGTAAAAAGCGTTCAAAGATTGCGGAAGAGGGTATTCAGCTGCTCAAAGAGCATGTGGACTCTCTAATTACTATCCCGAATGAAAAATTGTTGGACGTACTGGGTAAAGAAGCAACGCTGCTGGAAGCATTTAAAGCCGCTAACGATGTGCTATTAGGCGCGGTGAAAGGCATTGCCGATTTAATCATGAACCCAGGCATGATTAACGTGGATTTCGCCGATGTTAAGACGGTCATGTCTGAGATGGGCATGGCTATGATGGGCACGGGTACGGCGGTTGGGGCTGATCGGGCTCGGGAGGCAGCAGAAGCTGCGATTCGTAGCCCGCTATTAGAAGACGTGAACCTGCAAGGCGCACGCGGAATTTTGGTTAATATCACAGCTGGAGAGAATCTATCTTTGGGTGAGTTTTCTGAGGTTGGTGACACTATCGAAGAATTTGCTTCGGATGATGCAACGGTAGTGGTTGGCACAGTGATCGATCCAAGTCTCGAGAATGAAATGCGCGTTACTGTCGTAGCTACTGGTCTAGGAGATAAGCACGCGAAGCCCACTAAAGTTGTGGACAATACTAACAGGGGAATAACACCCGATTACCGTCAGCTTGATAAGCCAGCGGTGATGCGCAGGCAGGCTTCTTCACGAGCATCTGCTGCGGTTGTGGGGGCCGATACCGACATGGACTATCTTGATATTCCCGCCTTTCTAAGAAAGCAGGCGGACTAGGATCCTAGGAATGTCACAGCAGGGTTTCTGTAGGGTATTTCTCACTTGCTGCTTTTGAACGGCCTTAGTTAAGGCAAGTATTTGGGGTAGTGAGCGGATTTTCCCTTATTGGGTTATCCCTAGAATTTTGCTACCATGGCGAGCCTTTGTTAATGACCGTCGTTGTGAGCTGAAACCGCTCGTTCTCGGGTCTAATGTTGGTGAACTAGTAGAACACGGAATACCCATTTCAGACATAGGACTAACTCTTGATCGCAATGTCACATGACATTGCATCCCGAACGCCTGAGATTTCCCTGTTTTTCCGACTAAATAAGACACGACGTGAAGACCTATGCTGAGACAAAGAACTCTGAAGAATGTTATTCGCGCCACGGGCGTTGGCTTGCACACTGGTGAGAAGGTCTACCTAACTCTTAGGCCAGCCCCAGTAAACACTGGTATCGTCTTTACCCGCGTAGATCTAGATATACCCGTTCAGATTCCTGCCCGCGCATCTAATGTAGGCGATACAACTCTCTCTACTTGCCTCGTTAAAGATGACGTTAGAATTTCTACTATTGAGCATTTGATGTCGGCGCTGTCAGGCTTGGGCATCGACAATGCCTTTATCGATGTAAGTGCACCTGAAGTGCCGATCATGGATGGCAGTGCTGGCCCATTCGTTTTTCTTATACAATCTGCTGGAATCACGGAGCAATCAGAATTAAAGCGCTTCATTAAAATAAAGAAGCCGTTATATTTGAAGCATGGCGACAAAGCCGTCAGTCTCGAGCCGTTTAATGGCTTCAAGGTTAGCTACACACTTCTTTACGACCACCCCGTCTACAAGAAATACACGAAGAGCGCGACCATCGACTTCTCTACCACTTCTTTTGTTAAGGAAGTAAGCCGTGCGCGTACCTTCGGATTCATGCATGAATTCGAGGAATTGCGTAATAGGAATTTGGCATTAGGTGCGAGTATGTACAATGCCATCGCGGTAGGTGACTATAAAGTCTTGAACGAGGATGGCTTGCGCTACGAAGACGAGTTCGTAAAGCATAAGATCCTTGATTCTATTGGAGATTTATACCTGCTTGGCAATAGTTTGATAGGCGAGTTCAAGGGGTATAAATCTGGACATGCCCTGAATAATGCTTTACTAAGAATGCTCGAAGTGAATGAGGATGCTTGGGAGATAGTCAGTTTTGACAGTGATACAAATGTGCCTATTTCCTACATGAAACCGGTGTTGGCAGCTTAGTTCTGCCGTGCTATTCTAACTATCTGATTTTAATAAACATAGTTGGGCGTTGAAGTTCTCGATTAGCCCCAAGTTTTAATAGGCTTACTGAGACAACGCTTACGCAATGAAAGTTATCCTAGTCGACCAGCGTCATGGTCACACTAAAACTATTGTCCTTAAGGGATGGCTGAAAGGTCTCCTTTCCCTTTGCCTTCTCGGTGCCCCAGTTGCCTTGGGCTACTTTGGCTATGGGCTCGCAGTTTCTCAGAACAACGGTGCCTTCAGCGAAGAGTCTGCGCAAAATTGGGAGCGCCAGATTCGCATACAGACTGAACAAATATCCGAAATTAAAGAAGAATCGGTACAACAGATCGAAGCCCTAACTATGCGGCTTGCAATGTTACAGGCGCGTCTAGTGCGCTTGGATGCTGTTGGGGAACGTATAACTACTATCGCCAATTTGGATGCTGATGAATTTGATTTCAGTGATCCGATTGCCATCGGTGGTCCTGCGATTGGTGTTTCACAGTCCTACTCAGCAGCGGGTTTTATGGACGCTGTTTATCAGCTCGAGCAACAACTGGAAGATCGTCAGCAGCAACTCGAAATTCTTGAAGGCCTGATGACTGATCGAAAAATTCAGTCAGATGTCTTCATCGCAGGCAGGCCTGTAGAAAAAGCCTGGATCGCTTCGCGTTTCGGCCAGCGTCCTGATCCTATTACTGGGCGCATAGCTTTCCATGGTGGCATTGACTTCACCACTGGCAAATCGGGTGCTGAGATTAATACCGTGGCAGCAGGTGTCATCACTTGGTCTGGGCCTCGATCGGGCTACGGCTTGATGGTTGAGGTCAATCACGGCAACGGATTCACTACACGCTACGCCCACTCAGAAAAGCTATTGGTGGACGTTGGCGATATCGTAATGAAGGGTCAGAACATCGCGCTAGTTGGTTCTACTGGCCGTTCAACAGGGCCTCATGTGCATTTTGAGGTTTACAAGAACGGCAGAGTCGTCGACCCAGCCGCCTATATACACCGCACAGCAAGATAATTATCCCCTGCTTAAAACCAATCTAATTGGTCTTTGCCGGTCTGTCTGAGCAACCCTCATCATTCCCGTTGGAGATCAGCGTATCGAATTAACCTATTGATAGAGAAAAATGAGCATATTAAACAGAATATTTGGAAGTAGTAACACGCGCAAGCTGAAGAAATTGCAAAAGACCGTAGCTCGTATCACCGAGCTTGAAGCCTCATTAGAAGCACTTTCCGATGAAGAGTTGAAAGCCAAGACGGACGAATTTAAACAACGCTTCGATGCCGGTGAATCAACTGACGCGCTGCTGCCCGAAGCATTCGCCGTTGTTCGTGAAGCGAGTAAGCGAACGTTACAGATGCGCCATTTCGATGTGCAGATGATCGGTGGAATCGTATTGCATGAAGGGAGTATCTCAGAGATGAGAACTGGTGAGGGCAAGACGCTTATGGCGACCTTGCCGGCCTATCTAAACGGTCTTACCAAGAAAGGTGTTCACCTAGTTACGGTAAATGAATATCTTGCAGAGCGGGATGCGAACTGGATGCGCCCACTGTATGAGTTTCTAGGCCTCACTGTGGGCATCATAGGATCAGGACAGACGCCGGAATTAAAGAAAGAAGCTTATAACAGCTCTATTACCTATGGCACGAACAACGAATTTGGTTTTGATTACTTGCGCGATAACATGGCGTTCCGTCTCGATGACAAAATACAGAGAGAGTTAAATTTTGCGATCGTCGACGAGGTGGATTCAATTCTCATCGACGAAGCGCGAACTCCGCTGATCATTTCTGGTGCTGCCGAAAATAGCTCCAAGCTCTATGAAGCTATTAACCAGTTGATTCCGAGGTTGGATAAGGGAGTTAAGGCAGAAAAGTCCAAGATGGAAATGATGGACAAGAACTTTGTGCCCGAGGAGTCAGGTCATTTCACGGTTGATGAGAAGAGTCGCCAGGTCGAGCTTACTGAAACTGGGCACGAGTTCGTTGAAGATATTCTGATTCAGAAGAAATTGCTAGCCGAGGGCGAATCACTTTACTCGGCGACCAACTTATCCCTTCTTCATCACGTACATGCTGGCCTAAAGGCGCATAACCTTTTTAATCGAGATATTGAGTACATAGTACAGAATAAAAGCATTGTACTGATTGATGAGCACACTGGTCGGACAATGGAAGGGCGGCGTCTTTCAGAGGGCTTGCATCAGGCACTCGAGGCAAAGGAAAAATTGGAAATTCAGAGTGAGAGTCAGACTCTGGCTTCAACGACATTCCAGAACTATTTTCGCTTGTACAATAATCTGTCTGGTATGACCGGCACGGCCGACACGGAAGCGTTCGAGTTTTCGCAAATATACGGACTGGATGTGGTGGTGATACCAACCAATCAGCCTATGGTGCGTGATGATGCAAACGACCTAATCTATCTTTCCATGGAAGAAAAATTAGAAGCAATCGTTCTTGATGTTACTGAAATGAGCGCCAAGGGCGCGCCCGTACTGGTCGGCACAGCGTCTATCGATACATCTGAGACATTGTCGAACTTTCTAACAAAAGAAAAAATCGAGCATGAAGTACTCAACGCCAAATTCCATGAGCGTGAAGCGGAGATTATTGCTCAGGCAGGAAGGCCTGGGGTGGTGACTATCGCAACTAACATGGCTGGCCGTGGCACCGATATCGTACTGGGCGGGAAATGGGAAGCTGAGGTTGCGGAATTAGAAAACCCTAGCAAAGAACAGATCGAGAAAATAAAAGCGGAGTGGCAGCTACGTCACGATCAGGTTATTGCGGCCGGTGGTCTACACATCGTTGGCACTGAGCGCCACGAATCAAGGCGTATTGATAATCAGCTGCGTGGTCGTTCTGGAAGACAGGGCGATCCTGGATATTCCAGGTTCTATCTGTCCATGGAAGATAACCTGCTTAGAATTTTTGCAACCGATGGAGTGAAGAACTTCATGCGGCGCTTAGGGATGGAGCGCGGAGAAGCCATAGAGCACGGTATGGTAACGAAGCAAATTGAAAAAGCTCAGCGAAAGGTCGAAGGCAGGAATTTCGATATTCGTAAACAATTGCTTGAATATGACAATGTAGCGAATGATCAGCGCACGATCATCTATCGTCAGCGTAACGAGCTGATGGCAAGTGATGATATTTCAGAGCTGTTGAAAGATATGCGTACAGATGTTGTTGGACAGCTTGTCGATGAGTACATCCCTCCTCAGAGTGTTCCCGAACAATGGGATGTTGAAGGATTGCAGAAAGCTATAGATACCGAATTTTCGACTCAGCAAGATATTCAGAAATGGCTCGATGAGGATGACCAGCTTTACGAAGAGCAGCTGAAACAAAAAATTGATGAGATACTCTCTGTCAATTACCAGGAGAAATGTGCTGCAGTGGGTGAAAAGATGCGCGCTTTCGAGAAGCAGATTACATTACAGATATTGGATGGTTTGTGGAAGGATCACCTTGCGACTATGGATCACCTGCGGCAAGGAATATTTTTGCGTAGTTATGGTGGCAAGAATCCGCGACAGGAATATAAACGGGAAGCGTTCGCTCTATTTCAAGATCTGATGACAAACCTGCAGCAGGAAGTTGTTAAGGTCTTGAGTCACGTTAAGATTCGACAAGAAGACAAGGTAGACGCTATTGAGCAGCAACGCGAGCAGGAGCGAGCCAGAGAGAGAGTGAATTTCCAGCATCAAGCCGTATCGGCACTCTCCGAGCCGCCATCGAGCGAGGCATCACCTGCAGGCCGGGGCCAAGGAGAGGGAGAGAAGACAGCTCCATTTATTCGAGAGATGGCTAAGGTAGGAAGGAACGATCCCTGCCCTTGTGGCTCGGGCAAGAAGTATAAAGTCTGCCACGGAAAAATTGGTTAGCTGTCGGCGCCCTATTGTCTGAGAAAGGGAAAGCAGTGTAAGGATTTAAAGATGGCAGTCGGTCCAGGAAGAAAGGTAAGCATCATTCCTATTGAGGGAATTCGCTTAGCAGCCGTGAAAAGCCACATTCGCTACGCTAATCGACTCGATCTTGTCTTGGTTGAAATTGCGGAGGGCTCGACAACGGCTGGCGTGTTTACTCAGAACGCGTTCTGTGCCGCCCCGGTTCGCTTAGCTAGGGAGCGAGTTAAGAATACTGCTAGCCGTTATTTTTTGATTAACACAGGAAATGCAAACGCTGGCACCGGAGCTGAGGGAGAGCTTGCCGCGGTAGCATGTTGCGATGGCTTGGCCGAGATTGCGCAAACTTCATCCCGGCAGGTAGTGCCATTTTCGACAGGGGTTATAGGCGAACAACTTCCTTTTGAGAAGATACTTGTAGCGTTACCTATGCTGTATGAAGCATTGTCTGCTGACGCTTGGCAATCGGCAGCACAGGGAATATTGACAACCGACACACGGCCGAAGCTAGCATCAACAAGTTTTACTACTGCTAACGGCTCGCAGGCAAACATAAGCGGGTTTGCGAAGGGCTCAGGCATGATTCGCCCGAACATGGCAACACTGCTTGCCTATGTTTTTGCGGACGCGCAAATTGAGACACTTCTCCTCGAAAATTTCTTAGATAGCGCTGTAAACAATTCGTTTAACAGAATCACAGTCGATGGTGATACCTCAACCAATGATTGTTGTATGTTGGTTGCCACGGGTAAGGGGTCTCTTGTGATTACGGATGCCGATAGCGAAGCAGCTAGGCAGTTTCAGTCTGAATTGAATGCTGTTTTCGAACAGTTAGCCACCGATTTGATTCGAGATGCAGAAGGCGCCAGCAAATTTATAACGATCGAGGTAAATGAAGGCGCATCTGAGCAGGAATGCCTGGCAGTAGCTTATACGGTAGCGGAATCTCCTTTGGTTAAAACTGCTTTTTTTGCCTCAGATCCGAATTGGGGAAGAATTCTTGCTGCTATCGGCCGTGCCGGTCTTAGCGATCTGGATATTGAGTCCGTCACGGTGGCGCTTGGAGATACACTCTTGGTGTCCAAAGGAGCAGTCGATGCTGCGTATAGTGAGAGAGCAGGGCAGTCAGAGATGGATAAGGACGAGATTCGAGTCCAAATTAACCTTGGCCGTGGGAAGGCTAGGACAAGAGTCTGGACGTCGGACCTTTCCAGCGAGTATGTGCGCATCAATGCGGACTATCGCAGTTAGCACTTTGTTGTGAATAAAAACGCCACTGTCCATGTTGCTGTCGGGGTTCTTCTCAATGACAAGCGCGAAGTATTGATTGCACTACGTCCCACCCAAGCTCATCAAGGCGGCCTTTGGGAATTTCCTGGTGGTAAAGTCGAAGAAGGCGAGTCGGCTGAGCACGCGCTTAACAGAGAATTTGAAGAAGAGTTAGGCATCAGTGTGCAGGCCTGTACTGCGTTAACTCAAATCAGGCACGAATACAGCGACAAGACGGTAATGTTGGATGTTTGGTGTATCGAAAAATATTCCGGGATACCCAAAGGAAGAGAAGGGCAGGCCATCGAATGGCGTGCACTTTCCAAACTACGAGCTACGGATTTCCCCAAGGCTAACGAGCACATAATTCGTGTACTAAACAGCCCAAGAGAATCCCCATCACTGAAAATGTTCAAGATTTGACGCGTTGCGCGTAATCATCCGAGATCAGTTCGGTCTCTTCAGCTCTTCACCTGTTTACCTACAAAAGCTATCAAGGCTTGGAGTCTCGTCTTTCCTCGTGTGTAAGCGTACTGCAAGCGACGAAGAGCCAGGGCGTTAAATTTTAAAGAAAGTCTTCGCTAAGCCCAGAAAGCGACTGCTATAAATAGAATTAGCCAGGAATATTATGGCGACCGAATCGTATTTTTTTGATAAAGTATTCATTAATAAGGCAGCTATAGCTATGTGAAAAGCTAAGCAGCGTAGAGTGATATTGCCGACGTTTATGTTATGCAAATTACTGATATTTAAGCTATTTTTTTGAAAAATGGAAAATTATTTAAAACATTAGCTTGCAAAATGCATGAGCCAGCCTTGTTGGCAGGCTCTTGAGACACTTTGGGGTTTACTATGTTGCAGAAATTGGTATTGGCTAATTTAGTTGCACCGTTGCTTCTGGTTATGAATGTAACCTTTGCAGATTCAGCCGTATTGGTCGCCGATGGCGTGCTGGTTGAGAAAAACCCAGTTATTGTAGACTCAGATGCAATAGACGAGGGAGGCGACACGGCAGCGGCGCTTACGGTCATAGGGGTCGCGGTAAACGCCTCCTATGTTAGTACTGGTGGTTGGGCAGTGACTGGCGCGGATTTTATAGACGCCGCCGTCGCTGTTTTTGATTTTGATATTACGAGCAGTGTAAGCCAAGCAACCCTGACACTGCCAATCGAGGAAGTCTTTACACAGAACGGCCTAGCACCGCTGGAAGTGTATATGTATTCAGACAATGGTGTAGTTGAATTTACCGACTATTCCTCCGGGTTTTCTGCGGCAATTGCAGAGGTTGATGCCGCAGGTCTTACTCAAATCGATATCGATGTGACAGGAGCGGTTAATTCAGCCTTGAATACTGGCCAATATGTTGCGTTTAGAGTTAAGAGTTCAGTGCTGCCATCTAACGTTTTGGATACAGGTATTCCTGCTTGGACGGGAGTTAAATTTCGTACAAACTACTCGCTCACCTTTACATCGGGAGCCGCTCCAGCAATTGCTACAGACTCTGCCCGCTTCGATGGCTATACACTGGGAGTTCAAAATGTAGAGGTGGCCGGAATAGGTGAAATCGCTTTACAGATGCAGATGATTGACGTGAACGATCTAATCTTTCAGCTGACTCAAGCAGAAATCACCGGTACAGGCGTAACTGCGCCACCAGTTTCCGGTGCTGATTTACTGAATTGCAGCGCATTTGCTCCTCCTGCGGTATCGAGCGTCGCTGTCGGTGCATCGAGTTACTCCATTAATTCCGGGGTTTTAGATGTGCCGAGTGTTAATTTCAATGAAGAGCAGCTTTCCTTTAGGTTGGAATTCATAGAAGGCTCTAACCCGATGCTCTTCGAAACGCTTAGCATTGCTGCCGTTCAGTCGGGGCCCTCGGAGGCAACGATTTCAGCGTTGGGTGGCGGTTTAATCACTGAGTCCAGTCAGGACTTTGTGCCTTTGTGCC
>Ga0115003_10004393_pt1 | contig 10872 bp, 9 predicted proteins | sample ArcticOcean_MG_C_7_FD_88736 | JGI IMG/M metagenome (GOLD analysis project Ga0115003, IMG submission 88736) | Marine microbial communities from western Arctic Ocean - ArcticOcean_MG_CB11_88 | ecosystem: Environmental > Aquatic > Marine > Oceanic | place: Arctic Ocean: Canada Basin | collected... | reverse complement strand
TCAATTCAATGCAATTCAATTCATGAGCTCTGGCTTCTGTTCACGAGACTTGGTTTCGTTTTACGAAACCTCGCCTCGCCGCGCCTTCATCGCAAACTCTTCTTCCGGTGACAGGGTGATGCGATGCCGGGCGTAGAGTGCGAAGTAGACAAGTGAAAGTGAAAACCATCCCGCAACGCCATAGACACCAGGGCGATAGTCCGGATTGATAAACAGAAAGATCAGCGTCAGGGCAGCGATCCCACCTGCGACGGCGGCGCCTGTTCTTCCAAGTGGACTCAAATAGGGACGCGTGAGCTGGGTCATCGATTTGATGCGCCAGTATGCCGCCATCTGCATCACGTAGGCGATCACCGCGCCAAAGACCGCCATGTTGAGAAGCACGCCACCGACCGGCACACCGCCGAACCACGCTTCTCCATATTCGATCGCGAGCGCGACCGCATAGCCTGCGACTGCCCCAACAACGAGGGCAACGTGAGGCGTCTTGCGTGTCGGATGTGTGATCGACATCCAGCGCGGGAAGTAACCTGCGCGAGACAGCGAATAGATGTTGCGACCGTAGGCGTAGATAATCGCATGAAAACTTGCGACGAGACCCACGACGGCGGCCAGAGAAAGCACAGTCGTCCCGACCCCGTCTCCGAATATCGTCCGAAAAGCAAGGAAGAGAGGCTCTTCGGAAGCTCCGACCTTCGCCGCGCCGGGCGCGATGCCCGCATTGAGAAACAGCGTAAGCACTGACGCCACGATCAAGGTCGCGATGCCCCACAACAACGCACGCGGCATATCGCGCTTAGGGTCATGACTTTCTTCTGCGGCCAAGGGAAGTTGTTCGATTGCGAGATAGAACCAGATCGCGAAGGGGAGCGATGCCGTAATGCCCGACAACCCGTTTGGAAACCAAAGCGACCCTCCCTCTGTCGGAGCGATATCCAGGGCGTGCTCCCAACGAAAGTGCGGGATGGCTCCGATCCAGAAAACGACGAGGACCGCGAGCGCGAGAATCGTGATCGCCACTGTTAATCGAAAGGTGAGTTCAACGCCTGAGATGTTGATCCCAACGAACAGCGCGTAGAACACAGCCCACCAAACTGGCGCCGGAATTACGACACCAAACGATGCTTCTGCAATCGTGCCCATATAACCCGCAATGCCCACAACGATTACGGCGGGAGTCAGGACGTATTCGATGCTCTCGGCGAGCCCAGTTATGAACCCACCCCAGGGTCCGAAGGCTGTGCGCCCAAACGAATAAGCGCCGCCGGTGTGGGGGAGCGCGGGACTCAATTCGGCGATCGAGTAACACAGGCCGACATACATAACGGCCACGATTGCCGTCGCGACCAAGAGGCCACCAAAGCCTCCGGCCAGCAAGCCAAAGTTCCAACCAAAAAAATCGCCGGAGATGACGGCGCCTACGCCCAGCGCCCACAACGACCACACCCCGGCAAACCTGCGAAGCCCACGCTTTTCAAAATAGCCGGGTTCTGCAGCTGCGTAGCTTACGCTCTCACTCGGTTCGTTGGACATGGATCCCGATCGCGAAATGTCAGGTTAGATTTTTACCGATGGATTGACCGCGGTGTTTTGCATGGCTTCGCCAGCAAGTCACTCATTGCCGTTTCGGTCAGATAAAGCGGCCCAAGTCAGCCCAAGGCGTTCTCGGCGGAATTTTCGAAATATTTTGGCTTGAATTCTTGCCGCATGGCGGAGGGCAAATGTCATCACGAGAGCATTACATTGCAATCGGGTAAGGCGCCCGAGCCCCGCCGCATCAGAAACCCTTCGGTTTAACGCAGCCATGAGGCGCAGGCCGGAAGGCTGTAGAAGCTGTTTTCGATCTGGATACAACTCGGCCAAATGCTTGTAGTGGGCCGAGCTCATGGCCTTTGGCCAGGTGCGGTGGAACAAACACTCTGGAATGTGGATCAGTGGACCGGCCAGGCTTAGCTCGAAACTCAGCAGCCAGTCTTGATGGCGGTGAATCTCGAAGCAGCCAGCATCGACCAGCCGCTGGCGACGCATCATCGCGTACATGGGCTCATAAATTCCAGCTCCGGCGCGGAAGAAGTACAGCAGCCGGGCAACCCGATGCGCCGCATCTTCGGAGTCGGGAAACTCGCCCACGTATTCGTGGAAATCCACATCACCACCTTCGTGATGCAACCCGAAGTATGTGGTGGCAACGACCGCCGTAGGGTTGTCATCCAATGCTTTGACGCACTTGGATGCATAACCGGGTTCCAACCAATCGTCGGAGCCGATCCACCGAAAGTATTCTCCGGTTGTTCGGCTGAACACCCGGTTGAAGTTTCCAACAAGGCCGAGGTTGACGTCGTTCTCTTCTACTCGGATTCGCTTGTCCTTTTTTGCGTAGTCGGACAGAATCTCAAGCGTATGATCGGTAGACCGGTTGTCGCAAATCACCAACTCGAAGTCCGTATAGTCTTGAACGAGAATCGATTCGATACACTTGGAGATCGAAGCCTCTCCATTGCGTACCGGCAATCCAAAACTCACACGCGGTGATTGCGATGACATCGTACTCCTCGCGTCGTTCAAGCGCGGACTCGCTCCAAAGCGAGTCTTCGCGGTGTAGGCCCTTGGACTCTAACCTATTCGTACTTCGGAGCCTTCAGGAAAAAAAAGTTGTTGCAACGTTCCAAAGAAAGCTGCCACACAAATTGACCCTCTAGCCGGCAGTGAGTATCACGCTTGTGGGTCACCGGCGAAATACCAGCGAATAGAACACGGTTGCCAGGCGAGATTGATGCAAGACTCGCACGTAACGGCCGAGTCGGCGGTGCACTTCGACGACAAGGCCCCCGTCTGAGTCCCAACGAGAAGCTTACTTTCCGCTTGCAGGCAGCGGCATTAGATCCGCGTTTGGGCGCATGCGCCTTCTGCCGCGCAGACTCCCAGTCTCGCCAGAACGGGTTTGGGCAAAGCACCGAGCGGCGATACTGTGGCAGGCGAACGTCGCGAAAGTGTTGGGGCAACCTCCTATACTCGGCTGCCCTTGGCAACGATCTGGCACGACGAATGGCCGCGAGGTCGAATCACGAGCGAACCGCGTGGAGTCACAGCTTGAGCGAACAGTCCAACGCGTCTGCAAAGTCGGGACGTTCACTCGGCGAGCGAGCGGCCTCTGGAACTCTCTGGACCGCAATTCGTATTCTATGCGAATACGCCCTGCGTCTCGGCAGCAACTTGATCCTCAGCCGGTTACTCGTACCCGAGTCATTCGGCCTGATGTTGCTCGTGAGCGTGCTCATGACAGGCCTCGCAATGTTCTCCGACGTCGGCATCAGCGCGATCGTCGTTCAAAGCCGACGCGGAGACGAACCCGCCTTTCTCAATACTGTGTGGACCATTCAGGTTATTCGCGGTGCGGTCCTCACGGCCTTCGCATCTCTGCTCGCATTCCCAATGGCACATTTTTATGGGATTCCAGAACTACGCGAGTTGATCTGGGTCGCGAGTCTTACCGCCCTCATCGGCGGCTTCAATTCGATCGCCATGGTAAGCCTGCAACGCCACTTGCAGATCAAGCGCCATGCCGTCATCGAAGTCAGCGGACAGGTTTGGTCCACCAGCGCAACCATTACACTCGGCTTGCTCTATCCGACGGTATGGGCACTCGTGATTGGGGGCTTGATCGGCAGTCTGGGTCGGCTCTTCCTCTCGCATGCCATGACGCCGGAATTTCGCTGCCACTTCAAATGGGAACGCAGTTCCGTTTCGGATCTCGTCGATTTCGGCAAGTGGATCTTCATCTCAACCATTTTGTTCTTTCTGGCCGGGCAATCCGATCGGTTGATTTTTGGCCAGCTCTTTTCGATTGGAAGCCTGGGTGTGTTCAGCTTCGCGATGGTGCTTGCAACGATCCCCACCCAGATCATCTGGCGGATCGGAAGCGCCGTCGTGTTCCCCGCGCTGAGCCGAAGGCGCGAAAGCGAAAAGGGACTCGTTCCGATCTACCGTCGTGCCCGCCTTCCCCTGTTGGTCTTGGGCGGCTTTCCCGTTGCATTCCTCTTGAGTTCGGCGCCGTCACTCATCGAGTTTCTCTATGACCCGCGATACATCGAGGCGGGTTGGATGCTGCAAATCCTCGCGATGGCGACTTGGTTCCAGATCCCCCAATCATCGAGTGGCACGGTGCTGCTCGCACTGGGGATTCCCCGTTCGATCGCCGTGGCCAACGCGGCGAAGTTCGCGGCGCTCATCGTTTTCCTACCCGTTGGATATATGAAGTTCGGCGATGCTGGTGCCATCGCGGGTCTCGCCGGCGCCGAGGTGTTTCGGTACGCCGCGCTCGCGGTCGCGATTCGCAGGCTCAAACTTCCGATCCTGCTCGTAGACGTTGTGATGACGATGCTTGTCGGTGCGGTCTCGCTTGTCGCCCTCACCGTCCACAGCCACCTCGAACAGCTGGGATACGGCCCCCTCGCTCGCATGGGCTCGTGCTTGGTTATCATCTCAGCGCTCTGGATACCGGCGTCGGCTTTTCTACTTCGCAAAGAAATCCCGAATCTTCGCCAAGGTCTCAAAGATCGCCGAGCGCGGAAAAGCGCGGCCTAAAATCCGCTCGGACCAAAACAAGGGACGACCCGTGATATTCAGCGAAACCGAACTCGCCGGCGCATACACCATTGATATTGAGCGCCACGAAGACGCGCGCGGGTTCTTTGCGCGCAGCTTTTGCGTGGAGGAGTTCGCCGAATATGGACTCACCACGCACTGGGTCCAGAGCAATGTCTCGTTCAACGAACATCAGGCAACGATGCGCGGCATGCATTGGCAATCCCCCCCCCATGAAGAGGTCAAACTTGTGCGCTGCACCCAAGGTTCGATCTTCGATGTGATCGTTGACGTACGGGCGGGCTCAGCCACGACCGGTCGCTGGGTCGGCGTAGAGCTCAGCGCACAGAATCGACGCATGCTCTATATCCCCGGCGGCTTCGCTCACGGATTCTTGACCACCGCCGATAAGACGGAAGTTTTTTACGAAATGAGTAGCCCCCATGTCCCCGACGCCGCGCGCGGCTTTTGCTGGAACGATCCCCAGCTTGACATCGCTTGGCCCGGGCCAGTCAATGTCATTTCGGACCGGGACGCGGGATACCCACATCTCGACCTTGCGTTGATCGAAACAGAGACGCAATGAGTGATGCAGTCGGCAAAGAAATTCATGCGTTGATCGAACGGCTGTACCCGATTTGCCGAAGCATCACAGGCGACGGGGTTCGCGCAACGCTCGACATCCTGGGAGAACACATTCCCCTCGTTCGACACGAAGTCCCGAGCGGAACTGAAGTCTTAGATTGGACCGTTCCCCGGGAATGGAATATCCAGGACGCGTACGTGAAAGATCTTGCGGGCAACCGCGTTGTCGACTTCAAGGCGTCCAACCTTCACGTGATGAGCTACAGCACCCCAGTCGCACCTCAGCGAATCACGCTGGATGTCCTACGCGAGCATCTTTACTCGCTCGAAGATCAGCCCGAGCTTATCCCCTATCGCACGACGTACTACGACGAGGCCTGGGGCTTCTGTTTGCCCCACAACCAGCTCGCATCGCTTTCCGACGATGAATATGAGGTCGCCATCGATTCGACTTTGGCCGACGGTTCTCTCAGCTACGGCGAACTTCTCATCGAGGGCGAAACCGATGAAGAAGTTCTGATCTCAGTGCACGTCTGCCACCCGTCGCTCGCAAACGACAATCTCTCCGGCGTTGCCGTCGCAGTCCAACTTGCCAAGCAACTCGCCAAAAACAAGCTTCGCCTGAGTTACCGATTTTTGTTCATCCCCGGCACGATCGGCGCGATCACATGGCTCGCCCGCAACCGGGAAGGAGTCGAGCGCATCACCCATGGCCTGACGTTGGTATGCATCGGCAACGACGAACCACTCCAGTACAAGCGAACCCTCGACGGTTCTCACGACATTGATCGCGCGGTCGAGTACGTGCTCAAATGTCAGGGCAACCTGAGCGAAGTCCGCGACTTTCATCCCTACGGCTACGACGAAAGGCAGTACAACTCACCCGGCTTTCGCATTCCCGTGGGTTCGCTCATGCGCGGTCATCACGGAGAGTTCCCGGAATATCACACTTCGGCCGACAACCTGAGTTTTGTCCGCGCCGACCGATTGGAACACGTCTTCAACACCTTGTTGCAAATCGTTTCGGTGCTCGAGAGCAACCAGTACTACGTCAGCCTTTCACCCTTCGGCGAGCCACAACTAGGACGCAGGGGCCTGTATCAAGGCATGGCGGGCGAGAAAACGCCCGCCAATATCTCAATCGCGATGTTGTGGATACTCCAACTTGCCGACGGGAATCACGACCTGCTGGCCATTGCGAAACGTGCAGGGGTTGCATGGGACGACCTATGTCGTGCGGTAGAATTGCTCGTCGAGCATGACCTCCTAACCCAAGTCGCAGAAGAAAACCTATGAGCGAGAGCAAGTCATGCGGGTTTTGATCACAGGACATGAAGGTTATATCGGCACCGTGATGGCACCGATGTTTCGCGACGAAGGAATCGACGTGGTCGGTCTCGACAGTGGACTTTTTGCGGACTGCAATTTCGGAAGTCAACCAAGCGGTATTCCGGGTATCCGTCGAGACTTGCGCGAGGTTGAGGAGCGAGACCTCGAAGGCTTCGACGCCGTCATTCATCTTGCGGCCATCTCCAATGACCCACTGGGCAACCTCAACCCCGACTGCACCTACGCGATCAACCACCGCGCTTCGGTCCGCCTGGCGGAACTTGCGAAGAAGGTCGGGGTCGAGCGATTTTTGTATTCGTCGTCGTGCAGTGTCTATGGGGCCGCGAGTCCGGACGATGTGCTCGACGAACAGGCTGCCTTCAGCCCGGTGACGCCTTACGCGGAATCGAAGGTTCGTGTCGAAGCCGACCTTGCTCCGTTGGCGAGCGACTCGTTCTGCCCGGTCTACCTCCGCAACGCCACGGTTTATGGCGTGTCACCTCGCTTGCGTGGTGACCTCGTCGTCAACAACCTAGTAGGTTGGGCCATGACGACAGGCCGAGTTCTGCTCAAGAGCGACGGCAGCCCCTGGCGCCCCCTCGTGCATGTCGAAGACGTTTGCCGCGCGTTTCTCGCGGCGCTGCATGCACCAAAACAATCGGTGTACAACCAGGCGTTCAACGTGGGCCGCACCGGTGAAACGTTTCGTATTATCGAAGTCGCGCAAATGGTCGCGGACGCAATCGAAGCGAGCAAAGTTGAAATCGCCGAAGGCGCCGGGCCCGACCCTCGCTGCTATCGCGTGAACTTTGAAAAGATCGAGAACAGCCTGCCCGGATACGACCCGAGTTGGACCGTCGCCAAGGGTGTCGTGCAATTACGTGAAGCCTACACCGCTAACGGTCTTTCCAAAGAAGACTTAGAAGGCAGCCGCTTTTTGCGAATCGCGCGCATCCAAGAACTTCTCGACAGCAAGCGAATCGACGAGGACCTGCGCTTTACGGACATCGAGGGCAGCGCAAAGGGACAGGGGTGAGCCTGACTTTTTCCGCTCAAGGTGCAGAAACGCACGAACCTCCGTGCCGAGGATGTGCCGCCCCACTTCGACATACGTTCGTCGATCTAGGCATGTCGCCGCTGTGCCAGAAGCACCGCAAGCTTGAAGAACTCACCGCGATGGAACCCTTTTACCCCCTCCATGTTTGGGTATGTGAGCAGTGCTTCCTGGTTCAGCTAGAAGAGTTTGTCACCCCCGAAGAGATTTTTGGCGACGGGGAATACGCTTATTTTTCGTCGTTCTCAGACCTCTGGCTCGCACATGCGAAAACCTACGTCGAAGGCTCCGCCGAAAGGTTCGAGCTGGGTCCAAAAAGTTTCGTCGTCGAGGTCGCGAGCAACGACGGATACTTGCTTCAATATTTTAAGCAGCGCGACATTCGCGTCCTCGGTATCGAACCGGCGTCGAACACCGCCGAGGCCGCCCGAGACAAGGGAATCGAAACCCTCATACGCTTCTTTGGCAAAGAGACGGCCGATCATGTTGTAGAAACTTACGGCCACGCGGACTTGATCGCCGGCAACAATGTTCTCGCCCACGTGCCGGACATCAACGACTTCATCGCGGGGCTCAAGGCGTTGCTTGCCAAAAACGGCGTCATCACTATGGAGTTCCCACACTTGCTGCGGCTGATCGAAGGCAACCAGTTCGACACGATCTATCACGAACATTTTTCGTATCTGTCATTCGGGACCGTCGAAGCGCTATTCGCGAAACACGGCCTCACGCTGTTCGACGTTGAAGAGCTGCCTACACACGGGGGGTCGATTCGAATCTTCGCCAAGCATGAAGCGTGTCAAAGCCATACGACGACCGAACGAACCGCGGAACTTCGCGAATTCGAAAAACGCGAAGGCCTTCGCGACCTCGACTACTACGCACGTTTCGCCGAGCGAGTGCGAGAGACCAAGCGGAAGCTTTTAGAATTTCTAATCGAAGCGAAACGCAACGGAAAGTCGGTCGTTGGCTATGGTGCACCGGGTAAGGGAAACACACTGCTCAATTACTGTGGTGTGCGGAGCGACTTCCTCGACTACACCGTCGACCGCAGCCCTCACAAACAAGGCGGATTTCTGCCCGGCACCCATATCCCGATCTTGCATCCCGACGAGATCGCCCGAACGCGACCTGATTTTGTTCTGATTTTGCCATGGAATCTCGAAAAAGAGATCGTCGAGCAGATGGCGTACGTGGGCGAATGGGATGGTAAGTTCGTGGTTCCGATCCCCGAAGTTCGAATTTGTAAAAGCAACCAGGCCCCATAATTTCCAGGGGAGAGGCAGTAATGAAAGTTGTGCTCTTTTGTGGCGGGATGGGAATGCGGTTGCGGGAAGTGTCGGAAGACATTCCGAAGCCACTCGTGCACGTGGGCCAACGCCCGATTCTCTGGAACCTGATGAAGTACTACGCTCACTACGGGCATCGCGATTTTATTCTTTGCCTCGGATACCGCGCCGATGCAATCAAGAACTACTTCATCGACTATGACGAACGACTCACCAACGACTTCGTGCTGACCGACGGTGGCACGAACATGGAACTACTCGGCAAGGACATCGACGATTGGCGCATCACGTTCGTCGACACCGGGATCGACGCCAACATTGGCATGAGATTACGCGCCGTACGTGACCACGTGGGCGACGAGGAAATATTCCTTGCAAACTATGCCGATGGCCTTACGGACCTCCCCCTCGACATGTATCTCGAACGCTTCAAGCAAAGTGGAAAGATTGCGTCGATCATGAGCGTTGTCGCCCCGCTCAGTTTCCACGTCGTTGAAACTGATGACAAAGGAAGCGTCAAGCAACTGAAGCCCATGCAAGGCGATCACATGCGGGTCAACGGTGGGTTCTTCGCGTTCCGCCGAGAATTCTTCGAGTACTTGGGCGAAAACGAAGAGCTCGTCGAAGAACCCTTTCAACGCCTAATTTCAGCCGGCAAGTTGCTTTCCCAAAAGCATGACGGGTTTTGGAGGGCGATGGACACCTTCAAGGACAAAGCCCACTTCGAGCAGATGGAAAACTCGGGGGACACACCGTGGAAGGTTTGGGAACGGAAGCGAGGCCTACCGTGATCCCTATGCTTTTTGGCGCCGAACGTTCCGCGCCCCTCAAAGCGCTCTTCCTCGGCGCGCACTGTGACGACATCGAGATCGGCTGCGGGGGAACGATTCTGCGTCTGCGTGAGTGGTATCCGAATCTCGAAATGCGCTGGATGGTTTTTTCAAGCACCGATGAACGTCGCGCCGAAACACAGAATGCCGCAGCGCGATTCGGCATCGTTGACACCGAGGAAGCTGTCCGTATCGAGCGTTTTCGAGACGGCTACCTGCCGTATGAAGGTGTCGCGGTGAAAGAAGCCATGCACCGCCAGAGTCAAGACTTTGCACCCCACGTTGTCTTCACCCATTTTCGTGAGGACCGCCATCAGGACCACCGCGTTGTTTCTGACCTGACCTGGAATGCGTTTCGCGATCATCTCATTTTCGAATACGAAATCCCGAAATGGGACGGTGATCTCGGTTGTCCAAACTTTTTCGTCCCCCTTGACCCGACGCATGTCGCCGCAAAGCTTGCGATCATTGAAGAGGAATATCTCTCTCAAGCGACGAAAGGTTCATTCGCCCTCGAAGCTTTCCGCGGACTCATGGCAGTTAGAGGTCTCGAGTCGAAGTCACGCGGTGGATACGCGGAAGCATTCTATTGCCGAAAATTTGTTGGCGGCATGGACGCCACGATCGCGCCGTGACCTCGACGCCGTTGGCTGAGCGTCCACTTTTCACGATGATTTCGCGTTCACGAAGTACGTTATCGGTGAGACTGCAAAAAAGCAGCTGTAGGCCTGCGTCTGTTCTCGCGCCTTCCCTCGCCAGATACGGCTACATCATGTCGCTCGTTGCTTGCTTCTATCGCCGTATCACAGCGCCGCACTACAGCGCCGGAGGGCGCTCGGATGGAAACGCGAGCCAGATCCGTGACTGACCCGCGTACAATGACACGTCAAGGAGCAATCAAATGAAGATCGGGTACTTCGGACTCAACATGGGCGTTTTCACCAACCGCGAGGCAATCTTGCGCTTGGCCCGGACCGCGGAAGACGCAGGCTTCGAATCGCTTTGGACCGGGGAGCACGTGGTCGTCGTTGACCCACAGGTCCCTCCGTCTCCCATCCCTCCCGAAACTCCGATGGTCGATACGATCGCAACCCTTGCCTTCGCCGCCGCGGCAACCGAACGGATCAAGCTCGGCAGCGGCATCATCTTGCTCGCCCAACGCAACCCCGTTGTTCTTGCAAAAGAACTCGCGGGCATCGAC
>Ga0115003_10004392_pt1 | contig 10874 bp, 10 predicted proteins | sample ArcticOcean_MG_C_7_FD_88736 | JGI IMG/M metagenome (GOLD analysis project Ga0115003, IMG submission 88736) | Marine microbial communities from western Arctic Ocean - ArcticOcean_MG_CB11_88 | ecosystem: Environmental > Aquatic > Marine > Oceanic | place: Arctic Ocean: Canada Basin | collected... | reverse complement strand
ATTATTTCAGCAGGCATAGCACTTAAATTTAAAACTTCTAAAATTACAACATAGTGAGTCACAAAAACAAGATTCTTTTCACCTTTCCAGTTTTTAATATATTTTTTTAAATCTTTAATTTGTTTTGATTTAGTATGTTTAAATTTTTTATTATAAAATGAATTCAAAAAACTTTGAGACTCAAATGTTTTAAAAGCATAATTGGCTGTATCTTTACATCTACACCATTCGCTTGATAAAACTTTATCTATTTCTACATTATTTTTCTTAAAAAAAATTCCTATATTTATTGATTCTTGAATACCCTCATCGTTTAAATTTCTTTGTGTGGTACAATCAGATAAAAGGAAATTACCTGGATCTCCATTACCTGGGGCATAAGCATGTCTTATAAAAATTAATTTTCCATTCTCTTTAAGTACATCTATAAATGTTTCATCTGCATGAGACTTAACAAATAATAATAATGAAATTATAATTATAATGATTTTCATTAAACTGTTTTGTAGAAAATTTATGCATCACCACTTTCATTAGAATTTATAAATTTTGGCATTATTGGTTGGTCCCATCCTTGCACTGGTTCGATAATCATATTATCACTAAATTCTTGTCTATCGATGTAGGGATACATATCTTCTATTGGTGTTTTCCACCCAAATATTCTTGGTTCATAATTGTGATATTCATGACAATCAACATCTACAATAACAGCCTCATCGGAGTTTAATATTTCATCAATTCTTTCATTAAATTCTGAATTATTTTTAACTTCTAATGTTTTTATTCCATAAGCTTTTGATATCTTAATAAAATCTGGTGGAGAATATCCTCTTGGACCACATGCTTCAGACTTGCCTTCAAAATTAGTCTCTTGATAGGCTTTGGTTATTCCATATATATGATTATTTAAAATAATAGTTTTAATTTTAATATTATAATTTTTAATTGTTTGTAATTCTTGGATGTTCATATTCATGCCACCATCTCCTATGATGCAAACTATTCTCCTTGATGGATCAGCGAAATAAGCACCCATAGCTGCTGAAAAAGAAAAGCCCATAGGGGAATTACCATTATTTGTAAAGTATCTTTGCCCTTTTTTTGTTTCGAAAGCATGGTTACATGTAACTATATTTCCACCACAATCAGCTACAAGAATATCATTTTTTTTCATTTTTTCTGACAGTGTTCTTATAAATGCGTAAGGATGAACTGTATTGCTATTTTTGTAAAAACTTTTTTTAACTGGATCGTATTTTTTTTTCCAATAAATACATTTTTCTAACCATGAATTTTTTTCTGGTTCACTTATATATTTTTTTTTAATTAAAAAATCTTTAAAAATCCTAATGAAATCTTTAGCGTCACAATTAATATTTTCATCAAATGGCACTTGTTGAAATTTTTTATTTAATAATCCTAGGTCAATATCAATCATATATTTCTTTGCTGCTCTAGCAAATGTTTTGACATTTCCACCAGTAATTCTACCAGATATTCTTGAACCAATAGAAATTAGTAAATCTGAATTTTGAATTCCAAAATTTCTTCCTGCGCCACCGTAAGTCCCTACTCTTCCACAATAATATTTATAATCACTAGTTACTACATCTAGAGCGTTCCATGTCGGATACATAGGAATTTTTAATAAATTTCCAAGTTCATGTAATTCATCTATTGCATTAGCATTTTGAACTCCTCCACCAATCAAAAAAACTGGCCTAGATGATTTTTTTAAATCTAAGAATAGTTTTTCCATTTGTACATTTAATTCTAATAAATCATTCTGATTATTTAATTTTTCTAAGTTAAAACCATCAAGTTTATCTGGATCAATTAATGTTTTCTGGACATCAATTGGTATATCCAAAAGAATTGGCCCAGGTCTACCCGTTGTGGCTAAATGAAGTGAGTACTCAAGTTCATATTTTATTGATTTTGGATCAAGTATTAATTTAGTATATTTTGTAACTGATTTAAATATTGAACACATATCTGCTTCTTGAAAACCAGTTTGTCTAATTGAGCTATCAGGTCTTAAAAAATTTGAATTAACTTGACCGGTAATAAATACAGCTGGAACTGAGTCATAATAGCAGTTACCAGCAGAGGTTACGAAGTTCATTCCACCAGGGCCACTTGTGGCAATTGCAACACCAGGGATTTTTTTTCCCTTTACTTTTGCATATCCTTCAGCCGCAAAACCACCCGCTTGTTCGTGAAGAACCGCAACATAGTCTGTTTTTTTATTACGTGAAAAAGCATCTATTAAGTCACCATTAGCAGCACCATATACTACAAATATTTTGTCTACACCAAGATTTGAGTAAAAATTTATTATGTAATCAGCTAATTTAATTTTTGCCATATCCTATTCCACTGTATTAATTTGTTCATACCATTAATAAATTTAGTTTGCACCTTATTGTTAAATTCTAAATTATATTTCTTAGATGAAATTTTAAGAATAGTGTTTTTTGAATTAGTATAATTCAAATTGTTATTTTTAATAATAATTGATTTATTGTTAAAAAGTTTTGAAATTATTTTAGTTATTTCTCTAATAGATTTGTGATCTTTTCCGCTAACATTATACGTTAAAGATTTACCATATTGAATTATATTTAATATCATTATCGTTATATCGGCTATATAACCCCAAGTTCTCACAGATTTACCTTGACCATAAATATATATCTTTTTCTCTAAAAAAGCTCTCTTTAAAATTTGTGGAATAACTCTTGGATCTTTAAAATCTTGACCTGGACCATATGTATGAGCTGGTCTTACTATGTAAACGGGTATTTTATATTTTTTCTTGTAAAATCTACATAGCTCTTCGCCAATTATTTTAGAGTTAATATAAATAGTTTCATTTGAAAACATTCCCACACCTAAGGGTGAATTTTCTTTTATAATTAAGTCTTTTTTTGGGATCTTATAAACAGCAGCCGAGCTTAAATATAAAATTCTAGATCTATATTTAACTGAATGGTTAAGTATAAGTTTCAACAAATTTATATTTAGATTAATTGTACTAAGTTCATTACCAGACCATTTTTTTGGTTGTCCATAAGTGGCGCAGTGAAAAATAAAATCAAATTTTTTATTCAATATTTTTTGAACTTTTTTATCATCATTCAAATTAACTTTAATAAACTGAATTTTATTGTTTTTATAAATTTCTTTGAATATACCCTTTGGTTTATTCAATGAAGCTGAAACTATTTTGCATTTAGTTTGGACTAGTGTAGCTTGTATATATGAAGCTATAAAACTATTACCTCCTAGAATTAATATTTTAGCATTCCTAAATTTATTAAGCTTAACATTATCTAATATATATTTACAATCATCTTCAAGAATTTTATTTTTCACTCTTACCTTTTATTCTAAAAATTAATGATATTTTTTTTAACATCTTGATAAATGCTAATCTTTTAAATCAGAATTAATCATCTCAGATATTAGCATATCAAAATCAATTTTGGGCTTCCATTTTAATATTTTTTTTGCTTTTGAATAATCACCAATAAGATCATGCACCTCATTAGGCCTAAAATATGTTCTATCTTGTTTAATAATTGTTTGAGATTTTTTAATTTCACCCTTTGTTTTTAAAGCCACAGCATATTCCAAGCCTTTTTTATCTTTCTTCCAAATAAATTGTATTTCTAGCTTCTTTAATACTAAATTTGCTAGATCTTTAACTGAATAATTTTTTCCAGTTGCAATAACAAAGTTGTCAGGTTTTTTTTGTTGTAATATTTTCCATTGAGCCTCAACGAATTCTTTGGCATGACCCCAGTCTCTTTTGGAATATAAGTTTCCTAAATATAGGCATTTTTGTTTTCCTTTTAAAACCTTAATTAAACCAATAATTATCTTTCTTGATATAAAATTTTCACCTCTTCTAGGTGACTCATGGTTAAATAGTATTCCATTAGCAGCATACATTGAGTATGCATCTCTATAGTTAATTGTTATCCAATATGAGTAAAGTTTTGCTGTTCCATATGGTGATACTGGAGCAAATCTACTTTTTTCATTATAGGGTTTATCTGGACTATTTCCAAAAATTTCTGAAGTGGAAGCTTGATAAAACTTCATTTTTCTTTTCGTATCAATTAATTTTATAGCTTCAAGAATTCTTAATGTTCCAAGAGAATCTGTTTGTGCGGTATATTCTGCTAGCTCAAAAGATACTCCGACATTACTCTGTGCTGCTAAATTATAGATTTCATCTGGTTGTGTTTTGTTTATTAAATTAAATACATTAGAAAAATCAGTCACATCGCCATAGTGTAATTTTAAGTCTGTTTTTAGATGTTTATCAACATAGATATGATCAATCCTTGTTGTGTGTATTAAGCTAGTTCTTCTCTTTACACCATGAACTTGGTAGTTTTTACTTAATAATAGTTCTGCAAGATAAGAACCATCTTGCCCAGTTACTCCAAATATTAATGCAATTTTTTTTTTCATTTTATATTTATATTAAAAAGCATTTATAATTTAATATTATGAATGAATATATTAATATATCCTATTTTACAGTTATTTGTCTCTATTTGATAAAATTGGTTTCTTATTTGGCCATTTAAAATTAATTTTTGAATCATTCCATTTTAATGATATTTGATCCTCGACATCAGAATATTTTCCAGTAAATGAATATTTATAAGAATATATACAATCTTGTGACAAACATAACCAAGAGTTAAGAAACATTGGTGGAATAATTAAGGATTTTTTATTTTTATCACTCATTATAATTGAGGTGAATTTTAAGTAATTTTTAGATTTAGGCCTATAATCTACTATAACACTCAATATTTTCCCACGTATGCAGGTTACTAATTTCCATGATTTTGCGTCACCATGAAATCCTCTTAATACACCTTTTTTAGAGGTGGTAAACTTATCTAAATTAAATCTAAGTTTATTAGAGTAATTATTATCCCAGGTTGTCCAAATTTCACCTCTAGAATCTTTAAAAGAATCTGTTGTAAAATACTTTACCTCATTTAATTTTTTATCAGAATAAATCTTAAGCTTCATATCAAAATTTAATTTTATTCAAGACAGTACACAGCTTTAAGATCTTGTTTTTATCAAGATCTGGGTAGTTACCAATATATAAAGAATAAAAATGCATATGTTCTGTATTTTGTAGGTTTTTAAAGTTAAATTTATTTCTTAAATTCTTTAAATATGGCTGTCTTAATTGATTGCCACCTCCCGCACTACCAATTCTATATTCAATAGAATTTAAAGTTAAAGTATCGATAACCTTTTTAAACATTGTTTTGTTTTTTTCTTTCATTATTAGGTGTAGGCCATAATTGCTTGAACCTGATAAATTAAAATCAGATATAAAAATATCTTTTCTTAAGTTTTTTAAAAATAATTTATGATTAACATTTCTAATTTTAATATTTCTATTTAATCTTTTTATTTGTTCTAAACCTATTACAGCTGATAATTCATTACTTCTAAAGTTAAACCCTTCGGTTAAAAAAATAAAATCACTATTAAGATCTTTATACTTCGATTTAATCTTTTTAATTAATTTAGGATCTTGTGAGTCTCTTAATAACCCATGACCACGTTTCATCTTAGCAATTCTGTCAATTTCTTTAGAATTTGTTGAAATCATACCTCCTTCAATTGTTGTCATGTGGTGTCCATAATAAAATGAAAAATTGGACATTAATCCAAATGTTCCAATTTTTTTATTTGCCAGTCTAGCACCATGTGACTCACAAACATCTTCGATTAAATGTATTTTTTTATCCTTAATAAATCTTAAAAATTCATGAGAAATTCCAACAAATCCCATTGCATGCGTAACAAAAATTGCTAATGTATTTTTATTAATTTTTTTTTTAACTAATTTTTCATTTAAGGAAAGATTTTCCAAGTTTATATCTACAAATATTGGCTTAAATCCAGCATTTATTACAGCAACTACATCTGAACTCCATGTAAATGCAGGTAATATTATTTCTTTTTTTTTAACATTTAACTCCTTAAGGATGTGAATTGAAATTAAATTTGCCGATGCACCTGAATTAACAAACGTACTATATTTTACACCTAGCCATTTAGACCATTTTTTTTCAAATTCAATAACTTTTGGTCCATTTGTAAAACGATCAGATTTATTAATGAAGTTAATTAGTGTTTTTTTGTCACTTTGTAATATATTATTTGACATTAATGGCCACTTATAATTTTTCATAATTTGCACATTAAATTAATTATCAGTATAAATAAAGTAATTAATATTTATTAAAAAAAATTTATGAATTTATTGTCAATAGTTTTTTCTTTTAGAAATGAAGAGGGAAATATCAAACCTTTGGTAGAGCGAATTTCTTCAACAATGGAAAAAGTACAAAGTTGGAAATATGAAATTATTTTTGTTAATGATGATTCCACAGATGACTCAGAAAAAATTTTATTAGAACTTCAAAAGAATTATCCAATAAAAATAATCAATATGAGCAGAAAATTTGGTGTAGACCCATGTGTTTTAGCTGGATTTAGAAATTGCTCAGGAGATGCTGTGGTATATCTGCATACAGACCAACAAGATCCTCCAGAGATTATTCCTGATTTAATTAAAAAATATATGGAAGGTAATGAAATTGTTCATACAATTCGCACAAAGCGATTTGGTGAAGGTAAGTTTAGAATGTTTGTAACAAAAATTGCCTATAAAACAATTCATCTATTATCTGACATAAAACTTCCTATACAAGCAGGAGACTATAAATTAATTTCTAGGAAAGCACTTGATATAATATTGAAACAAAAAGAATTTAGACCTTATGTAAGAGGTTTGTCCGTATGGGTAGGTTTTAAACAAGATTATGTATATTATGAAAGAGAAGCTCGCGGTAAAGGGAAATCAAAAATGCCCCTTTTATCAGCACCAGTGATAAATGATTATATTCTTGGAATTACAAGTTACTCATTGAAGCCTCTTTATCTGGGAATAATTTTTGGTTTTTTAGCAATTTTAGTATCCTTTTTACTTATAATATATGCTCTTTATTTAAAATTTAGTAATTTAGCTATCCCAGGATCTACAAGCATAATAATAGCTATTTCTTTTTTTTCTGGAATACTATTATTTACCTTGGGAATTATTGGAATTTACTTAGCTAGAATTTTCGAACAAACAAAAGGGAGAGATCAGTATATTATTAGTGATATAAAAGATTATAAATAATTTCTTTTATGAGAAAATTCTATCCATATTTTTTTACTATTTTAGGAATTATACTGTCTACTTTTATTTGGGAATATATCGAGTTTCCATATGATGAAAATAATATTATTAAAGGAGAGTATTTTGAAAAAAAACAAAATCCTTTAAATGATACCATAAGAGGAATATTTTTTCTTTTATTTCCACTCTTTGTTTTTTTTATTTTTTTTCTAAAATACGAAGATTCCCTAGATTTACTAAAATATAAAGAAAACTATTTTCTAAAAAAAGATAGTCATAAAAATTTTAAGAACTCCAAATTAAATTTTATTTCAATTATATTTTTGATATTTGTGATTGTTGAATTTTCATTATTAAATGTTGATGCATTTTTAGGTGAAATTGACACCCATCATGAGGGAACATTTTTAGTAGCACCATTAAATACCTTGTATAAAAAACAGATTTGGCTAGGCACTTTTTTTGACTATGGTGCAATTGGAAATAACGTTGGAATAATATTTTCAAAAATATTTGGAACATACTCAATTGGTATTAATAGATTTGGGAATTTATTTTTTATCCTAATAAATAAAATTTTGTTAATATTGATTTGCAGAAAAATAGTCATAAATTTATCATTAAATAACAATAGCCAAATATTTTTTATAATATTTACCATTTTATCATTAAGTTTAGCGACATATCATTATGATAATGTAACACCATTTCATTCAAGGGTTTTGATATACTTGGTATTCTTTCTTTTATTATTAGAAGTTTTAACAGCCGATAAAGCAAGGCCAATATTAGCTTTTATTTTGGGATTATTCTCATTATTTTCTTTGATGTGCTATGTTGATTTTGGTGCCTATACAAATATTGCTTTACTAATAACAATTACATTCTTAATTTATTATCAAAAGTATTTGAACGCAATAATTATAATTTTTAGTGTAATGCTATCTTGGATACTTTTTTTTATATTTGTACCTTTAGTGGAAATAAATGAGTTTTTTTTTCAGTTTAAATTTTTAACAAATATATCCGAATATTTGCTTGGATTAGAATATCCAAAACCATTTTCTGATAAAGCCACAAGACATACAAAGGCTCTATTATTTATAATCATTTCAGGTATTTTTTTAATAAATTTTTTACTAAATAAAAAATTATTAATAAACTCCAGAACCAAAATTACACTTTTGTTTATTTTTATATCTTCAGTTTTATTATTTAAATCTGGATTAATGCGTTCAGATGGTCCACATATTAAGTATTCTTCAGGATTTTATATGTTTCTAATATATTTTTCCATGACTTATTTTTTTCATTTAATCATTAGTAAAAATAATTTATTTAATAAGATCTTACTTAAAAAAAATTTTAATTATTTAATTTTAATTTTTCTATGCTTTATTACTATTTTAAATAACAATGCATTGAATATTAAGAATATTATAAGTGGTGAAAAAAATATATTTTATCTAATAGAAGTAAATGATGAAAAACTTCTTAATAATAATTATTCATCTTTTATAAAAAGATTTAAGCAAATATCAGATATGGATACCTGCGTTCAACAATTTACTGATGATAATGCATTACCGTATTTTATTAAAAAACCCACCTGCACTCAATTTTACACAAATGCCCACATAATTAGTGGTTGGACCGAAAATAAATTCATAGAACAGCTAAAAAAATCTAAACCCAACTTTATTGTCTACTCCTCTAATATAAATTGGTTTAAAGACAGAAAAAATGCACCTAATGCTGACAATTTTATAATCTCAAATTATTCATTATATGAAAAAATTAATAGTTGGGAAATATATAAAATAAACAATGACTCTTATTAAAAAAAGATTATCAATAAAAGATAATTTTCCTAATCTAAACCAAAAAATTATTAAGTGCAAAAAATGCCCTAGACTAATAAGATTTAGTAAAAAAATTTCAAATACAAAAAGGAAACAGAATATAACAGAGACTTATTGGGGAAAGCCTGTAATTGGCTTTGGTGATGTAAATGCAAAATTAATGATTCTTGGTCTTGCACCTGCAGCACATGGAGGAACAAGAACTGGTAGAGTATTTACGGGAGATAAGTCTGGTGATTTTCTATTTAGCTGTTTACATAAAGTGGGTATTTCCAATTTATCATCCTCTACAGATATAAAGGACGGTTTAAAACTTAATAGTGCCTATATTACCAATATATTAAAATGTGTTCCTCCTGGTGACAAACCATTAAATGAAGAACTGAATAACTGTTCAAATTATCTTAATAATGAAATTCAAAATTTAAAAAACTTAAAAGTTATAATAAGTTTAGGCAAAATTGCATTCGATAGTTGTGTTAAATTTTATAAAAAAAATTTTATAGTTGATAAAAAATTGATATTTAAACATGGTGCTAAATACAGGTTACCAGATGGAAAAACTTTAGTTCCTTGCTATCACCCTAGTCCACGAAATGTTAATACTAAGGTTATTGATAAAAAAAAAATGACAAGTCTACTTAAAATCGCTATGAAAATGCTCTAGATTTTAATGCTATCACAAAAGTAAGGTTTAAAATTTTCAAACAAGGTTCCTGGTATTTTAATGGGTTTACCTTCTTTATTTACAAAAACTAAATGCACTTTTGCTTCAACTATTAGATCTTCTCCTCTTGAGATAAATTGATTCATAAAAAAAGATGTTTTTGTAACTGATTTAACAAAAGACCTGACACTTAACTCATCTTCGAGATGAGCAGAAACTTTGTATTCAATATTGCATGATTTAACTATAATTAAAGCTCCAAAATCCTCTTTAATTTTACAATTATTAAAACCCAGCGTAACCAAAGCTTCAGTTCTGGCTCTCTCTAGAAATTTTAAATAATTGGCATAGTACACAATGCCACCAGCATCAGTATCTTCATAATAAACTTTAAGTTTGTGAAAGAAGTTTTCATGCATTTCTATATACTAACAAAAAAATAATTATTTAACACTAATCTAATATATAATATTTATTAATGAAAATTTATTCAATTTGGTTAATTGGTGTAATTGTTTGGAATTTTGGAGTACCAGATGCTTTGCCAATAGAAGATGTTACAATTGCCATCCTTTTATCATTTTTGAGTATTGGTCTTAAAAAAATTATTAAATAATTTCTATTTGGCTGAAAAATAAATATTTTGATAATAAGATATAGCTTTTAATTTTGAGTTATCTGTGTCTGTCATTATTGCCACTCCAGATATATCTGTAACCTCTATACCATGCAGCTTCCTAAAGTCTTCTTTAACATTAGCTTTAACTGTCACCCATGTATTGGAATTATTTCTTGTTGAAGATAAAACATAATCAATCGATTTTTTTGTATAAGGGCTGGGCCAATTTTTACCCACTTCATTATTGCTGGAAAATACATAATTTATTGCTCTATTTGATAAAGCTGTAGACCCAGTTTTTTTTATAACAAATACTCTAGCAGCGTAATCATGTCCCTTTTTACTATTTTCTACAATGCCAGATAGGCCTTTTTCCACTTTCCATGTAATATTAATAAAAGGAGTTTTTAATAAATTAATTAAAACCTCTTTGCCTAACCCTGAGCCTTTACCTTCGGCCTCAGCTTTAATAAAATTACCATT
>Ga0115003_10004391_pt1 | contig 10875 bp, 11 predicted proteins | sample ArcticOcean_MG_C_7_FD_88736 | JGI IMG/M metagenome (GOLD analysis project Ga0115003, IMG submission 88736) | Marine microbial communities from western Arctic Ocean - ArcticOcean_MG_CB11_88 | ecosystem: Environmental > Aquatic > Marine > Oceanic | place: Arctic Ocean: Canada Basin | collected... | reverse complement strand
ACTGATATTTATAATTATATAAAATCTGTATATTCACATGGAACGACCGAAACTAGATATATTCATGATAAATTAGCTAGTAACTATAGAATGACAAATATACAAGCTGCATTCTTATATGACCAGTTAAATGATATTAAAAATATTTTAGATTTAAAAAATAAAATATTTAATAATTATGATATTTTAGTTAAAGATTTTATTAAAGATGGTAAAATTATAAAATTTATAAATGAAGATAATACTCTACCAGCCAATTGGATGTATTATATTATAATACCTAATAAATTTTTTCAAGATATGGAAATATTTTTTAATGAAAAAATGATTCAAGTAAGACCATTATTTTATGATATAAGAAAACATAAACATTTAGAAGATATAAATGTTAATTATAAAGAATTAGACATTATAAATAATGGGGTTATGTTACCTAGTTTTCCTGAACTTAAATTTGAAGAACAAGAATATATAACTAATTGTTTAAGAGAATTTATTCATCTTTGAAACCAAATTTAGGGGTCATTCTACGATATTGAAAGGGATAATTATCTAATTTAGACCAATCTACATTACTTGCGCTTTTAAAATTGGAATATAAATTAGTATGTTGTATTTGTGTTCCATCATCAGTATATAAATTTATTTCATTATCATTTATTTCATAGTGTATTTTATGCTTTACTAAACAAAGATTTAATAATCCATTATCAACATCATTTCCTAGATAATGTGGTAAATCTTTATAAATATTAGATCGTGTTTTATCAATAAAATGATGATTTTCACATAAATTTAACCACTCATAAATTAATTTCATTACTCTTTCTGTTTTTTTAATAATTAATACTCCTGCATAACAATAAATATTCCATTGATTATTAAATTCTGGATAATATGACATAATAGCATCATTTTTAACATATTGCTGAGCTATATATTTTTTATTGGTTTGAAAAGTTACCATATCATATAAATCATTTTCTAATACTTTTAAATAAAAATTAAGTCTTTCCCTACCATTTTTATTAACATATGTCCCAGCATCACAATATATTAAAATATCATTAAAATTAATTTTATTTAATGCATCACAAATTACTTTAGGTTTCCATATATATAAACCAAAGCCAGCCGGGTTTGCTTTAATAAAAGAGTCATGTTTATCTATATAATCTTTTATATCATATTCATTTGTTTGAAATATTTTATCAAAAATATTCATATCTTTTGCTTGTCTACAAATTCTGTTACCTGTCATATTAACCAGTATTTGTAAATGTACAAAAATTTATTGTCATATTAATAATATAAATATAAAAACTTATATTTATATTATTAATATGGAATTAATAGTTATTAATAATAATAATTTAAAATTATTATATGATTTTACACATAATAAATTACCGGACACATTTAGATATTTTAATTCACGATCTATAAATATAATTAAAAATCATATAGTAACAATAGTAGGAATAGTAGATGAATTACCTATTGCATATGGTCATATTGATAATGAATATAATATAAATTGGTTAGGTATATGTGTATTAAAAGAATTTCATGGAAATGGTTATGGTAAAAAAATTCTTAATTATTTAATTAATTACATATATTTTAACAATATACCAAATATTCAGTTATCTGTTGATATTGATAATTATATTGCTATAAATTTATATCTAAAAAATAAATTTAAGATAAAAAAAATAAATAAAAGTAATTATATTATGACTTTAAATAAATCTATAGAGTTACCTGTATCTATAGGTGAAGCACTAGATAAGCTAACAATTTTAGATATTAAGATGAAAAAAATAACAGACCAGAGAAAATCTGATGTTGAAAAAGAATTTTTATTATTACATTCACAATTAGATGAATATAAAAATAAATATATATTTTTTTATGATATTTTGATGAATATTAATGAAGAAATTTGGGATATGCAAGATTTATTTCGCGAAACAAAAGATAAACAAGAACAAAATAAACTTTGTATAAAAATTATAAAAGAAAATGACAATCGTTTTAGAGTTAAAAAAAAAATAAATAATTTAACTAATTCAGAATTAAAAGAACAAAAAGGATATTCACCTAAAACTGCATTTGTTTTAAGTCACTTAGGATTGGGAGATAATATAACTTTTATAGGAGCTGTCAGATATTTATCTACTTGTTATGATAAAGTAATAGTAGTTTGTAAAAATAAAAATATAATTAATGTTAAGTCATTTTACAGTGATGATCCAGATATTGAAATATTTCAAATAGATGATCATCTTATATCAAGCTCAATAATAATTAATCAATTTAAAGAAAAATATAAAAATCATTTGAATCCAAATAATCTAGATTTATATTTGTGCGGTTCTCATTTAATTAATAAGAAACCTTTTCCTAATAAAAATAGTATACCATTCAATTTTTATCTGGATTGTAATATTGATTATAAATATTTTTGGAAATATTTTTATATTGCTGAATGTAAAAAATCGAAAGAATTATTTAATAAATTAAATACTAATTATGTATTTATACATAATACTGCAAGTACAGGTGAAGTTTTTACAACAAATAATATAGAAAAAAGTTTTAATATAGATAGAAATAATATATTAATTATCAATCCCAATAAAAATATATATAATCAAGAACATAAATTTCATAATTTAGCTCAATTATTTATAAATTTACCATTAATATATTATGTAGATACTATTACAAATGCAGATAAATTATTTTTAACTGATAGTTCTTTTTTTTGTTTGTCATTAAATTTAAGTATTAAAACAAAAGATTGTTATTATTATTCAAGAGGTGATAGTTATAACCACTTATTTAATGATAAAGATTTTCTAAAAAAATTAAAAAAACCATTTTTTCAAAATATTAAATAAATTAATATCATTTAAATAAAATTAAATATAATTAAATATAATTAAATATAATTAAATATAATTAAAAATAGAAAATGAATTAGTAAGTGTAATAATACCTACTTTTAATAGATTTAGCTATTTATTAAATACAGTAGAATCTGTTAAAAATCAAACATATAAAAATTTAGAAATTATTGTAGTTAATGATAAATCCACTCAAACAGAATATTATAATTATAATTGGGATTCAAATAATATAAAAATTATTCATTTAGATAAAAATTCAAAGCAAATCTTTGGGTTTGCATGTGCAGGACATGTTCGAAATGAAGGAATCAAAAAATCATCAAGGAAGTATATTGCATTTTGCGATGATGATGATATATGGTTTCCTAAAAAAATAGAATTACAAATAATTGCTATAAAAAACTCTGGATGTAAAATGTGTAATACTGATGGTTTAATTGGAAATGGTGTTTATAATAAAAATACAAAATATAAAAAATTTAATGCTGAACAAAATTATATAACTTTACAAAATATATACAGAAAAAAAAATAGTAATTTACTTGAAAATGGATTTCCTAAAATTTGGACATTTGATTTTTAAAAAATACATAATTGTATTATTTGTAGTAGTGTTTTAATTGAAAAGAATATTTTAGATAAAATTAATAATTTCCAACTTGTAAAAAATGGACAAGAAGATTACTCTTGTTGGTTGAGAGCATTACAACATACTAATAGTATTTATATTGATGATATATGTTTTTATTATGATAATAATCATGGTAAAGGACAAAATTATTAATCAGTTTTTCTAGTTGCTAAAAATGGAAATGTTTTCATATGTTTAGAATCAAAGTTTTTATCCCAAGTTTCATCTGGTAAAATAATAGTACCATGTATTTTTCTTGCTACACTTAATAATGATTGATCATGTCTATTATCTTTAAAATATGCTCTTTGTTTTGAATTATAATGATCTGTTATTAATAAAGGATTTATTCTTATTTTATCAAGACAATCTTTAAAAATATTAATAACAGCATCGCATTTTTGCATTATTATTATACCTCCAACTAATTGATTTGATGTTTCTATTATATGATTTTCTGGAACATTAAATGCTGCAAATATTTCTTTTGTAGTATATTTTCTCTCTGGATGATTTAATTCAAAAGAAATAATTTTATATTTATTATTTTTTATCATTTCAATATACTCATAAAATCTCTTTTTACCATTTAAATTAATTGAACATCCACTATCGGCATATATTAAAAAATCACCGTTATTTATTTCTTGTAATTTATTAAGAATTATATCAAATTTCCATATCCAATAACCACCTCCTCTATTCAAAGATAAAATTTTTTCAAATTCTTTTACAAAATCATTAGTTAAATCTTCTTTTCCATAACAGTTAATTGAATTAAACCAACCTGTATTTTTTGCTTCATTATATATTCGTTGTTTTGCAATGTTATATTTTTCATCACCATAAGAAATAAAATGTATTTTTTCCATATAATTTATATTAATATAAATATTAATATTTATATAAATATTAATATAAATATTTATATTAATATAAATATATAATGTTTGACACAATAATTATTATACCATATCGTAATAGAAAAACACATATCGAATATTTTATAAAAAATAGTGTACCAATTTTACAAAAAGAATTACCAAACAGTAAACTTGTAATTATAGAACAAGACTGGAATAATAATTTATTCAATAGAGGTTGTTTACTTAATATAGGCGTCAAAGAATACCAAGATAATTCTAAATATATTATAACACATGATGTTGATATAAACCCATTATATAAATCAGTAGTAGAACTTTATAAACCAGATACAGATAATAATAATATAAGGGGGATATACAATCTTTCAAGTAATTGTGATACCTTGGGTGGTATAATCAAAATGAAGACCGATACTTTTATTAAAATTAATGGATTTCCAAATGATATATGGGGTTGGGGCGCCGAAGATATTGCATTAAAACATAGAGCAGATTATTTTAATATTAAAATAACTAAAACATTTATAGAAGATGAAAATTTTAAAAAAAATTACGAACAAATGAATAAAAACGAAAATTTTGTAGTTTTTAATGATATTAATGATAGAAACGGAATAAATAATGGAGTTAATATATATAAATATAATTTATCTAGATTTACTGATAATAAAATAGATAATATATATAGTTCTGGATTCAATAATTTAAATTATAAAATTATTGAAAAAAAACACATCAATGATTATGTAGAATTAATTACTGTTTCTATATAATATTTTTAAATTATTGTAAAAAAATATTATATGAATACTTTGAATTATTTAAATTTTTACAAACAAAAAAATCTATTAGTAATTTGGAGAAAAAAACATTTTACCATTTTCTTTCTACGTATCTATAATAATATAATTATTCAATTGTATAATCAATATTTTCTATATATTTTCTTGTTTGATGCCTATTAGTTCCTGCCCCATAATAAGTTTTTATTTCATTTATTAAAGAATTTTTATCTGTTATCGATAACCAATGGTCTACATCGCTATTCCATGGAAAATTTGATTTATATTTTACATAACCTTCATTGTATAATAAATTAATATCCATTGGCAATGATACATCTATTAATTCTTTATTTGAATCATATATATTTTTATTTATACACATTACATTATTATAATCATACAAAGATAAAATATGATAATTATTTTTATTATAAAAATCATATCCCTGAGATAAGGAATAACCAAAAAAATGATCACTAGCCCACGAATATGATTCATTAAAAAGAACTTCAAATTTTATTGGCGGAGGAATTTTTTCATTTATTTCAGATATTATTATTTTAGGTGTATAATTATCTAATAATATTTGTCTAATTACAGCCAAATCATAACCATCTATATCTATCTTTAAAACATCTAAATTTTTTGGTACATTATGTTGTTCAAAAATTTCTAAAACATTATTTGGTGTTAAAATTTTATGTAAAATTTTATAATTAGACGACATCTTTTTTTCAGCCATTAAACATTTATGTTTATCACCTTCAATATATAAACCCCTATAATTAAAATCATTATTGAATATATTTAAGGGATCCTGTGTTATACCGTCTCCACAACCAATATTTACTATATATCTAGATTCACAAATATTATTAACTAAATTTTTTAAAGACATAATATATATTTACTTATTTATATCTTTATATATTTATATATTAATTAATATTTAAGTTTTTACAAACTAAAAATCCATTTCTTGTATTTCTATTTTCTTCAATAATTTCCCATTTTGTAGGATCGGTTTTAATTTCCTCCACTATTTTTGTACATTTCGCAACATTTATATCATCTAATAATAAATATTTACACCTATCTTTAATCAATTGATATTCAAAATATGTTGTAAATTCCCCCCCATCTAATAAAATGACATCAAATACTTCCGGTAAATCTTCCCTCTCTAAAAATAAATTACATTTTTTCATATTTTCCATATCTACTTTATGCCATTCTTCAAATATAGGATTATTTACACATTGAGGAAATATATCATAAAAATTATCTGGTTGAATATTAAATAAAACTTCATTAAGAATTATTATACTTTTTTCAGCAACATATAAATTACGTGCATCATTACATTTATCATTATTACATTCTAAACTATAAAAAATATAATCATCATTTCTATTTTTTAATATATCCACAAATTGTTTTGTACTACCCATTCCATTCCATGTTCCAATTTCTAAAAATGTTTTATTCTCTATATTTCCAGCTAATTCTCTAATTTTTAAAGAAAAATTATCATTACATATTTGTCCTATATTATTTTGCTTATGTAGCGTATAATTCTTTTTGTCATTATTTTCCCACATATTTATTATTTATTATTTTATATTTTATATTTAAATAATAAATAATAAATATTTATTAGCATATGGAAGAAAATAATAATATTTATGTTTCAAGTAGAGGATTATTAAAATCATGTGATTATTTTTCTAATACACCACAATCAAGTATTAGACAATTAATTAATTATCCACAATTAGAAAAAATAAAAAATATTAAAAATCCTAGTATTTATATTTGCAGTAGTGCAATTCCACATTTTGTAAATGTTATGTTGCCAATTATAGATTATTCATTTATTTTAGTATCTGGTGATTGCGATGAAACAATTCCAAATGAAATTTTAAATAATAATGATTTTATTAATTTAATTAATGATAAAAGAATTTTACATTGGTTTTGTCAAAATATGACATTTGATCATGATAAAATAACAAGAATACCAATAGGTTTGGATTATCATACATTAACACAACGACCATTATGGGGACCAATTAGTAGTTGCCAAGATCAAGAAAAAATGTTAATTATGATTAAAGAAAAATCTGTGCCATTTTATAATAGAGAAATAAAATGTTATGCAAATTTTCATTTTTCTATGGATACAAAATTAGGTTATGACAGAAGAGATGCTTATCAAAAACTAAATAAAGATATTATATATTATGAAGAAAATAAAGTATCGCGTTTAGATACATGGAATAAACAAAAAGATTTTGCTTTTGTAATATGTCCTCATGGTGGAGGACTAGATTGTCACAGGAATTGGGAAGCATTATGTTTAGGATGTATTCCCATTGTTAAAAGATCTGCGATTGATAAATTATATGAAAATTTACCTGTTTTAATTGTAAATGAATGGAATGATATTGATAATAATTTATTAAATAATACAATAAATGATTATAAAAAAAAATTTGAAAATAGCGAATTTAATATGGAAAAAATTAAACTGTGTTATTGGAGTAATTTAATAAATAGTTATAAATAAAATATATAAAAAATAATTATTATATATTTATTATATGGAAAACAAATTTATAATTTATGATAATACTCCTTGGGAAAAACAATTGTTATTTCAAGATTTATTAAAAATTAATTTTGATAATAATTCTAAAATAATTTGTACTAATAATAATTTATCTTATAAAAATATAGAAAATTGGAAAAATATTAATAACATAAATAATATAATTAATAATAATATTTTTATTTTTTCATCAAATACATCACAGTTAAGTGATATTTTAATTATGGTTAAATTTTTAAAACCAAATATAATTATACATTTATCCGATGAATGGGGCACTAAAAATGATTATCAAATTTTATCAAAATACACAAAACTTTTATTAAGACAATATTATCATCAACATTATAATAATTATAATAATATTTTTTATTTACCTTGTTGCTATATGGATAAAATGCTTGAAAATAATTATAAAGAAATAAAATTAAAATCTCCAAAAGATAGAAAATTTAAATGGAGCTTTGTTGGCAATATTAAACAAGATAGATTACAAATGATTATTACAATGAAAAAAATAAATGAAAGTTATGCAGGTAAAGCTTCAACAGAAGAAATGAAAAATATTTATAGAGATTCTATTTTTGTTTGTCATAGTAAAGGTAATGTAACATATGATTGTTCTAGACCATATGAAGCATCTATTTGCGGAGCAATACCAATTATAGTATGTTCTAAAAATGAATTCGAAACTACTTTTTCAAAACAAGAAAATCCACCATGGTTAAGATATGATTCATGGGAAGAAGCACATGATTCGTGTTTAGAATTATTAAAAGATATGGATAAATTAGAAACTATGGGCAAAAAATGTTTTGAATGGTGGAATAAAAGAATAAATAATATCAATAATTTAATTCTGGAAAATCTATAAATAAAATTAATATAATAATAAAAATAAATAAATATATAAATTATTATTATATATTTATTTATGTCATCCTGTTTAATATGCGGATGTGTTAAAAATTGTCAAATATACTTAGACAATGTATTTAAAAATATAGAAAAAATTCAAAAATTATTTAAAAAAAACAATATTATTATTAGTTTTGATATATCAAATGATTTTACATTAAAAAAACTTATAGAATTAAAACAAAAATTTGATATTGATATTATTATTAATAAAGATCCAATTACTAATAATAGAACAATTAATATTGAATATGCTAGAAATAAAATAATAGATAAAATTTATAATGAATACAGTGATTATGATTATTTTATTATGATTGATATGGATGATGTATCAAGTAAACCAATAAATATAAATATATTAGAAGAAATATTAGATGAAAAAAAAATAAATATTTGGGATGGGCTATTTTTTAATAATGAAAATTATTATGATTTTTGGGCATTAAATTTTAAAGATTTTCAATATTCTTGTTGGCATTCAAATAATGTTAAAAAATTAATTAATCATATGAATAATGAATTTAAAGAAGAATGTAAAAATAAGGAATTTATAGAATGTCAATCCGCATTTGGTGGGTTTGGAATTTATAAAGTATCTAAATTTATAAATTGTAGATATAGAAGTTTAATTGATTTGACATTATTTAACAATGAAAATCTTAAAAATTTATATATTAATTATAACATTAAATTTATTATCAATAATAATATATACGATTGTGAACATAGATATTTTCATTTAAATGCGATTAAACAAAATAATGTTAAATTATTTATTTATAATAAAAATTTATTCCCACCATATATTGGCGAACATACAAAAATATTAGAATAATTTGAATTAGTTATTACTTTCTAAATATTTTTGTATTAATAATTTATGCTTATTTGCTAATTCTTGTGTTTCCAATCTTAATTTCATTACATTATGTGAAAATATTTTTTGTCCAGCCATTGGTATATTATTTCCTGTAAAATTTGGATCATTATTTATATCATATCTTGGAGCACCGCCATTATTTTCTGCAAAATGATTATGCAAGGGGTATAAATATTTTGGATGATAAACCATATTATACCAATCATCACAACACCAATTTTTTATTTCTTCTGGAAAATACCAACCAAAAATTTCCATATGTTTTCGTGAAACAAAAGATTGTGTTAAAATACGATTATTATTATTAATTGGACCGGTCAAACCAATATTATTTTTACTTTTTAACATTTCAATACTATCTTTTATCCAACCTTTAGTTTTAAAAACAATATCATCACCACATTGATAAAAATAATCATAACCATCTTCATATGCTTTTTTAAATAAAACATTCCACATTATTGTATGATGACCTTTAGGAATTTTAGTATTATCATATACTATAAATTCAAATTCTAAGTTTGGAAAAACTTTATTAAATCTAAAAATTTCCTCTTGTTCTTCTTTTTTATCAAAAATTCTATCATTTTTATCTATTCCAATATAAAATTTATAATTATATTCTTTATCACAAGTTAATAATAATGTTTTTAAAGTCATATTATACAAATAACTATCTTTAATATTCTTCCATTCATCGCGTTTATTACTTGTTGTAATAATTAAAAATGATATTTTTTCTTTAGTTTCCATAATATATAATAATAATCAAAATTTTTTTAAATATTAATTTATATTATAATGACTAGTGAAAAAAACGAAAAAAATAATAATAATAATAATAATATTAATAATAATAATAATGAAAATAACAATAATAATAATAATATAATCAATACAACCGGTGATGATATTAATGAAATAAATTACCATATTGAATGGTCTTCACAACTTGAACAAATTTTAGTTGAATGGGCAGATAAAGCAATATGTTATAGATGGCTTCATTCTGCTTCTCATATTAATTATTCTTTCAAAAATAGATGGTTTACTATACCAGTTATTATAATGAGTACATTAACAGGAACAGCTAATTTCGCACAAGAAAGAGTCCCAAAAGAATACCAATCATATTTTTCAATTGGAGTAGGATCAATCAATATTTTAGCAGGAATTATTACCACCATACAACAATTCTTAAAAATAACAGAATTAAATGAAGCACATAGAGTTTCGTCTATTAGT
>Ga0115003_10004390_pt1 | contig 10878 bp, 8 predicted proteins | sample ArcticOcean_MG_C_7_FD_88736 | JGI IMG/M metagenome (GOLD analysis project Ga0115003, IMG submission 88736) | Marine microbial communities from western Arctic Ocean - ArcticOcean_MG_CB11_88 | ecosystem: Environmental > Aquatic > Marine > Oceanic | place: Arctic Ocean: Canada Basin | collected... | reverse complement strand
TGAGTCGCGGCGAATCTTCGTCGAAACGAGGGTGAGGCCGCGGTAGATCAGATCGGACGTACCGAGAACGCGTTCGCGATCCGCGTTCCAAATAAAGGTCTCACGCTCGTCTATCTCGTCGGGGAACTCGTCGATCAACCAGTCCGCCTCGATACGGGCTGCACTTCGCACCATGACCCGCCCGGGTCGCTTGCTATGCCGGTGTTCCTGTAGCGTGAGCGCGAGAGCAAAATCCGCAGCGCCGAGTGCGCTTTCGTCGGAGAGCGTCGCTGTCGTCCCGCCGGTCACGAGAAGGCTGCGTTCGTTGCCTGACTCTCCGCGAACCCTGGCGACACGGTCGGGGTAGGCGCATAACAAAGAGCGCAAGAGGGCTTCTTCCTGGTCCTCGGTTGTGTTCGGGGCGGGGTAAGAATCGGATCCAGCATTCTGCCCTACTCGCTGCCGCGTAATTTTGATGAGCTGCTTGCGCGAGCGATCGACCTGGCGGCAAGCGCCTAAGTGCACACCTGAGTCGACGCCTATGCCGACACTGAGGCCCGCGCCAGACCGAGCGGTGCGTCCGCCCTTTTTGAGAGCGCGATCCATATCTTCCAGGTCAGCGAACACGTCCGCATCGGAGGGCGTGAAGGTCCGCTCACCTCGCCTCCGGATGGACGGTTCAGAGAGCAGGGCCGCGGCCCCCGCGGCCAAGGTGGGAATGCCACGTCGCCGGCCTTCGACGAGCAGCCGTGCAGTTCTGGGATGAAGTGGATAGCGAAGCATTTCGCGTCCGACGTCAGTCAAATGATGGGTCGCGCCGCCGTCCTCTTCACTGATTGCCCCTAACAGTGAGAGCGTGTCGCGAGCGGCCGTGATCGCGGCTTGTGGTGGGATGTCGAGCCAGGCGAGGTCCTCGTATCGGCCAATACCATTTGCATAGAGGTCGAGAAGTGAGTCGCAAAGATCCAGGCGCAACAGTTCGGGAATCTCATGCTCGCTTCGTCCCCGCCAATTGGCTTCGGAATAGAGCCGAATGCAAGTTCCTGGTGCTGTTCGCCCCGCGCGTCCTGCACGCTGAATCGTGGCTGCCCGGGAGATTTCGGCCAGCTCGAGGACGGGCAGCCCCGACCAGGCCTCAAAACTGGCTCGGCGGGCGAGGCCTGTATCAATCACGCAAGTGACACCCTCGGCGGTCACCGAGGTTTCGGCGACGTTTGTGGCCAGAATCAAGGCGCGGCGGCCAGGCGGCGAGAGCGCGCGATGCTGCTCGGCGACATTGAGATCCCCGTGAAGCGGCAAGATCTCAAGGCCCTCGCTTTCAGCCATCGTCGCGCACTCGCGCGCCGCTTTCTTGATCTCGCCCACGCCGGGCAAGAAGACGAGGATGTTGCCTTCGTCGTTGCTGTTGCCGACCCACTCCCTGACGACTCGGGGGACTTGAGCGAGCGCCGGTGCGGCAGCACGGCCGGCATTTGAACGGGCGGGGGGCGGCGGTGACCATCGAATATCGATCGGATAGCTACGCCCCTCGCTCGAATGACGCGGGCAGTCTAGTTCTCGAGCGAACTTCTCACCGTCGAGGGTGGCGGACATAATGATCAGGCCGAGTGGCTCTTTGCGGCGTTTCTGCAACCGGCGGAGTAGGGCCAGATTCAGGTCTGCAGCAATGTGCCGTTCGTGAAACTCATCGAGTACGACGACCGAGATTCCGCGTAGCTCCGGATCATCACGCATTCGTCGGGTCAGCAGCGCTTCGGTCATGTAGCGGATCCGCGTGCGGGCACTGACCTTGGAGTCGAAACGCACTTGATAGCCGCATGTCTCGCCGACTTCTTCGCCGAGCGACTTGCTGACAAAATGAGCGGCCAGTCGCGCGGCGATTCGACGGGGCTCTAGGACGACAATCTCGCCGCTCGCAGCGCAGCCTGCGCGGAGTAGAGCGAGGGGGAGACGAGTCGTCTTACCTGCACCGGGAGCCGCTTCGACGACGACTGTGGCGTGCGAGCGAAGCGAAGCGATGATGTCGGGCAGAAGCTCGTCGATCGGAAAGTCGTGCATAAGGGATCAGCATAGGCGGTAGAGACGTGTCCGCTCGTTTCGATCTTGATCCGAGTAGGCGAGTGCTCCCGCCGTTTAGACTCGATTTTTGGTCAGCTCAGCTTAACGCCGGGGTATCCCTCGTCGGCCAAGCGCGTAGCGATCTCGCGGTATTGCGGGGCCCCGCCCGAGTCGGCGAGGTAGCGGACCTGGCCTTCGCCATGCCCCTCGACGTTTGCGCTGTAGCCGGTGAACCAGCCGCGGCTTTTCAGCAGGAGCATGCGTTCTTGGGGGATAGGCAAAACAAGCCCCGCTTTCAGCACCACCGACATTAGGCGTTCTGACAACTAAGCCCCGACGGGGCTACCGGCCCCTTCCTGGGACGATTTCAAGCTTGTCGCGCGCCCGAGCGGCTCGCGACGCGCAATCGCCTACTGAATCGCCGAAACACGGGCGAGCGAGTCCGCTGGCCCGATCCGAGTCGACCGATATTCTTGGATGCCGTCTCGACTCGACGCGTCTAGCCGCCCGCCCTCACGGATTAGCAGTCGACGATCAACTGTCGTCCGGACGCGACTGTGGGATGCAGTCACTGCAGGTTACGCTCGTCTCTCTAGGTGTAGATCTCAGCGAATGGTGGCGAGAAGCCGCAACGGGAATCTCCGCGGATGGAACAGTTATCACGGGGAGTGGCTTCTATGGAGACAACTCCTACACGTTTGCGTTAGGCCTTCGACAAAACTCTGACGACTGAGAATGCCCAACTCGCGTCACTGTATTCGATGCCTCGGGTCAGTTCGCGGTCGTAGCTGGACCAGTCCATCCACTTCGGTTTATCGGGTTCGGTACGTCCATCAGGGCTTTCGAGACGCCGCAGGATCCGCCCTGGCTGCGTCCTCGCCCGCATGTATCAGCCGTGTGCGGCGGTCATAGTTGCCTAAGACGGCGGAAGTGAATCCAAAATCGGTAATGGCCAGAATCCGCAAGGGACAAAGTTTCGAGGTGTTGCGAGTCTGATGCATGATCCAGCGCGGGACGAAGGCGAGATCACCTCCTTGTATGGGTCTCCAATCCTCCCCCACCTGCACTTCCCCTTGCCCCTCCAGAACGAAGAAGAGGGATTCGTGTGCATGCTTGTGGCGCTCGTTGCGGCTGTCCGGGGCAATCTCAACGATCCTTGTGTCGATCGTCTGCGACTCTGGAAATTCTGTTCGCTGGACAGAGAAGTCGATCTCCAGGCGTTCGTTCTTGTTGCTGTAGTGATCTTCTCGGTGGGGGTCGGTCGTCGACGCAGTCCAACTTTCGGGAGCGACGTTAGTTCCGAGAGGCTGCCGCGATTGGGCGCGAACGATGAGGTCGAGTACCGGCTGAGGGATAGGATTTGTCATGGGCTTCTCCTGGAAGAGCAGTTCTTACAGCACCTGATCTGCATTCTGGGGGTCCAGTGCGCGTCGGTACATCCAATCCCAAAAGACGGACCTCAGGGAGAGTGCCTTGAGCATGCCCCTGCGGAGTTGATGACGAGTGGCCTCGTCGACGGCGAGATCAGCCGAGATGGCCTGCAGCGTCTCTTGGTGATGGTCGTCGACCGCGGTATGTAGCGGAAAGAAGACCGTGTCTCTGGCGCTGAGCTCGGGAATCGTTGCCACCGCCCGGGAGAACGGCTTGTAGATGGTGCTGACGATGTTCTCTGTCCCCAGTCCGAGTGCGCCCACAGCCTCTGCCGGCGTGCCGCTCGACAGTAGGTTCATAAACATCTCCCGCCAGATGACAACTTGATCGGGTTCGGAGTCTAGGTCATGGTCTTTGAGGCCCATCGCCTTGCAGAAACGATTAAAGAGTAGGGGATGCGGCTGCCCGACAATCCACTCGGGTTCGATTCCAACTTCGCCTAGCTCGCTGAGTTCCTCGGTCTCGTAGATGCCAGATTCTTCGGTGAGATTCTCCATCAGGCCAGCGCGATGGCGTGGGTCGCTCAGCCGGGAAATCACGGCGGTCAAGTAGCGCGGAAAATCCTTGGAGTAGCCGTGGTACTGCTGCCCAAAGTCGGCCAGTGCCCAGCGTATATCTGGCAGTTCACCCAAACCCACCGCGTTGAGGTAGGGGTGGACGACTGCACGATGTTGAAGCGATTGCGCGGCTAGTTCCGCAACGAACGCTCGGGGACTTTGTGCCGGTACGCGAGTGTGAGGGATCGATACATCGCGCAGGTTCACGCGCTCCGAGGCGACCGCATCGGCGGTTCTTTCGTGGGATGAAAGCCCTACGGGCAGATCGCTGAAAGGCTCAGAGAGAGGAATTAGGTTTGAGTTCGACATAGCAAATCCTTTTGGGGCTATTGGGTCCGTTTCAGTTGGCGTAGTTGGATACGGGTCCCGTAGGAGGTCTGACCCCGACGTGGCTTGCACGCCCCCTTAAGTGGCTCTTAATAGGTAAGGGAGCGCCTGACGGGGTGCTACCCGAAGAGCCAAAATCCGATCGGGTCCGAGATAAAAACCCCGGCTTCGGTTGCGCTGCCATTGGCTGTGCTCCTGTTGCTCTTCCGACGCCATGGTTGGGAGGTTTAATAAGAGACGGTGGTTCGGGCCGATAGATATCGTTGGAGACCGAAAAAAAGTAGCGCCTCAGCAGCTCCGGGTGACAACCTTGTAACCAGCGCACTCTCGCAGCTCACTGACCCTGCACGGAAAAGTGGACTCATTAGAGGGAGCTAGTCTTTCTCAAGGAGTCCATAATGGCAAAAACGAAGAGAACGAGAAGACGGTTCACAAAGCCAGCGTTGGGTGCCGGATGTAATTCGTCTCCCCGCGCCTTGCGCTGGCCGCAAGGTACTTCGAGTTCCTGCCTCCTCGCCGCCCTCCTCGCCAACGCCGGTAGTCCCCTCTCCGGCACATATTTCATGTGCCAGTAACTAGTCGCACCTCTCCCGTGCCGCTCACACCCAAAAGGAAATGTAGATGCTATTCGCAGACAAAAAATCAAATCTTTTCCTCACACTCTCACTGATTGCGGCCATCTTCTGCACTGCGGCCTCCGCACAAGCCGACGGCGACTCGAAAAAGTCGATGACCGGGATCTGGTTTACCGCCAGCCCCGCGAGCTGGATCGTTCAGACCGAAGTAGGCGCATATCCCGGGACGACCAGCATGCGTTGGGAACTTGAAGAAGATGCAAACGGGATGATCAGCGGATTCAACATCTGGTACTCGCCCAGCGTCTCAGGGGGGCCTGGAACCCGCGGTGCTATGTGCATGGTCGGCGCTCGCGACGGCTCGCGTGTGGTGATCACCGAGTCGTCAGTCGAGGATCGCCTGCTCCCGACCTTCGAGTTCACCTGCACCCACCGCAAGGGCCGCCATGCGCGATGTCTCGGTGCCGGCTTTTCAGACCAGCCGCCGGTCGCCCTCCGAGGTGGTATGACCCGCGTGAAGGACCCGGCGGAGCGTGACACCAATCTCCCAGGCTGGGTGATTGGCGAAGTGCGCGATTTTTGCAATGGGTTGAGCCCACACATACCGACGGTCGTCGAGCCTTATAACTAGCCTCGGCCAGGATAATCGTCTGACAATTCGTAGCCCGAAGACGGGCGGACTAGGTCTTTAACCGCTGAGTCCGCCCGTCCGCATGGGCAGCGACTGGCATCTCCATCAGCGACTTCAGGGGATAGGAAAAACAAGCGGGCTTTTCCGCACCACCGATATTAGGCGTTCTGACAAGCAGGCCCCGACGGGGCTACTCGGCCCCTTCCGGGGGCGGTTCCGTCCAGCCGGACAGGAGCGATTATTTGTTCTGAGTGCGGCCGGGTGGACCGATTTTGCCAACTAGGTGCTCACGTGGCCACAGGTCTCAGAACTCCTCGAAGTCGACCTTGAGCTGCAGAATTTCATCGGGGCCGCCCGTAGGCGATCGTCGCGTCGTCATCTCGCAAACGAGCGAAACCTCAGAGTTCGCTCCAGTACTCTTCAACTGATAATGAAGCTCACTCAAGGTAACCGGTCGGCCGTTCTCCCCAAGCAGTGTCGCGCTTTTGCGGGCGGCATAGGGCTCTCCGTCGACGATGATCAGTCGGCCTGAGACGTCAACGTCATCAATGTATCCGCTGACGTCTTTTGCGGTCGCAACACTCGCCGTGATCGCGAGTAACAGGAATGCTGACCCAATGATCCTAGAAAGAAATCCGTTTTTGCTGGTCGGTCCGTGGAAGAGCTCTGAACGATTCACTTTGTCTCTCTCGTCGCGTAGTGGGGGCTGGATCAATTGAGTTCACGCCAGTAGAGCGTACCGTGCTCGGACTCCGAGGTGCCGCTGTCGATGTTAATCAACTCACCATCCTGCTTACTAATGATAAGACGATTGGATCCAGCGCCAGGAGCGATCGAGAGGCGCGCATCGGTGGGCGCTCCCTTACCGATATCGAGTGCCCGCTGGGTCCCTGCAATCGGGCTTGCGCTGCTAGGCGGGCCAAAGAAGCCTTGGCCACACTTCGCGAGGAAACCATAAAGGAGTGAGTCTCCCGAAGGGTCGCAGACGTTGGAGATGTCCGGTTGGAACGTTGAGGAAAAAAAGAATGAATTGAATACCTCAGTGTTCGTTACGAATTTCTGACCGTCGCCCCCAAGAGAAAAGAAGAGACCTTCCGGCTGAACACCGGGACACTCATCCTCAAGCAGGGTGACATCGGTCAAGTCGCCCGTCGGGTACGCTTGTCCATCAATCGTGGAAGGCAACCCTGAGTCCCAGATGTCGCGATCCTTCAAGATGTAGAAGCGGTTGGCCAGGACGCATCCATCCCTCGTCGTGCTGCAGTTCATATTGGCTCGCTCGCCCGAGCCTAACCCGATGTAGAGGATGCCATTGACGATCGTCGCGGCAGGAGAAAAGAAGAAGCTTCGTGCTCTTGCCGCGGTGGCCGCTGTCGGGTCCGCGTCGAAGAATTTCCGGAAAGGCCAGTTATCCTGATGGAGCTGCGCGTCCGTCGGGTCTGCTGTGCCGCTGGCACGAATCACCCATTTCCAGACATTTCCGCCCAAGTCACCGACATAGATCACATCCGCGAAACCATCTTGGTCATAGTCGAGAACGGCGGGCCGCGACGCGATTGAGTAGAGCATGTCGTTGACAGCGCCCGTCGTAGACCCGTAGCGACGAACTGCGATCGGGCGACCGGTCTCGACGTCAAGAAGCATGATGCCGCGTCCCTTTACGCTTGCGACGTCGTAGTTCCCGACGTTATTCGGGTCGCTCGTGGGGTCGTAACCAAAGCCCATGATCGCGACCCACTTTTCCTCGATGTCGCCATTGCTGCGGGCGAGGCGAACACGTGTAATCACGGGGTCCGACCAAGTTTGTCCGATGAGCGTTCTCCAAAACGAGTCGCCCTCGATCGGGAATTCCCACATATAGCTCGGATAGCTAGCGTCAGACGGATCAGTGATGTCGAGCGCGTAGTAGTTCTCGCCGCCCTCGCGCAATCCCGCGATGAGCACAGTCTTCCATTCGCTGGCTAGTTTGTCGTTGGTGGCGTCATTGTCGCTATCGATCCAGACGTCAGAGGCAGACGGAGCGCCGTCGACGGTGATTGGATGAAGTGTCGACGATTCTTTTGCAAGATCCTTTACGCGAGTTCGAGCACTCCATGGCATGAAGGCAAATTTCTCAATGCCTGTGCCATCGGTGTAGCTGGAAGTGAGGGCATCCCAGCTGCCAGTACTGAATCCGTGGAGGAATCCGTCGTTAGCACCGGCGAAGATCACGCGTTCTCGATGCATCACGGAGGGCAGCACAGAGAACGCGGCGTAGGATGTCTCGGGGATGAAACCCGAGGAGGGTCCGACTAGCACCGGATTGGAGTGAAAAATGTCGCCGAGTTGGTCTTTGACCGTGTTGCCACCAGAAACGACAGTTCGCGGGACGCAGCCCGCGTAATCGTCGCTTCCGGAGAGCCGCATGCCGGTACCCCATTCGCAGCCCGCTATGTAACCGACGAGGGCTTCATCGAGATCTGTTGTCAGGCTGACGTTCGGGGAAAGTGGGAACTCGGTCGTGAAAGAAGTTGTTAGGTCTAGCTCAGCCAGGGTCCGAGTGTGGTCCCAGTCTTCCATCACCTGGTCGCCGGATCCGTTCACTACGGAAACCAGGAGTTTCCGCTGATTCGGGTTCACCATAGCCGTTGCCGCGTTCCAGAAAGGCGGTGCTGCAGTTTCGCTCTTGAACGTGCCCCCCGTACAGACTAAGGGGTCGACAAGGTTCTCGAGAGCACAGGCGCCATTGGCGTCTTGGATCTCACCGTCGACGGTGATCTTGTATGCACGGAGATAGCCCGGCCAGAAGGATCGTTCGGCACTGGGCTGGAAGGCGGACGTGTAGATGTAGCCACCCTGGGAGGTGCGTGCGGCGGGAACCGTCGCGGCGCTGAAGCCCTGGGACTTAGAGATGATGTCCTGAACGGATGCGACGAGTGCCTCTGTCAAGACGTCCGCCTGATTGCCCGTGAAGAAAAGGCCGTTTCCGTTTTCCGCGGTCTTCCGGAGCAGGTCGTTCGTTTTGTCCTTAGTCGTAAATCCGACCGTATAGACGTCGATCAAATTTTTGGTTTCCGGATAGTCCGGGCGAAAGTCGTTTTCCTGCATGAAGTACGCGACATCGTCGAGATAACCGGACTGGTTATTGCCCCAGGTGCCGCCACCCGGCTCATCAGGCGCGTCGGCATCGCCGTCCGCGTCCGGAAAGTAGTCGCCGATCAGGTCGTCGAACTCATCGAATCCGCGACCGCGAGTTGAGCCCTCGTCATCGAAATCATCGTCGAAGGGCGCACCATCCGTCACAAGGATGACGAAGTTTTTCTGACACTCGGCGATCACGGGTGAGGGCGGCGCGTCTGAGCCCGCGACTAGCCCGCCGTCGCTTGCTCTGTATCGGTATTTGGGGAACTTAGTCGAGCCGTCCCTTCCTAATGGGATATTCGCATTCGTGCGCGACATGAAGTACGTGTAGATCTTGAACATCGACTCGGCCAGCGGCGTGAGCGTGTCAGACTGGACCGAGCGAATCGAGTTCTCGAGTGCCGCGCGATTATTACTGTACTCGTCGACCGGGACCTTCATAAAGCCCCCGTGGTCTTCTGGATCGAAGATGCCGAGGCCGAAACGGATCCGGTCTTCGGCGAGGGTGCACGAGGGTGTGTAGGCCGGGCAGTCTGTGTTCGTTCGGTACACAACGTCCGCGATAATATTTCGGGCCGCGGTCATGCGCGTTACCTGGTAGGTACCGAAGGTGTCGCCACTGATGTATTCGCGGTCGTTGTAGCTATTGTCGATCTCGTTGAGGATTTGCGTACCAGTCAGTTGAAATCCAGCGGGGCCGACTAACGTCGTGCTCGCGGTGTCGAGGCTGTAGAGCCACGCAAAATATTTGCCGTTAATCCGTGTGGTATCCCCGAACGCTTCGGTCTCGCCGTCGTTCCAGATTTTTCGAGTTCGGCCACAGAATGTTCGCTCGATGTAGTTAGTCGAGGGGTGGTCATCGGGGTTGGGGCTCAGAACGAAATCTGCGTGGGCGGCACGTGCCGACGTCGGGATGACTTTACAATTTTTGTATCGAGCCTGATTATTGTTGCACTGAACGTAGAGCTCGTCGCCGTTCTCGTCCTGGATGTTGCCTCTAAAACGCCCGTTGTCATTGGCGCCAGCAAGAATTGTTGCCGACGGACCGGGCAACGCGAAGGGGTCACACGTGTAGAACGCAGCAGGGATGTTGCCCTCGTCGTAGGCCGTGTGATAGATCGGATTGTCCATCGAGTTCGAGTTGTCCACAAAGAGCACGACGTTAGGCGGCGTCTGTGTCTGGAACACGTCCTCGTCGAGAGACTGTGCCGACAGATGACCTGCTGTGCAGACGATCATGAGTGCCAGGCTCGCGGCGAGAGATCTCGAAAATTCGAGAGCGTGATCGACCTGGCTTTGCGTGGAACGGTTGTGACTCGTCATCATTTTGCGTCTCGCCCATTTCTTGGTGTCGGATCTATCGCTCCGGGAAGCCGAAGCTGAGCAGAGGCGGAAGACCAGCTGCAATTACCCAGCCAATCGACACAAAACATTCAGTAAGTTTTCGGGATCTCAAGCTGAAAACTTGAGGCGGGTGCCCCGGAGGGCGTGGGGGGAGGAAAAACAAGCGGGCTTTTCCGCACCACCGATATTAGGTGGCTGACAACTCAGTCCTGACGGGGTCACCCTGCCCCTTCCTGGGACGATTTCAAGCTTGGCGCGCGCTCGGGCGGCACGCAGCGCGCAATCGCCCGCAGGTTCGCCAAGACGCGGGCGAGCGAGCGAGTCCGCTTGCCCGATCCGAGTCGACCTGCATTCTGGGATGCCGTCTCGACTCGACGTGTCGAGCGGCCCGTCCTCGCGGATCAGCGTTCGACGATCAACTGTCGTCCGGACGCGACTGGTCGAAGTCAAAGCCGGGGTCGACGGCCCAGGGCAGATCGAGTGCCGACTTCTCGCGCAGCAACTCGGCGGGCCCTCTTTTCGGTTTGCCGAGCGGCGGAGCGGCGGAGCGGGGCGGGGAGCAGCCGGCGTGACGAACGCCCGGAGTCGAACTCGTGCGGGCGTCGAGACGAGACCGGCTTCGATCAATCCAGGTCGAAGAACCGGAGAAGCGGGCGGCCTAACGACACCGGCGCCGCGCTCGAGAAGGGCGTCAAAACTCACCGCCGTCAAGCAAAGCCTCAACGCGACGAGTCCATCAGACCGATCAAAAACACAAAAAATTGGTGGAGGCGGTGGGAATCGAACCCACGTCCGAATTGCGTCCTCCGGACGCGTCTACGTGTGTAGTCTTCGCTTAATTTCGGAAATGCCAGGC
>Ga0115003_10004389_pt1 | contig 10880 bp, 7 predicted proteins | sample ArcticOcean_MG_C_7_FD_88736 | JGI IMG/M metagenome (GOLD analysis project Ga0115003, IMG submission 88736) | Marine microbial communities from western Arctic Ocean - ArcticOcean_MG_CB11_88 | ecosystem: Environmental > Aquatic > Marine > Oceanic | place: Arctic Ocean: Canada Basin | collected... | reverse complement strand
GCCGTTGCCGGTGAGCGAGTGAGTCTCGGGTTCGAAGCGCCAGATGCACTTTTTTCTGATTACACTGACGCGTTCTTCTTTCCTGAGCAGCGCCGCATAGTTAAACCTGGCCCGCTTCGGGATGTGAGCATTGCGGAAAATTTGCTGCAGATAACTCACCAACAGCCAAGACGCATGTTGGAAGACCTCACTGAAGTTTACGGAGTTCTTGTTCTAGAGAATGAACAAGGAGAGCGTACTGCCTACGATTTTCAGAACCCAATAGCCGATGCGAACTTAACAACTATAGCGCCTCTTGCTGCGGCGAATAGTTCAGGTAGCGATGGTGGAGCTGGCGGTGGACTGCTGCTGTACATGCTATTCGCACTACTGGGCGGTTTTATACTGAACCTGATGCCCTGTGTGTTCCCAGTTCTATCGATGAAGGCACTTAGCTTCGCTAAAAATGCGGGTGAATCCGTGCACAAACAGCGCATGGATGGCCTGGCTTACACCGTTGGTGTAATTGCCGCCTTCGTAGCCTTGGCAACAGTTCTCATCGTGTTGCGCGCCGGTGGTGAGCGCATTGGTTGGGCTTTCCAGTTTCAGCAGCCTTGGTTCCTCGCGTTTATCGTGTATGTGTTCTTCATGATGGCACTGAGTCTTTCGGGTGTGTTTGAGATCGGTGCGGGCCTCATGGGCGCCGGTGGCAGCCTAACGCAGAAGAAGGGTTACAAGGGTTCATTCTTCACAGGTGTGCTAGCAACGACTGTAGCGACGCCTTGTACCGCTCCGTTTATGGGGCCGGCACTCGGCTTTGCTCTAACCCAGTCTTGGGCGGTTGCGATGATGGTATTCGTATCCTTGGGCTTAGGCATGGCGCTACCGATTCTCGTGCTCTCTTATATGCCATCCCTAACGAAGTACATGCCCAAACCAGGCGCATGGATGGAAACGTTCAAGCAGTTCATGGCATTCCCTTTGTATCTCTCAGCGCTGTTCTTCCTTTGGGTGCTGGGTAATCAGGTAGGGGTTATGGGAATGTCACTGGTGCTTGGCGTGTGTATCTTGCTCGCCTTCGCAGCTTGGATGTACCAGCGCCGCTTCACCATGGGTCCGATATTGCGCACGGTTAACTACGCGGTGGGCGCCATGGCGTTAGTCGCTGCAATCTATCTGATGCAGACGCCTTTCTTGCAGACCGTTTCAACGGTGCAAGCAGCGAGTGTGGATGCAGATGGAAACTCTACGCAGAACTACGAAGTCTTCAGCACTGCTCGTCTTAATGAAATACAGGCCGAGGGTCGCCCTGTGTTCGTTAACATGACCGCCGCCTGGTGTATTACCTGCCTTGCTAATGAGCAGACTACCCTGAGTACTGAGCGTGTCGAGCAGGCACTGCTGGACAACGACATTACCTACATGAAAGGCGACTGGACGAACGAGGACCCGGAGATTACCGCTATCCTTGAGCATTTCAATCGCCCTTCGGTGCCGCTGTATGTCCTCTATCCGGGCGACAGTAGCAAGGAGCCGATTATTCTTCCGCAGATTCTTACGCCGGGTATGGTCGCTGATGTTTTTGCCAGTATTTAGTTAGTTAATTAATTTGATACGTTCCATCAGGCGTGCATTGCTCAGTTGAATCTATTTCAAAGTGAGTAATAATCGCCTTCACATTTCTCCCTCTAGCCCAGCACAATTGCTATGCGAATACAGCTGCGATTTCTGATTGCCCTATCCTTAGCTTCGATCTCGGTTTTCGCGATTGCCGCAGAGCAAGTTGACGCGCAGGGTAAATACTCTAAGGCACACGCCGCAGCCAGTCAGCTACCACGGCTGCATAGCTTGCTGATTAGCCAAGGCGACGACCTTGTCTTTGAGCAGTATTACAACCAACGGGACCCATCGCGCCCAGCGAACATGAAATCTGCCTCCAAAAGCGTTATCTCGGCGTTAGTAGGAATCGCTATCGATAAGGGGCTGATCGATTCTGTCGATGTGAAAGTGGCGGAGTATTTTCCAGATCTAATCGCCGCGAGTGATGACCTGCAGAAGCAGCAGATCACCATAGAGAACCTGCTCACGATGCAATCGGGCCTAGAGACCACGAGCAATAGAAACTATGGCAAGTGGGTTCTCAGTGACAATTGGGTCGAGTTCGCTCTCAATCAGCCGCTGGTGGCGGCGCCTGGAACTCGTATGCTGTATAGCACGGGGAGTACTCACCTCTTGTCGGCGATCATCACCCAAGCCAGTGGCATGAGTGCTAAGCAGTTCGCACAAGAAAACTTGAGTTTACGGCTTGGTTTCTCGATGTCCTATTGGTCGCAGGATCCGCAGGGAATCTATTTCGGAGGCAACGATATGGAGATGACGCCGCGGCAAATGCTTGAATTTGGTCGCTTGTATCTAAACGAAGGCGTCTATGAGAACGAGCAAGTAATTTCCAAGGCCTGGATAGAAGACTCGCACAAACCACGCGCAAGATCACCACGCGGCCAAGGTCGCTTCTACGGCTACGGTTGGTGGCTGCGAGACCTCGCCGGCATGCAGGTTCCAGTTGCCTGGGGCTATGGTGGTCAGCTTATCTTCGTGGTGAAGGAATTGGACTTAGTTGTAGTTGCTACATCGGAAAGTACGCCGGGTTCGTCGAGGAGGGGCCACCTAGGTCGCCTCTACGAACTTGTTGAAGAGCATGTGCTATTGCCTGCCAAAGCCCAACAGCTTGGCCGTCCCTAAGTACGCTCTCCTAGCGATCGGATAAACGGTAAAGCTGACTGCTGCAACATACGGTTATCACCTATCTAGAGGGAAAAGACTCAGTGAAAATCAATGTGTATCAGGTCGATGCCTTTGCCAACAAGCCTTTCGAGGGTAATCCGGCGGCAATCTGCCCGCTAGCGGAGTGGCTACCTGAGCAGACCATGCAGGCGCTGGCTGCGGAGAACAATTTATCGGAAACGGCATTCTTTGTTCCTGAGGGAGATGGGTTCGCTCTGCGCTGGTTTACACCAGCAACGGAGGTGGATCTGTGCGGTCACGCGACGCTCGCTGCAGCGTATGTTCTGTTCGAGGAATTGGACTATCAGGCAGAAGAGATTCGTTTTAGCACGAGGTCTGGAACGCTCAGTGTAAGCCGCAGTGGTGATTTTCTTAGAATGGATTTTCCAGCCCAGCCACCTATTCCTTTTGAGTTGCCGGTGCAGTTGGTTGAGGCGTTTGGCGCTACTCCCGAGGCCTGCTTGAAGTTTGCCGACATCGTTGCTGTTTTCTCTTCGGAGCAATTGGTGCGAACTGTCGACCCGAATATGTTGCCGTTGGCACAGCTGGACTGCCGAGGAATCATCATTACCGCCGAGTCTACGGAGTATGATTTCATCGCAAGGTGGTTCGGCCCCAGAACTGGGATAGTAGAAGACCCTGTTACTGGCTCTGCGTTTACTCAACTTGTGCCTTACTGGGCAACTCGCCTTGGCAAGACTACATTTCGAGCCAAGCAGGTTTCAGAACGCGGCGGTGAGGTGACTTGTGAATTGGTAGGAGATCGTGTGTTGATCTGGGGCAAGGCAGTGTTGTTCATGCGCGGCGTTATCGACATAGATATCTAGCAGCCTCGATAGGCCATGAAAGCTGCGCTAGACAGCCGGGTAGTCTTCATGTTTTGGTTTATTTAGCTTGGCCGAGCGCGGGCCTGTAGTTTCCCCATTGCTCATCAATAGAGTGCTCTTGTGTTCATTCTGCGGCTAGGTCTGCATAAGAATGACAGAAATATTGTCTTTGCCGCCGTTTTGGTTTGCCAGCGCAATCAATTTCTTAGCGGCCAAATCTAAGTCGGTAATGTTTTCAGCGATCGTTTCTGCTATCTGCCAATCAGAAATCATATCGGTTAAACCATCTGAACAAAGCATCAATAGATCGTAAGGTAGCCGTGGTACTTCTGCGGTGTCTACATCAACGGCAGATTTCGTTCCCATAGCTCTGGTGACCACATGCCCAACGTTTGCTTCGCGCGCTTCTCTCTCGGTATAGAAGCCACGATCGATTAGATCCTGAACTACGCTGTGATCCTTGGTTAGGCGTTTTACTTTTCGGTTGCGGTACAGGTAGAGCCTAGAGTCACCTACGTGTCCGACATAGATGTGCGACCCAATGACCAGTGTGGCAACTATCGTCGTGCCCATGCCCTTATAGGCTTCTTGCTCTTGCTGAGTGCGAAATATCTCTGCATTGCTTGATGAAATTGTAGTAGAGACAAATTCCAATAACTGCGAGCCAGTTATCGATACAGAAGTTTTCTGCAAAACGAATTTTTGCAGCTTTTCTAACACGAATTTGACGGTCATATGGGCTGCGATTTCACCAGCCTTATGTCCGCCCATGCCATCGGCAAGAACTGCTATGCCAAGCTCTTGATCGAAGCCAATATGATCCTGGTTATATTCACGGCGCATTCCTGCGTGTGTATATCCAGCGATTCTGAGTTTTGTCAGTGCCTGGGGCATCAATCTGTCCTGAATTTTGTAATCTGATTAGCCAGCATAGTATAAACTTCGAGCAGGCTCTGGCTGATCTTTTCCTATCCATCAAAAGAGTGAGATATTGTACAAAAATCAGCAACAACAGTCCGAATAAAAACCCGGTTCGGGCGCTTGTTGGTGATTTATTTCGCTTTCCAAGGGCTAGAAACCTAGCGCCTGGGCTGTCAGGGAGGGGCACGTTCTTTTCTGGCGCGCATAGGAAAGCGCTTTGAGAAGTTGGATAATGGTATCGACCTTGTTGATAGGAGAAATCTAATTGATCTAAAAGGCTGTGCCCAGATCGAGGTGCCTAGGTATTCGATCCCGAAATAGGGCATCTCATCGGCGGTGATGCCGCGCTCTATCAGCTGAATTATATTTTCAGGCGCCAATATGGTGATAATTTTGGATCCGCGTTCGACGCGGTGTCTTGCTTTTTTATGACAACACAGGTCAAGGGCTAACACCTTAATCGCTGCCGGCTGCCGCCGGACTCCTGTATGCCCCAATAGGCATATGCCATAACGCCCTCGCCGGTTTTCAGTAGCTTTGAATAGCCACCCAATCACATCAGAATTCCTGCTTTAGCTGATTACACGCTCCGGATTGGCGTGTGGTGCTTAACCGAATGAGGGTGGGCTTATGAAAGTGTGATATTCTGTGAAAAATCACGGTGTTAGGATGCCAGTACGAGACCGCGTGCAAGGAATCTACGTCAGATGAAAATACCCAGTTTCGCTATATCCACCTTCGCTGTCGTTTTGGTCCTGTACCTCCTCGTCGTCGGGGAGGCCTTGTTGCTCCCTCTCGTTATTGCCATAGCTTTGTGGTATCTGATTAACACCCTCGCGGCGGTATTCGCGAAAATCCAAATTGGTGCGTTTCAGTTCCCTAGTATTGTTTGCCGCCTGGCATCTATATTTACATTTGTGTTGTTAATCTGGGGCTTGATAAATTCCTTAGGTGGCCGTGCGGATGATGTGATGCAGGTCATTCCTATCTATCAGGAAAACCTTACAGATCGGTTTGAGAATCTTCCGCTGGTTGTCGTGTCTGCTTTTCAAGATCAATTGATCACTGATTGGATAAATCTGCCTGCCTACGCGACATCCGTAGCTTCATCGTTCGCGGGTATTCTGGCGAGTGGGGGGCTGATCATGATCTACGTTCTATTTTTGTTCCTGGAGCAGGGTAATGTCGATCAGAAGATTACGGCGCTATTCAATACTTCTGGGTCCGAAGAGGATGTTCGAAAGATTATCAGTAGGATTCGCAACGACATTCAGAAATACATCAGCATCAAGATGTTCACCAGCTCCATGACTGGCTTGCTTAGCTATACTTTCCTGCGCATCGTGGAAGTCGATTTCGCCGGTGTCTGGGGCCTGCTTATCTTCTTGTTAAATTTTATCCCGACAGTCGGCTCTATAATTGCCACTATCTTTCCTGCGATGATCGCCCTCGCGCAATCCGATGGTTACACCTTGTTTATTCTGGTTCTGGCAGGCATCGGTGTTCTGCAGATCTGTATCGGCAATATTCTCGAGCCACGGCTAATGGGAAATTCGTTTAATCTTAGTCCGATTGTGATCCTTCTCAATCTGGGATTGTGGCAGTACATTTGGGGCATTCCCGGTATGTTTCTGTGCGTTCCTTTTCTAATTATCCTAACCATTATTCTTAGCCACTTTCCGCGAACCCGGCCAATAGCGATTATTCTTTCCAGCGACGGTAGATTGCGGGTTCCCGAAGACGCTGTGTTCGAGCAATTCGATATTGCTTCTAAGGGCACCGGCCTATTGCCTCCGAGCAAGGATAGTGACAAAGACTGAGTTCTAAGGCGGCTTAAAAGCACCTGCTACTGCGAAAAACCCTGCAATATCCGCGTATTACGCGCTATAATCCTCTGCTTTTTTGCACTTAGCTTGCCTCTTGCGGGCTCGGCTCGACATGCAGATTTACCTAATAGATTTAACGACGAGATTCAACAATGACTAGCGCTGAGATTAGACAGAAGTTTTTGGACTTTTTTGCCAGCAGGGGACACCAAATTGTTCCTAGCAGTTCGCTCGTGCCCGGCAATGATCCAACGCTGTTGTTTACTAATGCTGGAATGGTGCAATTTAAGGACACTTTCCTTGGTGATGAGCAGCGCGACTACAACCGTGCGACTAGTTCGCAGCGCTGCGTCCGTGCAGGCGGCAAGCACAATGACTTAGAGAACGTGGGCTACACAGCTAGGCATCACACATTTTTCGAGATGCTGGGCAATTTCTCCTTCGGCGATTACTTCAAACGTGACGCCATTAAATATGCCTGGGAATTTCTAACAGTCGAATTGGGGCTGCCCGCAGAAAAGCTTTGGATTACTGTATTTGAAGACGATGCCGAGGCGGAAGCAATCTGGCTAGAGGAAATGAAGATCGATCCGAGTCGGTTTTCGCGCCTAGGTGAGAAAGACAACTTTTGGTCCATGGGCGATACCGGTCCTTGCGGTCCTTGTTCAGAAATATTTTACGACCACGGAGATGACGTGCCCGGTGGCCCGCCAGGAAGTCCCGAAGAGGATGGCGATCGCTACATAGAGATCTGGAATTTAGTATTTATGCAGTACGAGAGAAAGGCGGATGGTTCTATGATCCCGCTACCCAAGCCTTCTGTTGACACAGGAGCGGGTCTCGAGCGTGTAGCCGCTGTTATGCAGAGTGTGCACAGTAATTATGAGATCGATCTGTTCCAGGATCTACTAAAAGCGATCTCTGCAATCACTGGGGTGGATGACCTCAGTAACAATTCTCTGAAAGTCATAGCAGACCATATACGGTCTTGCTCTTTCTTGATTGTGGATGGCATTCTTCCTTCGAACGAGGGAAGAGGTTATGTGCTGCGCCGGATTATTCGGCGTGCGGTCCGTCATGGCTACCAGCTCGGCGTAAAGGATGTCTTCTTCTATCAGATCGTTGCGGCTTTGGTCGAGGTGATGGGAGAGGCCTACCCCGAACTTGCGCAGAAACAACAGATTGTAGAGAAGGCACTGAAAGCAGAAGAAGAACAATTTGCTCGTACCTTAGAAAATGGCATGTCCATCCTAGAGAAGGCGATAGCGGAATTAGAGGGGAAAACCATTCCCGGCGAGACAGTATTTCGCCTTTACGATACCTATGGCTTTCCTGTAGACCTTACAGCGGATGTGGCACGTGAACATGATCTATCACTGGACATGGATGGCTTCGAGGCAGCCATGTCAGTACAGAAAGAGCAGGCCCGCGCGGCGAGTAATTTTGGCTCGGTTGCCAAGCTTGAGATTGCCAGCAGTGAGGCTACTGATTTTATTGGGTATGAAAAACTGCAGGGTACATCGAAGCTGCTCGCCATTTTCGCCGACTCTAAACAGATAGAGAGCGCGAGAGAAGGCGATGAGGTGTTATTGCTTCTCGATAGTACTGTGTTCTATGGAGAGTCGGGTGGTCAGGTTGGCGACACTGGTATGCTCACAAGTGAAAATGCCTCGTTTGAAGTGTTGGATACACAAAAGCAAGGCGATGCCTTCGTGCATAGGGGCGTGTTACGCAGCGGTGCGCTAAGCGTGGGCGAACAGCTTGCCGCTGTAGTTGCGGCGGACACTCGTGCGGCCATTACTTTAAACCACAGCGCCACACATTTAATGAACGCAGCGCTAAGAAGCGTGCTTGGCGAGCATGTCTTGCAGAAAGGCTCGCTGGTTGATGCCGATAGGCTACGCTTTGATTTCTCGCACACCGCACCGGTCTCCAATGAAGAGCTGAGAAGCATTGAGAATCAAGTTAACGAAGAAATATTGAGAAACACATCTGTGGGTAAGGAAGTTTTACCTATTGAGAAGGCCCTCGATAAGGGCGCGCTGGCACTGTTTGGCGAGAAGTACGGTGATGAAGTACGAGTCGTCACCATGGGCGAAGACTATTCAGTTGAATTCTGTGGCGGCACGCATGTAAAGCGTACCGGTGATATTGGATTGTTCAAGATCGTTTCAGAGACAGGCATCTCCTCCGGGGTGCGCCGCGTAGAGGCTGTTACCGGCAGAGGCGCACTAGCACTCATCGAAAGAGAAGAGCAGACGTTGAGAAAGCTTTGTGAAATCGTAAAGTCCAATAGTGACGACGTGCTCGACAAGGTCCAGCAGCTTGCGAATAATACCAAGTCCTTGGAGAAACAACTCGAGCAATTGAAGTCGAAGATGGCATCCAGTGCGGGTAGTGACCTTGCTTCTCAGGCAGAAGAAATCGCCGGCGTTAAGGTGCTAGTCGCTGTGGTGGAGGGTTTTAATCCGAAGACACTACGTGACACGGCAGACCAGTTAAAGAACAAGCTGGGTAGCGCGGTTGTTGTCTTGATGTCCGGGGCACAAGGCAAAGTAAGTATCGTTGCTGGCGTTAGCAAAGACCTAGTAGGCAAAGTAAAGGCGGGCGACTTGGCGAACATGGTTGCCGTCCAGGTTGGCGGTAAGGGCGGAGGTCGTCCCGACATGGCTATGGCTGGCGGTAGTGATATTTCGGCACTACCTGCCGCGGCGGCGAGTATTAAGCCGTGGTTAGTGGAAAGATTATAGGACTGCAAGCTGAGTTCTTAATCTGCATGCGTAGAAGAGATTAGGAAAGGAATTGGAATAATTTAGTTATGGCGTTGATTGTTCAAAAATTTGGCGGAACATCCGTTGGCACTGTCGAGCGAATCGAAGCGGTGGCAGATAAGATCGTTGGCTTTCGCGAACGTGGCGACGATGTCGTGGTCGTCGTGTCTGCAATGAGCGGAGAAACTAATCGCTTATTGGCGTTGGCGAAAGACATCATGGAGCACCCAACTCCTCGAGAAATGGATGTACTGCTGTCTACCGGCGAGCAGGTCACTATCGCTCTGTTGAGCATGGCGCTGGAAAAGCGCGGATTTGGTGCACGTTCTTTTACTGGCACTCAGGTGAAGATTTTAACCTGCAATACACATATGAAGGCGAGGATTCGTGAGATAGATGCCACACGGATACATGCGCAGTTAGAGCAGGGGAATGTAGTGGTAGTAGCCGGATTTCAGGGCACTGACGAACACGGTAATATTACAACACTCGGTAGAGGTGGCTCAGACACTACCGCGGTAGCCTTGGCTGCGGCGTTGGATGCTGACGAGTGCCAGATCTATACTGACGTAAAGGGCGTGTACACGACTGATCCGAGAGTGGTGGATGATGCTAGATTGCTTAGCAGTATTACTTTCGAAGAGATGTTGGAACTCGCAAGTCTGGGTGCCAAGGTCCTGCAGATTCGTGCTGTTGAATTTGCTGGGAAGTACAAGGTGCCGTTACGGGTTTTATCAAGTTTTGAAGAGGGTCCAGGTACCCTGATTAGTTTAGAGGGAGACGAGAAAATGGAAGACCCCACTATCGCGGGAATCGCTTTCGAGCGAGATGAGGCGAAACTCACCATTGCTGGAGTTCCCGATGTGCCAGGTGTGGCCTATCAGGTAATCGGCCCAGTCAGTGCGGCTGGCATTGAAGTTGATGTGATTGTTCAGAACGCAGCAGCAGATGGAACGAACGATATTACCTTTACCGTTAAGCGCGGCGAATGCGATAAAGCCAAGAAAATTCTCGACGATTTGAAGGCCTCGCTGAAGGCGCGCGAAGTGCTTGTGGACCGAAAAGTCGGCAAGGTGTCTGTGGTTGGTGTGGGCATGCGTTCACACGCGGGCATAGCCAGTAAGACGTTTAAGGCTTTGGCAGATGAGAGCATTAATATTCAGCTTATAACTACCTCAGAGATAAAGATTTCTGTGGTGATAGAGGAGAAATACCTCGAATTAGCTGTTCGTGCCCTGCATAGCGCCTTCGAGCTTGGCGACCCTGACTACAACAAGAGCGGTGACTCATAGTGCTGAATCCTCTTGGCTAGCAAATTTTGCTGAATTAGTTGGCATGCACCTCATTAAGGAAGATACTAGTGGTTAACGGTGTCTTGCCAATTAAAAAAGGGGATTTCTGATAATGGCTCGATGTGCCTGGGCCTGCTTGATGGATGTAAAAGAGACCTCGATCAAAGCCTCAGAAAATAAACCGCGATATTCTTAAGTTGTAGAGTGTCGCAGTTAATGGGTCTGCATTGGGCATTAACGCGTCAACGGTAAAACTGAAAAATACAAAGGAAAGAGTTAAAGGAGGATTGCAATGTTAATACTGACCCGCCGGATTGGCGAAACATTGATGATCGGAGACGAAGTGACAGTAACTGTCTTGGGAGTTAAGGGTAATCAGGTAAGGATTGGGGTAAACGCTCCTAAGGAAGTCTCGGTGCATCGCGAAGAGATTTATCAGCGCATCCAGAAAGAGAAAGATGGGGATGCTGATGGTGATGG
>Ga0115003_10004380_pt1 | contig 10898 bp, 13 predicted proteins | sample ArcticOcean_MG_C_7_FD_88736 | JGI IMG/M metagenome (GOLD analysis project Ga0115003, IMG submission 88736) | Marine microbial communities from western Arctic Ocean - ArcticOcean_MG_CB11_88 | ecosystem: Environmental > Aquatic > Marine > Oceanic | place: Arctic Ocean: Canada Basin | collected... | reverse complement strand
CATCCATACAATGGAATGGGTTGCAAATCCTGGACGTAATATGAAATTCTGGGTAAGAGATAGGAAAACAGATAAAGTCCTTGGTTTGATTTGTTTGGGGTCTGACGTTACAAGTATTAAAGTCAGAGATGCTTACATAGGTTGGGATAAAACTAACAAGTTTGACCAACATAAGTTAAACAACACAGCTATAGCTACCACAATATGTTCTACACAACCAGGTGGGTATAATATGTTAATGGGTAAATTGATAGCAGCATTAACTACATGTAAAACAATTAGAGATGCTTGGGAAGAAAAATACGGTGATAAACTAATTGCTGTAGGAACGACAGCACTGTATGGAATCAACTCAATGTACAATGGAATGCCTCACTTTAAGACAATGGGTGAGACATCTGGGAAAGTTAGGTTAAAACCTGACGATAGTGCATACCTTCCTTGGAATAAATGGTTAAAAGAGAACCACCCAGAAGAACACGCGAAAGCTATAAGTGCCACAGGACCCAAACAGAACATACTTAATAAAGTTTTTAAACATTGTGGGATAAAGGGGTCAACATACGACCACGGGTTCAAAAGAGGTGTCTATCTTGCAATGATGTACGATAATGGGTGTGAGTTCCTTAGGAATGAAATAGAAGAAAAAGACCTACAGATGAAGAAGAAATTCCAAGACGATATTCCATATACGGATAAGTGGTGGAAGAAAAAAGCGATTAGAAGGTATCGAAATATGGTTGAACAAGATAGAATCAAACCAGAACAATTATTCTATTGGGATGTTATTGGCTTGACCTGGGAAGAAACACAGGAAAAGTATATGGTAGAAGTTGGGAGGTAATATAATAAATAAATGATAATGAACATACTGATGTACTACGTAGCATTCACAATTATAATACTAGTGATAAGCAGTTACGTAAATAAAAAAAATTAACAAAAAGAAAAATAAGTTGGAAAATAAAACAATAGATACGAAAGTAGACCAAGACCTTGCAAAGGACATTAAAAGATTGGCCAAAGCAATGGAACAATTAGTAAAATTAATAAAACAAACAATAAAAGAAAATCAATAAAATGAAAGATAACAATGATGTGACACTAAAAAAGATTTTATTGTTGTTAGTAATAACAGTGTTAATAGTATTTTTATTGCCAGCCTGATAAATTATGTTACAGACAATATTACTTATATTATTATTTATTATAGAGATATTTGCTTTTGGGTGGCTAATATGGGAAGCAAAATTAGGAAGGGAAAAGAGAGAACAAATAATCCAACTAGAAAGACAAATATTAAAACTAGAGAAAGTAATAATAACAATGGAAAAAACTATAATTAAAAAATTAGATAAAAGAAAAAAACACTATGAAAAAAAGAACATTAAACGAACTAAGACAAGTTAAAACTTATGGTTACACAACACCATCCCCATCAAAGGAAAAAAAGTTTAAACAAAAAGAACATTTATATACAAATAAAAACGAAACAGTATACTTGATAGATGGTTTTCATGTGTCTGAAGATATAAAAAAATAATGGAAAAAGATAAACTACATAGAAGTAGTAAAGATTTTTGGTTTGGAGGGATATGTGGTGGAATATCCGAATACTTTGAATTCGAACACCCATCACTTATTAGATTGATGTTTGTTATGTTATTCGTATCCCCAGCTGTACCAGCTATACTAATCTATATTGCACTATGGGTAATAATTAAAGAAAAAAAATATGACTAAAATTAAATCAATCTACACTTTTTACCCCACTAAAGATAAAGAGTTGTTATTATGTGATTACGAAGTTGGTTTATTAATGTTATCAATACTTAATTGGAAAGATAACTATGGCCCCGCTCATCTTATAACCAATGAAAAAGGAAAAGAGTATTTTGTAGAAATTGGTATTGACCATCTTTGGGACAACATAAAAGTTGTAAGTGTTGAGAAAGGAGAGATAGACGATGAGATATTTCCAGATGTTTACAAATTTAAAATATTGGAAAAAGAAGAAACTCCATTTTGTGTTATAGAATACGATACCATATTAAAAGACGATGTAAATAAGATGTTGTTTGATGGTGACATTGGATTACCATACGTAGAAAAAGTAGGTGAGACGAAACACGTAGCTGACAACTTTATCTACTTTAAAGATTCTGATTTATTGGGTAAGTATGTTAAAAAATCTATAACCTACATGAAAAAGAATTCAAAGGAAAAAGAACTAACACCCAAAGAAAGTTTTTTTGTAAATTTGGGAATTAATAGAATATTGTTAAAGTTGGTAGAAAATAAAAAAGTTAAAGTTAATTATTTGTTCACTACCGAACTTAACCCGAGCACTCAAAACGAGTTTCCATTTACGGAATTAAACAAATTAGAAACAACTACTTTATTTATGTTTACTAAATTTAATAGAGAATCAATTAGAAATAAAACTAAAGTTTATGATTCACAGGAAGGTGGATGGGTAGATTCCTACCACCCTAAAAGACAACACTATTTAAATAAAGTTAGGGATATGGTGCTTATAGAACAAGGTATAGAGTGGTATGAGATATTTGAAGAGATAGTTAAAGACAATCCGTTAGTTAGTAATACCGATTTTGAAAAAGGTATATATTTTACAGGACAAGACGGTAGAGTAGTAATTTAAGAAACCACCAAGAATTTAATAAATTACCCAATATTTATTATAAAAAGTACATTATGCCTTTTACAAGCCTTTTAAACGAAATATATGAGATAGTCCTAGAACAAAACGACCAAAGTCGTTATGATGTTTTAGTTGATAAATGGGCTACCGGTAAAAAGAAAGCGTCTGGTAAAGTAATTAAACCTAAAATAGAATTAGAAATATTAAAGGATTTAATGGAAGCAGACCCAACCACTAAGGGTAATTTTGAAGGAGACAGAGACACTAGAGATATTACAAAAGTTGGAGCTTACACTCAATGGATTATAAAACAATGGATGAGTCTACCACAAGAGGCTGACAAAACATATGTATATACAAGTCCAGACTGGGGTGTTAAGTTAGAACAACTACAAGAACAATTCATGGAAGACTTATATAAAGTAACAGATGACCTTTTAAAATTTGACTATCTTAAAAAAACAGGAAAATATAAAGGACAAAAAGATATAAATCAAATTAAGTCTATAGATGATTTATACGACCAAGTAAAAGATTACAATATTAGTAAGGAAGAACTTACAACGACAAAAACAGAAAGAGCTAATATGGACGTCCATCCAGGAGCAAAGATGGGGTATGATGGTGGTAAATGGCAAGTAATTGAGATACATGATAACCCACTGGGTAAAGAAGCAGCATGTTACTATGGGGGTCAGAATAGAGAAACAAGGTGGTGTACTTCTAGTCCAGGATTAACATACTATGACCGTTATATTAAAGATGGACCACTATATGTTGTATTAGATAAAACAGATACGGAAGTAGCACAACCACAAGGAAGAGATGTGGAGTCACACAAACAAACAGGATTACCAAAAAAACGATACCAATTCCACTTTCCTAGTAATCAATTTATGGATATTGATGATAGGAGTGTAAGTCTAGAAAATTTTTTAAATAGTGATGGGAAAGAATTAAAAGAATATTTTAAACATGAATTTGCCTCAGCCCTAACAGACCAATCAGGTGAACAAGTTGCAATACATTATCCTAATGATAAAGTATCTAGGTTTATCGCTTTATATGGGTTAGACGAGTTTGTAGATAAGTTACCTAAAAACTTAACAAGGTTTGATTTCGATACTAGAGATAAGAAAGAATTACCATCTATGCCTTTACCTAAAAGACTATTTACTGATTTTCCACAATTAAAAGTACTGCACATTGAAGGAATCCTACAAGACATACCAGAAGAAATAGGTGGATTAAAGAACTTACAGTTTTTATCCATCCCAGACAACCCAAACCTAAAATCCCTACCAGAGTCTTTAGCAAACTTAGAAAATTTAGAAGTTATAAATATAAGAAATACACCAGCAGTTTTACCAGCAGCCCTTGAAGAAAAATGGAAACAAGGTGACATTGTTATAGTCAAGTAAGATAAATTTTCTTATATTTATTTTATGCAAAATATGGATATAGACATAGAAATATATTTAAAAAGAATTAGAGCTTTTTTTGAGTCCCAAAAAGGTGATGTGGAAAAGTTATTAAATTCACCTGGTGTTGACTTAGACTTGTTAATGGAACAGATACAACTAATTGCTACAGAAAATTACAAAGAATTAGCGGACCCAACCCTAACCAAAAACCAAATATTAATAGCGGTTAATGTTATAAAATATAAAAAACTCAATAAAAATAGGGATTTAGAACTAATACCAATACAGGTAATTAATGGTTTTGAGATATATCTAAATTAGAAAGTACCACCTTCAATCTCACTAAAATATAGTTTAGAAGTCGCTGATACGGAACCTACAACAGTTAATTCTTTATTTGGTATGGTGTTCGTACCGACACCCATTTTTGATGAAGCTCTAACCATTCCGGTAAATGTGGTACCGGTTGAACAAGGATTGATAACGTCAATGAACATAGTACAAGCTGTAAGTGTAGTGTGGGTGTTACCCGTAACACATTCTCTAACTTGACTACAGAAATCACCAAAACCCGGAATGTCGATACCACAATAGGCTGCTGTGTTTAGAGCTTGTTGTCTAATCTCTAAAATTCTTGCTGTATTTATTCCTCCCGGTACGGCATTAAAACAAGGGTCACCTGGTTTACAAAATCCCATATTAAATTCTTAACAATTTGCCTTCCTTCCACGCTAGGTAGTTAGGGCCTAAACTGTAAACAAATTGTCTACCTTGTCTTTCCATTTTTACAATACCTGAATCTTTAATAGACGAAAAGAACATATTGTTGTGTGCTCTAGGTCTTGGATACCCTAAAACCTCTTCATAGAATTGATTTGATGTTTTTCTAGGGTTATTTGTGAGATAGTCTACAAATTTCTGAGTCATAGTACCTTCCCTTGGCGGGTACTTAAATTTGAAGGTTGATACGTAGGAGTTAGGTGACCAAGTTGAGTACTCCTCACCGACAGCACCAGTAAAGTAGTCCTCATCTAAAACTGACCTAAGTAGTGGTAAATAAATCATACGTAAAAAAATTCTAACACCCCAGTCCTCACTACCAAATCTACCCTCAATATTTGGTTTTAGGTACTGTTCTTGTGGAACAGAATCATTCTCAGTAGCCCCAATAGAAGTAAAACCTTCACCATAGACATCCTCATCACTAAAAGAGTCAAAAGGTATTGAGTTTTGACCCTCCCAAAAAGGTGTAGCTTGAACAAATATCGCATCATTTGTCGTACTTGTCCAAGTCCATACATCAACTTCCAAATCCCAAACCCACTCACCACTAGCAGAACTGATGGTTTGTAAATTTTTATGGTTCTTCATAAATTCCGTTAATCTTTCTCTAAATTCATCTAGGGTTAAAAGTCTATTTCTTTTAGAACCGACTAATTCAAAACCTTTTTCTAATTCGTTAACTAAACCAGCAGGTAAAAGAGACCTAATAGCTTCTTCTGTCTCTTGTTTTAATTCGTTATCTGCCCTATCGTACCACTCTTCTTCCCCACTCCATTTTTTATGTAATGCTATCTTAAAGAAGTCGCCCACATCTTTTGACTTATCAATTATATAAAATAAAATTCCTGTTTTAGTGTAATTATCAAAGTGTTGGGTTTCTTCTGTGGATGCTGTACACCATTTGGTTGATGAACCATAATAACATGAACCTTCATGGGTATTTGGCTTAACTAATAACCATCTATCGTCTTCAAATAATTTATCCACACCCGCTTTTGCTGAATTATCTCTTTCTTTTTTAGTTTTTATTGAGTCTATCTCATCCATTACTCTTTCCAGTTGTGCTAAATCCTCATAAGAATCTATATTTTTAGGTGAGGTTACTATTCGTGGATTAGCAAAACCCAAATCCATCATAAGAGCTGGAGTCAATCTAGTTACATTATTGTTGAATCTTTGCACTAAGGATGATATATCGTTAGGACTGGTACCTCTTTCTTCTGGATTAAGATACATTTTAACCATCCACATAAGATACTTGTTGTTACCTGAAGGGTCATTCTGTACGAAATGTTTTAACACACCATCTAAATTAGTCTCCGACCCAATCCCAGCTGGGTTACCTGGTTCTGCAACAGGCCAAGACCCAACAGACTTTTCAAAGTACTGTTTAACGTCTTCTATTCTTCCCTCTAACAACACCGCACTATTTAATATTTTGGTTAATTTCATCTTATCCTCTTGTTTGTAAATATTGTATTATTGTTTCTACCATTTGAGCGTCAAAGAATCTAGAATCAAATTCTGCCACCATATCGTAATCACCACTATCTACATCATAATATATCACATAACGTGGATAATCATACCCTTCAACATACTCCATGACTAGATTACCCTCCTTATACTCATTTCTAGATAATTCATCTATTTTAAATTCTTGTAGTAACTTTTTTATTAATTTAATATCTTTCATCAGTTAGTTTGTTCTATAAATATAATACCACTCACCATCTTCTACTTGTTCATTTTCTATGCCATCATAACCAGCCAAACCATTACCTCTTCCGTCAGATTGAATTACCCCCTCGATAAAGTCTTCTTCATTAATAAAATCACCAATTGAATCCTCCATCCCATAATCCCTCAACCACTCAACAGGTGAATCCACCACATCCGAAACCTTATTAGTAACATATTCTTCCATAGTTTCTTCAGACCACTCCAAATAGTCCTCATCCTCAGAAATATTTTCAATATTCTCAGTAATTTCATCTATAGATAATTCCAAATCTTCTCGTTGACCCTCATCCTCCATGAATGCTAGTTCATCTTTTAAATCAGTTATCTCGTCTTCTAAATCTTCTATCAGACTTACAGCTTCGTCAGTTAACGTTCTATCATCCTCATCTAAATGATTTTCTGGTTCATGCCTAACATCATCCCAGAAAAAATCTTCAAAATACCTACCTACCTCATCTCCATCAATATACCACTCATAAAAGCCAGGTGTAAAACCATCATAACCAATATCCTCTATTAAACTTTTTACTTGTTCGTAAGCTGCATCATCGGACATACTATCATCACCTACAGCGTAATCGGCACCATTGTAACTAAACTCTTCTAAACCATAATGTTGAATGTCCTCATATTTGATATCGTATATGTCATCCCCTGTATCCTGTAAATCTACAATTTCTTCCTCTAGGTTATTTAAATCCATTCCGAAGTCTTGTGCTCTTTCACCATTAGGGTCAGCAATAACTTCAGGGTCGTTCTCCATTCCCTGTCTTAAGTCCTCTATTTCATTCCTTACGGCCTGTATTTCTTGACGATTATCATTAAACTCACCTTCAGATTTTATGAAATTCATCAATGCTCGTGCCATAATACCTACATCGCCACTTTCCCCCTCCTTCCATTCATCATTATCTCTTCTTTCATTTGCTTCTTGTTCAAGACGTTGTTCCCTCTCTCTTCTTCTACGTGCCCACTCAGCGTCTCTGGATATCCGCTCAATCTCTCTTTGCTTTTCTTCTTCAGATATTTTTGCAATCTCCTCAGCATAACTAAATTTAAAAAATTCATTAATGGTACTCATCACTTTTGGGTGTGACATAATATCACTTATATTTTTAGTGTCTGGAATTGGTTTGTCTTTTGCGTCATAAAAAGTACTAGAACCTTTATAGGTTTTATTTAGTGCTACTTTATAGTAGTCGTTAGAAGTCGGAGCATTTTTAGAGATAATATAAAATAATTTCCCATCTTTATTGTAACTTTTAAAGTGATTATCATTGTTTTTAGCGGCTGTACACCACTTAGTACCAGCTCCATAATAACAGGAAGCTGTGTGAGATTCAGGAACCACTACCTTATACATAGAATCCTCAAAGACCACCTCAGACTCTTTATGTGTTTCTACATTTCTAGTGTTTTCTAATCTATAATCCTTTATTGTCGCCACCACTTCAGACACATTACGATATTGATACAAATCTTTTTTATTAAGATTAGCTCTTAATCTGTCAAATTCCTCTACGGTAGTTAGTATATTATTAAGAATATCTTGAGGAACAGGATAGCTAACATCGTAACCTTTTTCAGAAACCACCTTAGTCCAAATTTTAGCAATCCACTCTAAATACTTCTGATTTTTTGCGATAGCACTACTACCGCTCAACATATTTTCCCACACTTCTGTGGGTATATTGTACTTCTCTTTTACTTGTGATGTTCTATTTTCGGTTAATAGCATTCGTTTACTTTTCTTATATAAATATTTATTAATTACATTATGATAAAAAGAATAACTATAATAATTTTATTAACCATAATTACTCTCATTTATATGGGGGGTTGGATATATTTTAATAAGACGAACAACACGATTCAAAACCTAGAAGATAAGATTAACAATAAAGAAAATACGGTGGACTCCCTTAAGATTAGATTGGATTACCTATATCGAACTATAGACTCACTCCCAATCGGACCACCACTAGACACAGTTAAAGTAAATAATGGATACGGGGTCAGAAAACATCCAATACACCATAAATGGCAAATGCACTCGGGGGTAGATTTAGTTGACACATGGAGGGATACTGTTTATTGTACTGGAGCCGGCACTGTTAAATTTTCGGGGTGGAATTTTGGTTACGGTAGATATGTAGAGATAACCCACGCATTTGGTTTTACTAGTAGGTACGCACACCTATCTAAACTATTTGTTAAAAAAGGTGATAATGTTATTAAAGGTCAATCTATAGGAAGAATGGGGAGTACGGGCATGGTAACTGGACAACACTTACATTACGAAATAACACATGATGGACAAACAATGGACCCTATGCCTTACATTAACTGTTCACCTATTAATGTAAATGCAACTATGTACCACCCTGTAGAGGCTCAATGTGACGACACACCCCTAAATACAGCTGACGGTTCTAGGATTGACCCTAATAAAGTATCCAGTTGGAATTGGATAGCTGTTAGTCAAGACCTACTGTGGTTTAATGGAGGACCTTTTAGATATGGTGATTCGGTTTATGTGGAAGGAACACCAACCAAAGATGGGGTATACTACATACACGACGCAATGAATAGTAGGATGAAAACAAAGATAGATTTTTTGGAAAATATAGGGACAAAACCATATAAATATGAAGATATTAATCTTCATGTGTTAAAATAACATTTAAATAATATTTATTGTTGAAGGACTTAAGATTATATTTAATAAATAAAATAAAAAAAAAAACAAGATGATTAACAAAAATTTACCAATCAGTCATAAAAATGACAACCACATGGAAATTACTATGTGTGGAAAAGGAAGTTGCAAATGCCCAAGTATTAACATTGATTTAGATAGAGATGATGTTGTTATAGGTGGAAAAGAAGAAGGATATACGACATTCACTAAAGAACAATTCGAACTATTCATGGTAGAGGTAAAAGGTGGGACTTTTGATAAATACCTAATTAAAGAGTAGATTATGGGTTGTGGATGTAAGAAAAAAAAGGGTGAAATCAAAGAACCAGAAAAACAACAATTAAACAAAGAAGAAAGAGAAAAAAGAACACAACTAATTCGAGAGAAACTAATCAGACTATCTCAAAAAAAATAGTGGCTTAATATCTTATCATTGTATTTATAAGGTATGGGACTGCTATCAACACTAGGAATAATATTAGAACAAGGTTTAAACAATGCCGAAGACGACCAAAGACCAGTTGGTAAAGTCTCGTGGTTAGATAAAGTTCTAGAAACCCAAAGTTACGAAGAACTATATCCTTTTATAAAGTTATTTGGTGGTGACATACATGATATGTATCTCGCTTTAGATAAAGTGGGTAGGGGTAGAGATTTATTAGACCTCATATCCCGCCAATGGGACGTGGAAAGGCAATTAGAACATGTCATTAGTGCATTAGGTGGGATGAGAAAGTGGAACAATGGTGCGGTTGATAATGATTTGATGGATGAATATGTGATTGACCCTTACTTAGTTGATATGAGGTATATCAGTAAAAATGAAAATGGTAGGATTATACTAGAGTTAATGCCTGGTGAAGAATCTAATTTTTTTGATGGGGGTTATGGAGGTAATAGTGTTGATTGTAATGAAGTAGCAAAACAAATATTTGGTGATGGGTACTTAGACTGGGAACCTTATGACCACTCAGATATGAACATAGAGGACTTATTAGAGTTACTAAGTAAAGAAAATTACATAAAACTAGTAAGACATATAGGAACTGAGTTCCAAAATGAGGAAGTGGATGCGTGGAGAGAGGAATTTGATGGTTGGAGGGAGGAAGACCAATTACCAGAAGGTAAAGTTTTTCTAACACTTAATAGGATGAATGGTTTTTTAGGTGATGATAGATATAACTTGGCTGTTCTTATAGGTAATACACCCGAACTTGAAGATTTGTATGCTGACATAACTAATTCTTATGGTAGGGCATGGAATGAGGTTGTCCAAAACCAATACTATACTGAGTACTACAAAGCTTTTGAAGAATTTTTAGGTAAACCAATAGGTGAAGGAACAACAAATACCTATAAGGATGTGATGAATCAAGAAACTGGTAGAAACGAATGGAAGAATGTTGAGGTACCAGTAAAATATTTTGATGTAACCGATAGAGCAAGAGCAATGATAGTTAGACACGCATATGAGATTGATAGTCCTGAGGATTTTATACCTATGCTTCACGAATTTAATCTGGATGTTCTTTGTCCTAGTGTTGATGACTACCCGTGGGATGATGATGAGGTAAATGATTTGTTT
>Ga0115003_10004379_pt1 | contig 10898 bp, 12 predicted proteins | sample ArcticOcean_MG_C_7_FD_88736 | JGI IMG/M metagenome (GOLD analysis project Ga0115003, IMG submission 88736) | Marine microbial communities from western Arctic Ocean - ArcticOcean_MG_CB11_88 | ecosystem: Environmental > Aquatic > Marine > Oceanic | place: Arctic Ocean: Canada Basin | collected... | reverse complement strand
GCTTTTACTTTGTATACTACTATTTTTTTTGGCTCGCTTAATTTTCTTTCTTTCTCTTTTAATTTTCTAATGCTACCTATCGTCTCATCAAAAAGATATTCATTTTTTTCATAATCTTTTTTATTTTTACATGTGGCTAATACGTGAAATGCTTCTTTTTTATTTTTATATAATATCGCGACCCTACACTTTCTGTTCTTTCCAAAGCTTGTATCTATTTTGACTGTTGCCGCATAACCCTTATATTCATGTGTATTTACTTCTTGACCGTTTTTATAATTTTCTCCATATAATCTTCTTATTAACTGTTCAGCTGTTATCTTTCTATTTAAATCTCTCATTGTCACTTCTATCACCACTTCCCTGTTTTTAGATGTTGCTAGTATAGAGTTCTGTAGATTTTCTATTTTCCAGCCCACTGGAAACTCTACTGTAAAATTTATTTCACCATGATAAAAGCTAGATCCTCTTGCTGAACCCTGACCTTCTCCTGGTCCAAATGGTATGCCGGCTATCATATTTAAATATTTTTGTTTGTTATTGCCTAATTTTTTTTTATTAATATTTTTTTTAGCTGCCTTTATAACCTCTTGTAGTCTTTTGTCGTTGTCAGGATGCGAAGAAAATATTCCGTGATAGGCATAAGGCTCTCTATTTTCTTCCTCTGCTAGAACTTTATCGAACTCTTCTTGGTTTTTCAGAACTCCTATAACGTTCTGTAATGCTTCTGGGTTGTAACCTACTTTCGCTATATATTCAGCGCCGATTTTATCAGCCTCTAACTCGGCTTCTCTTCCAAAGCCTCGTAAAATTGCTTGCGTGGCTAACCGACTTAAGTTTGATATTTGTCTATTACCTACAACTATACTAAATACTGTCGTTAAAATACTTGTTACTTGATTTTTAGAGTATTGTTTTACACCGTGTCTTGCTGTTATATGACCTAACTCATGCCCCAATACTCCAGACAACTCTGCCTCGCTACCCAAATAGGCCAACATTCCTCTAGTTATGTAAATATAACCTCCTGGTATCGCAAAGGCATTAACTTGAGGGCTGTCTAAAATTGTAAAATGATATATTAACTCTTTTCTATGGCTGACGGCTGCAAGTTTTTCACCTATTTCTGTTACATATTGAAGTAATTTCGGGTCTTGATAGGCTCTGTATGATTTCATAACCTGTATATGTGAATTTCTCCCTAGCTCTGTTTCTTCATCTTCTGATAATAGAGCTAGATCACGTGACCCTGTTACAGGATTTATAGCGCAAGAAGACAAGGAACCTGTCAATGTGAAAAAAGTTGAAGCTTTTAAGAATGTCCGCCTGTTCATAGACTAATATTGCACAAAAAGCACAAGAATATAAAGCATAATTAAATAAAATTTATGTTTTGCTATATCTTTTTTTAAACTTATCTACTTGACCAGCAGTATCCAATATCTTCTGCTTACCTGTGTAGAATGGATGGCACTGAGAGCACACATCTATTGAAAGACTTGAGTCTTTATAAGTTGATTTAGTGGTAATTTTACTTCCACAACTACACACAACTTCGATTTCGTTATATTTTGGATGAATACCTTTTTGCATAATCTTAGTTTTATCGTTAAATTCAAGAGAATGAATAATACCTAAAGAACCATATTGCTACAAGTAATATCGTTAATATTATAAATCTATCTAATTATTAATAAAAATATTAGGACTATTTAGGACACTCTTTGGTATTAAATATTAATACATCTTTATAAATTACTGTTTTGCTGGGATATTTTTTATATCCACAAAAAATGTGGATAACTCTGTGCAAAAAACTTATTTTTTTCTTTAAACTTCAAACATTCTATGAGACCGGTTAGATTGTGCAATTTTTGTACAATATAAGACATTGATTTATATATATAAATTTTATGATTTTTTAATATAAGTAATTTATTATAGATAACCTAATAAAGCTGGGAGGAACACTAACTGTGTATAAAATTTTGAATTATTAAATAATTTTATAAAAAAAAATCAAAAATCAATATAAATTTACATTTATTTTAAAAATAATAAAACTTTAGTATGTGATTGATTATATTAAGAATGAGTCTCGGTTGCACTTGAAGAAACTTTCTACATGTTGAGCATTATTCTCATAAAGTCTAATTTAAATAACTCCAATGCTTTACCACGATGACTAATTACATTTTTTTGGCTCTCAGGCAGCTCTGCGGCCGTGCATTTTAGATCTGGCAAATAAAACAATGCATCGTATCCAAATCCGTTCTTACCTACTCTTGCTTCATTGATATAGCCCTCCCATGATGCGTTATAGATATTTGGCACAGGGCAATCATGAAAAGGCAGGAATGCAATAGTACAGTGATATCGTGCTGTTCTCTCGCTAAACGGAATATTCTTGAGCTCTTTTAACAATAGCGAGTTATTTGCTTCATCATCACATACTTCGCCAGCATATCGGGCAGAATAAATACCGGGCCTCCCAGATAATGCATCTACCTCTATTCCGGAATCATCTGCTATTGCTGGTAAGCCAGATACAAAACATGCATTTCTTGCTTTTAATATTGCGTTTTCTATAAAAGTTAGGCCTGTTTCTTCAGCTTCTGGTACTTTCAATACGGATTGTGAAATTAGTTCTACTGCCCCCCCGTCTAATATCCTCTCAAATTCTTTAATTTTATGGGGGTTGTTAGAAGCTAAAACAATTTTACTCATAGCTATTTAATACTTCTTTCTGAATCTTAATAATAGATTTTACTCCTTCTGTTGCCAAAACTATCATCTTATTTAACTCGTCTTGTGAAAACGCACCTTTTTCAGCTGTTCCCTGGATCTCAATAAAGTTACCCTCATCATTCATGATAAAATTCATATCTGTCTCAGCATTAGAGTCTTCTTGATAATCAAGATCTAAAAGAATTTCACCATCCACTTTTCCAAGTGATACAGAACCTGTGAAGGACTTAATAGCGTCTGCGGAACTGAAACTATCATCCTCTTGAGTCCTTAATGCTAAACAAAGTGCTACAAATCCACCGGTTATTGACGCTGTCCTGGTTCCTCCGTCAGCCTGTATCACATCACAATCGATAGTGATTGATCTCTCGCCTAATTTATCTAGATTTACTGAAGACCTTAAAGAACGACCAATTAGTCTCTGGATTTCCATAGTTCTTCCGCTTTGCTTATTTTTGGCTTCCCTACGCATTCTTTCATTCGTAGATCTAGGAAGCATTCCATACTCCGCGGTCACCCAACCCATATTTTTTCCTTTTAAAAAACGCGGGACATTATTTTCTATAGTTGCATTGCATATGACTTTTGTATCCCCAAATTCTACTAAAACTGACCCTTCCGGATGAGCTATGTAATTTTTAGTTATCTTAATATCCCTTAATTCACTGGGTTTTCTATTATCTTTTCTCATTATTAGTTTTTCTCGAAATATTGATGGGTAAAATAAATTTGCTTATTTCTTATTTTTATGAAGAATTACACTCAAATGGATAATAACATAGTATTAAATCGTAGTGGAGAACAGAAATTATGAAAATAGCGATCCTTACAACTGGCGGCACATTCGATAAAGTATATTTTGATGCTAATAGTGAATATAGTATAGGCGAGCCATGCATATCATCTATCTTAGATGAAGGCAATGTAACTTCTGACTACCGAGTTCAATCTATTTTAAAAAAAGACAGCCTTGATATAAATCAAGATGAGAGAGAGGTAATAAAGCAGTCTGTTATTGCTTGCGAAGAAGATAGAATAATTATAACTCATGGGACGGATACTATGATTGAAACTGCAAAGTTCTTAGAGGATATACAAAATAAAACTATTGTCCTTACTGGATCCATGCAGCCAGCTAGATTTAGAAAAACTGATGCAATATTTAATTCAGGATTTGCTTTTGCCTCAGCCTCATGCTTAGAAAATGGTGTTTATATAGCTATGAGTGGTAGAATATTTAAATCAGGTGATGTAAGGAAAAATATAGATTTAGGGAAATTTGAAAATAAAAACTAGTGTTGTGAATGATAACTATGATAAAAAAAATATACATAATCATTTTCATGTTGATTTCAACAACTTCTTTCTCTAATCAATCAAATTTATTCAGCGCTGGCGTACCTTCACTAGCACCTATGTTAGAAGATGTAACTCCTGCAGTTGTCAATATATATACAATTAGTGAAACTGAAGAAAGAAGCCAGCAAATAGATGATCCTTTTCTAAGAAAATTTTTCAATATTCCTGGTCAGCAAAAATCTAGAAAGAGAAACAGGGCTGGTCTGGGCTCTGGAGTTATCATTAATAGTAAGAAAGGATATATTATTACTAATAATCATGTGATAGCGAAAGCTAAAGATATTAAAGTAAAACTTCAAGACGGGAGAGAGTTTAAAGCGACTTTAGTTGGGTCTGACCCTGCATCAGACGTGGCTGTAATAAAGATCTTGCCAGATAAATTACATGCTATAAAATTTTCTGATTCAGATAAATTAAGAGTTGGTGATTTTGTTGTAGCTATTGGAAATCCATTTGGTATTGGACAAACTGTCACCTCAGGAATAGTTAGTGCATTAGGGCGATCAGGTTTAGGGATTGAGGCTTATGAGAATTTTATACAGACTGACGCATCTATTAATCCAGGAAACTCGGGTGGTGCTTTGGTAAATCTTAAAGGCGAACTTATTGGTATCAATACAGCTATAATTGGCTCAAGAGGTGGTTCAGGAAGTGTTGGGATTGGGCTAGCAATTCCTGTAAATATGGCTCTTGATATAACAAAACAACTTATAGAGTATGGCAAAGTTAGGAGAGGGTACCTTGGAGTATCTGCTCAAGATCTAACAAATGATTTGTCGAAAGCATTTGGCATTAAAGCGAATAGAGGGGCGATAATAACTCAGGTTTCAAAAGGTTCTCCAGCAGACCTTGCAGGAATATCTATAGGAGATGTTGTTGTAAAAATTAATAATGAAGATGTGCAAAATGCTTCTGCAATGAGAAATAAAATAGGCCTTCTAAAACTCAATAGTATTATAACTATGGAGATCAATAGAAAAGGTAAAATTATTACTACAAAAGTTAAGATTACTGAACCTAAGATTTCTAAAAATGACGGTATTAAAATAAACTCAAGACTACAGGGAATTGTTTTTAGTGGGATCTTAGAAAATATGCCTGAGTACGGAAAAATTACTGGCATCAAAATTATAAAAATGAGAAAGGATAGTATAGCTTTCTCAGCAGGCATAAGACCTAATGATATAATATTATCTATAAATAATATACCAGTTCAAAAAATTCAGGATTTAGAAATTGTTGCTGGAAAAAATGATTCTGAAATCGTGGTGCATGTCCAAAGAAACAATAGAACAGCGTTTATTTTATTGAAATAAAAATTACCCACCAGTTATTGTAGGGAAAAATGCTATTTCATCACCGTCCTTGATAATTGACTTAAAGTCTGAATGCTCATAATTTTTCGCTGAGTAAATACTATACTTAATTTTATCTAAATTAAGTTTTAAGAAAACATCTTTTACAGTTGGCTGTAATTTTGACAATTCTATGTACTCTTCTTTTTTCCCAATATCTTCAGAGAGCCTTGCTAAGTAAATTACTTTTATTTTCATATTTTGTTACACTACAAAAAAAACTAAATATTATTTAAATGAAAAAAAATCTAACGCACTTCACAAAATCTGGTGACGCACATATGGTAGATATCCAAGAAAAGGATATCACAAATAGAATAGCTGTAGCCAGTGGTAAAATTTATATGTCCAACCCTTCTATTAAAAAGATAAAAGAAGGAAGTCATAAGAAGGGTGATGTTCTTGGCATAGCACGGATCGCTGCTATCATGGCTGCAAAAAAAACATCTGACCTAATACCTTTATGTCACAACATAAATTTATCATCTGTAAATGTCACATATAAAATTAATCTTTCAAAAAAGTTTGTTTCTTGTGAAGCATTAGTATCAACTATTGGTAAAACTGGTGTTGAAATGGAAGCGTTAACAGCTGTCCAAATTGGATTATTAACAATTTATGATATGTGTAAAGCTATAGATAGAGGTATGATAATTACTGATATCCAACTTGAGTCAAAAAAGGGTGGTGCTTCAGGTGAATGGAAGCGTTCAAAGTAATAATAAATTAAAATATTTTTCTAAAAACTTAATATCATGGCACAAGAATAATGGTAGGCATGACCTACCATGGCAAATTAATATAAATCCATACAGAGTTTGGATTTCAGAGGTTATGCTTCAGCAAACCCAAGTAAAAACAGTTTTATCATACTATAAAAAATTTCTTGTAAAGTATCCGAGTATTAAAGAACTTAGTGAATCAGGTCTCGAAGATATACTGGAATCTTGGGCCGGCTTAGGATTTTATCGCAGAGCAGAAAATATCTATAAGTCTTCCCAAATAATTAAAGATAAGCACAAGTATATTTTTCCTCAGGAATATAGGGATATTATAGATCTTCCTGGTATTGGAAGATCTACAGCTGGAGCAATATTATCTATTTCATATAATAAAAAATATCCAATACTTGATGGTAATGTAAAGCGAGTCATAAAAAGATATTTTGCAGTAAGAGGAGAATCTAATACTGAAAAAAATCTCTGGGATATCTCTGAAAGTTTACTTCCTAACAAAAATAATAATATTTATACTCAGGCTATTATGGATTTAGGAGCGATGATATGCGTTAAAAGTAATCCGTTGTGCTCTCTGTGCCCTGTTAATAAAAATTGCAAATCATTTATATTAAATTTAACCAATATTATACCCGAAAAAAAAGTCGCTATTCAAAAGAAGGAGATGAAATTATATTTTTTACTAATACAAAATTTTAAAAATAAAAATCTAATATTAATGAAGAAAAATTTAAAAACTGGGATTTGGGCAAATTTATGGAGTTTACCAAGCTTCAGTAGTGTAAAAAGTTATGAAAAATTTATAAAAGATAGCAAAATACCTCTTCATATTTCACATTATGATAATATTAAGCATAATTTATCGCACATAAAGATGAATATCACCATACTGAAAGTTAAGTTACCAGAAGATTTTCATTATGAGAATTACTCCTGGAAAAATATTTATGATAGCATTGCATGCCCAAAACCAGTTATTATGGTAATAATGAAATTAACAAAGGAGTTAGATTTATGAGAATGGTAATGTGTTCTAAACTGAAAAAGGAACTTGAAGGTCTTGATAGACCAAGCTACCCTGGGGAAATTGGTAAAAAAGTATTTGATAATATTTCTAAAGAAGCTTGGGCTTTATGGTTAAAACACTTAACTATGCTTATAAATGAAAATAGATTGACTCCTATTGAGCCAAAAGCTAGAACTTTCCTAGAGGGAGAGATGGAGAAATTTTTATTTACTGATGAATCAGAAGCAGTAGCAGGATTCAAACCAGAGTAATATTAATTAATTATTTTTTCGGCCACATATTAAATATCATATGAGGCAGAGTTAGACACGCAAGCACCATAAATATATATTTTATTATAGTTTCATTAATTGATAACTGATATAAATTTGAGAATAATATAATTGATATTATTGAAGTTACTAATGAAATTGTCACTGTTAAAAAAATAAAATATTTTATAGAATATCCTTTTGGAACATTTTTTAAAATTAGTATTGATTCTATAAAATGCCTTATAGAGTGTAAAAAACAAAAATATAGTACAAATGAAATAATTGGTGGTAATAATATGAAGTTAACTATACTTACTAATCCTTCAGTTTTGTTTACTAGACTACTTTTATTATCAAAAATAATGTATGCAAAAGAAAACGTAAGAAATAATATTTTATTATTCTGTGAAAAGTCATGATATCTAAAATCACTATTTATCAAGATTGAAAATAATTTCCTTACCTCGTCATAATGAAATATAATAGGAGCCATTACTATAATCAATCCTTTTATAAAGATATTTATGTTTCTGTAATTTATTTTATTTTTGCTCAAATAATTATAGTCTTCATAGCCAAAATGATAAGCTGCTATCGCCAGAAAAAATATCAAGGCTGGCTCAGGAAAAAGAACCCATGTTGTTAAGTATAATGCAGATATTGAAATATATGATACTGTAAATATTATAAACCATGCATTAAAATACTTTTTAAAGATCTTTCGCCCTATTGAAAAATCAAAAAAACCATGCGGTATACCTACTAGAGAAACTAAGATAAATAAAATATAGTTTTGAGTATTTGCTTTAAAAGAAAAATCTAGGCCAATATAAAATACTAAGCTAAATAAGCTTATTATGATAAAAGTATACTTTTGAATGTTATCTATTTTTTTTATCATGGAATCCCAACGCGTACTTTAAAAACTTTTTTTTTGGTAGATATAGTATTATTTTAATAATATCTATTATGCCTGGCATATCTGAAAGAAATCTAATCTGAGAATTATGATTTTTGCTTCTAAAAAGATTAAGCAATGCTGTTTTCATGTAATCAGGGTTTTCTTTAATAATACTTAAAAATATACTATCCATTTTTCTTAATAAAAATGAATGAAAGTATTTATTTGGTTTACATGTATTATGTTCATTTCTTTTAATAGACTTAGTAATGCCATCTATTTGTTTTTGAATATTTATGAACGTATATCCTGTACTTGCTCTTGTAGCTCCAGAATAGGCTCCTATTTTTGTTATATAATTATTACTTGTGTTAGATATATTTGGATCCATTGGTATTGATCCGTATTCTTTTTTTTCAACACTATATTTTGTATTTTTATATTCTGAGGCCATATAACTCTCAATATATTTATCATCAAGGCATTCGGTCTCTTTTTTCGCAGAGAAATAAGTTGATTCTATTAGTGCGGTATTTTTAGAAAAAGGTAGTACATACATAAAATGAAATTTATTTTTAAGTTTACTAAAGTCCATTAATACAGCTGTGCTATCTTCAAATACATTTTCTACAGTTTTTACATAAACCCCATAAAATTGTTGCTGCATGTATATTTTTCTAGTGTCTGGCCGACTATCAAACACATGCGTACATTCGTACTCTTTCTGTTTTGTTGAAACCTCAATAATATTATTATTATTTTTTATATTTATTACTTTAGACATATATTTAATATCTATATTTTTATTTTTCTCTATTTTATCTAATACAAATTTATTAAAATCTTTTGAATCTATTGATTGATAATTAAACTTTCTACAATCTATTTTCTTATTCTCACTATGATTTTTTATAATCATTTTTTCCCATTTTTTTCTTACCAAATGGTTAAATGGAGTATTATATGTATTCCAGAATGACCATGTTTTATTTCTTAAATTAACATCATTACTACTTTCAATAATACATATTTTAAATTTCATGTTTCTTAATCTATACGCCAAACTTAAACCAGCACACCCTGCTCCAATAATTATATAATCATATCTTTTATTCATGAATGTTTTCTAGACCTTTTAAATTTTTATGAAGACACGCGTTATGTCTTTTTTTGCGCTGTGGCAATATAAAAAATATTATAAATTCTATAATTGTTTTAAAAATAATAAGTATTTTTTCTGCCCTTGAAATAAATATATTTTCATCTAAAAACTTTGTGCCTGTTTTTTTTATTTTCACTCCTATTGCTTGATATATTCTTAGTGCTACTAGTATAGCGAATCTCGATCTTAGAGGAATATATCTTATTCCATTTATAGAGCTTGAATAGTAGATATCAGCTATTTTAAGAATTTGTAAAACCACCTCTCTTATTTTAATTTTATTATCACTTGATAAATTATCTATTGTTTCGAGGTAAATATTTGTATTTTCCGGAAGATATATTCTTCTTTTCTTACAATCTTCCAATACATCTCTAGATATATTTGTTAATTGCATAGCTATCCCTAAATCTAGGGCGAAATAACTTGCCTCTTTTTCTTTTATCCGGATGGTTTGCACCATCATTATTCCTACGATTCCAGCTACTTTATGACAATATCTTAACAAGTCTTCGTTCGACTTATATCTTTTGAAATTTATATCAGACTTTATACCATCTAATAATTGATTTATTATTTTTTCCTTTACACCATATTTTTTTATTGTTTTCTTCAATTCTTCAATTTCTTTTGCTGTACCTAAACTAACACCCTCGTCAACTAAATCATCATGCAGTCTGCAAAATGTGTATATATTTACAACTTTTTTTAAAATATCTGAAGATAAAAATTTGCTCGCCCAAAAAAAGGACTTGCTATTCTTATATATTATTTCTTTGTTATTTATTAACCCCATAATCTCTCATAATTAATTTTTCTGTTACTTTTGCAGTTGACAGTACGCCCGGAACACCGGCACCTGGATGTGTACTTGCTCCCACAAAGTATAAACCTTCTGTTTCTCGAGATTTATTTCCATATCTAAAATAGGCTGACTGTGTAAATACTGGCTGTATTCCAAAGCCACTTCCTGCATATGTATTTAATTCATTCTCAAAATAATCTGGTGTCACATAGAAACTATCTACTATATTTACAGCTAACCCTGGCATGATTTTTTCTTGTAATATATCAACTATAATTGATTCGAATTCTTTCCCTCTTTTGTCCCAATCTATTCCGCTTATATTATTTGGCACTGGGGCCAACACATAAAACGTATCTTTGTTATTTTGTATCATTGAAGGGTCTGTTGCACCGGGCCTATGTAAATATAAGCTTGGGTCTTTTATAAATATTTTTTTATTAAATATATCGTTTAATAACTCATAATGTCTTTTACTAAAAATTATCGTATGGTGTTTTACGTTCTCATATAATTTATTTGTAGAAAAATATAATACAAATAAGCCCAT
>Ga0115003_10004375_pt1 | contig 10900 bp, 11 predicted proteins | sample ArcticOcean_MG_C_7_FD_88736 | JGI IMG/M metagenome (GOLD analysis project Ga0115003, IMG submission 88736) | Marine microbial communities from western Arctic Ocean - ArcticOcean_MG_CB11_88 | ecosystem: Environmental > Aquatic > Marine > Oceanic | place: Arctic Ocean: Canada Basin | collected... | reverse complement strand
TTCTTTTATTGGGGTTGTGCCCAACTTTATGGCTGCTTTTTTTATTTTAGGTATTATTGGACTTCTTGGAATACCTTTGGATATGATGGCTATTACTATAGCTGCAATCACAATTGGAATAGCTGTAGATAATAGCATTCACTATATATATAGGTTTAAAGAAGAGTTTAACAAAATAAAAAATTACAATCTAACAGTAGAAAGGTGTCACAATACAGTGGGAGTGGCTATACTTAATACTTCAATTACCATTGTTTTTGGATTTTCTATCTTGGTTCTGTCGAACTTTATACCAACCATATATTTTGGCGTCTTTACAGGAATAGCAATGCTTTTAGCATTAATTTCTGTGCTGACTCTTTTACCAAAGTTAATTTTAGTTCTAAAACCTTTTGGAAATGAATAACTTAATTGACTTTATAAAAGAGGATATCTTATTTTTTGATATTATTTTTATACTAGTAATTTTATACAATATGATTAAATGTTTTTCAGACGGTTTCTCGCTGAGCTTCATTTCATCGTTGAAGTGGGTAATTTCTGTTGTGGCAACAATAATTTTTGTACCACAACTACAGCCGTTAGTGAGTGATTATGTTGAATCAGATTTTATAAATAATGTTGGAATTGGTATTTTTGTATTTGTTATAACTTTATTCATTAGCATTATTTTTGGAAAAGCTATTGGTAGAACAGTGACGTGGACAGGTGTTGGTTCTGTTGATAAATCATTTGGTGTTCTTTTTGGTGTTTTTAAAGGTTACATAGTAGCAGTTTGTATTTTTTCTATCTTAAACTGGTTTTATCCTTACGCAAAATGGGGTATATCAACAGCTAATGCCTTTTCTTTTGATGTAGTTAAAAAAGGGAGCGAACTACTTATTGATGAGTTTCCAAACTATAAAGAAATTATAGAAACTAAAGAGAAAATTGAAAAAATTTAAATTAGATAGACCCAAAGAAGAATGTGGAATTTTTGGTGTCTCAAATCACGAAGAGGCTTCTGCTTTAGTAGCATTAGGTTTACACGCTCTACAGCATAGAGGTCAGGAAGGATGTGGTGTTTCTTCGTTTGATGGAGAAAAATTTTATTTGGAAAAAAGACAAGGTTTAGTTGGTGATCACTTTACTAATCCTGACATAATAAAAAAATTACCTGGTAATTCTGCAATTGGTCATAATAGATATTCTACAACTGGAGAAGTTTCTTTGAGAAACATTCAGCCTTTTTTTGCTGATCTTTATTCTAGTGGAGTAAGTTTGGCTCATAATGGAAATTTAACAAATGCTATAGAGCTTAGAAATAATCTTGTTAAGGATGGTGCCATTTTTAGAACAACTAGTGATACCGAAACTATTGTCCAACTGATAGCAAAATCTGATAGAAATAAAATGACAGACAAAATTATAGATGCATTATTTCAAATACAAGGGGGTTATGCTTTAGTTATGATGACTAATAAAAAATTAATTGGCATAAGAGATCCTTTTGGTATCAGACCGCTTGTTGTAGGAAAACTCAAAGATTCATTTATTTTTGCGTCTGAAACTTGTGCGCTAGATATTGTAGGTGCAAAATTTATAAGAGAAGTAGAAAATGGAGAAATTGTAGTGATTGAAAATGGCGAATTAAAGAGCTTAAAACCGTTTCCAGAAAGAAAGGCAAGACCGGATGCATTTGAATATATCTACTTTGCTAGACCAGACAGTTTACTTAACAATAAATGTGCCTATGAATATAGAAAAAAAATGGGAGAGGAACTTGCAAAAGAGACTGATGTTGAAGCTGATTTAGTAGTTCCAGTTCCAGACTCAGGTGTGCCTGCCGCACTTGGTTACAGCCAGTACTCAAAAAAAAGTTTTGAATTAGGGCTTATAAGAAACCACTATGTAGGTAGGACTTTTATTGAACCCACGCAAAGTATTAGAAGCTTTGGTGTTAAATTAAAATTAAATGCCACCCAAACACTAGTAAAAAATAAATCCATTATATTAGTTGATGATTCATTGGTTAGAGGAACTACAAGTCACAAAATAGTAAAAATGCTCTATGACGCGGGAGCTAAAGAGGTACATGTAAGAATTGCATGTCCAAAAATTCTTTATCCAGATTTTTATGGAGTAGATATGCCTACAAAAAAAGAGTTATTAGCTAACGGAAAAAATAATGATGAAATGTGCAATCATATAAAAGCTAAAACATTAAAATTCTTAAGTTTAGAAGGGTTATATAAAGCTCTTGGATTCAAAGAAAGAAATAAATTGTATCCCCAGTTAAGTGATCATTATTTTACAGGAGAATATCCTGTCAAACCTACAGACCAGTTAGGTCAAGGGAAAATTACACAACTTTCTTTATTGAGTTCTAAATCAAATAATTGAGCTAATTAAACTTCAGCAATCTACTATTATTATCTAATAGCAACATATTTTGTTTCAGAAAAAATATTTTCGAACTAATGCCATTTTTACTAATCTTTTTAATATAGTTATTGTTGCCATTTTTATAATTAAAAGATAATAAATATCCATTCTTTGAGTAAAGATTAACTTCATTATTGACTATTTTAAAATCATAGAATGATCCTATTTTATTTATTTTTTTTATTCTTAAATTTTTAAGAATATTTTTTGACCAAATAACTTCACCAGTTTCAATATTTAAGCAAATCAATAAATTATTTTTTGAAAGAATGTATGTATAGTTGTTGGTAATAATTGGTTTTATAATAGAATTAGATGGAAATCTCCAATTTCTTGCACCCGTTATAGTGTTGTAACTGAATGTAGAATTTTCTGTTGAAACAATTAAAATATTATTTTTAATTATAATTGGATTGCTAATAAATAAATTAATTTCACTTGTTGAAAATGAATTTTTAAAATTTATCACCCAATTAATATTTTGATTAATATAGTTAAAAGAATAAAGCTCACCGCTAGTATTTAAAAAAATTAAGTTTTTTCCAATTTCATCTACAGCAAAATTATTATTGAATTCTGATTTTAAAAAAGTCAATCTTGAACCAAATTGCCAATTCTTATTGCCTGTTTTTGTATCTATTGAATAAACAAGATTATCTTGGTTAGCTAAAAAAATTTGTTCTTCTATAATTTTTAAATTAGATCTAAAAGGAATTCCATAATTCTTAGCCCAAACAAGAGATTTAGTGTCTAAGTTAATGGCGTATAGATACCCGAGATTATCAGCAGCATACAAAATATTTTTTTTTGCTATAAGATAGATTTTTTTTTTAAATTTTTTAAAGCTTTTTTTATAAAAATTATATTCAAATATTTTTTTTCTTGTGTCTAAAGAATAAATAAAAATTTTTCCCTTGTGATCAAAACCAATTAAATTATTTTCGTAAAAAATAGTATTTTCATTTGATAAAAGTTTGTTAAGTTTAGGGCTTTTTGTAAGAAGTATGTTGTCTCCGCTATATGAGTAATTTGAAACATTATTAGAATTGTTTCCGTATTGTTCTAGCCAATTATCAATTACTGTTACTTCATCTAAAAGTAGAGTTAATTTATTTGATACAATCTTTTCTTCATTGAATTCTTGGTCCTTTACAAATATTTCTTCATATTGGCTTTGCGGTGTGGACTCATCTATAGATTTAGCTTGTTTATTATCTACAGGAATATTGTCAGCATCATTCCATATGCCTGTCTTATTATCAAATGAACATGAGGTTATTGTTAAGACAAAGAAGATTGAAATTAAACTCTTCATTAATTTTAATTTCTAGTTTTGTTATTTAATAATCTAATATATTCTTCAGCTTTAATTTTTTGGTCTTTAGAAAAAAAGTATTCTGAGATTAAATTAATAGCAAGATTTCTCCATACAGAGTTGGAGTTAATGACAGGATTAAGTGTTTCTATAATTAGTTCTTCATTGTCTAAATTGATTAAATAAATGGCTTTTTTAATCTTAATTAAATTTATATCTTCTACATCGATAGAATTATTTTTAATAATTTTATCAAAATATGTAATTATTTTTGATTTTTCTTTTTCAATGTTATTGTCAATTATAAGATACAAAGATAATGGTGAGTAAAATTGATGGTCTTTATCAATGATACCTTCTAATAATATTTTACTTTCTTTAATTTTTTTTTGTTTAATCATGAGTAAGGCTTGAGAATAATTTTCTGCAATTTGAATATTGTTTTTTTTTTGTAGGTTTTCGAGCAGCAAAAATCCAAATAAAAAAATAAGTGCAATAATAAGTAAAACAATAAAGGCTTTGATATTTTTTTTTACAAACTTAACTGAGTGCTCTATGTAATTTATTTTGAATGAATCATTAGACATAATTAAAAAGTGTTTTTTTTAGCAGGAAATTTTTTATTAATTACTGCTTTTCTATATTTTTTAATTCCTATTTCAATTATATTATTCAAATTAACAAATTTTTTAACAAATCTCGGGTAAAAACCACTTAACCCCAGCATATCATCAGTTACTAGTATTTGCCCATCACAATGGATTGAAGCTCCAATACCTATAGTTGGTATTTTTAATACTTTGGTAATCGTACTTGCTGTTAAAGAGTTAATACATTCCAGGACTAGGCTAAAAACACCTGCCTCTTGATTTTTCTCTGCCTGCTCCAACAATTTGTATCGATCTTTTTCTAAAACTCCTTGTATTTTAAATTTTTTTAAATACTGAGGAGTGAATCCAATATGGCCCATCACAGGTATTCCAATATCAACAATGCTTTTAATTATGTCAAAATTTTTACCATTGCACTCAATTTTAACTGCATCACAATTTGTTTTTTTGAATATTAATTTTGCATTATGTTTTGCTTCTTTTGCATCCTTGTAGGTGCCAGCAGGCATATCTACAACACAAAGTGCATTCGTAAGATTAGATTTTACACTTATACCATGTTGTATCATTGTCTCTATGCTTACATTATGTGTATTTGGCATGCCATACATTGCTGTAGCTAAGGAGTCTCCAACTAAAACGATATCGCAGTACTTGTCTAGTATTTTTGCGATTGGTTTTGAGTAGGCTGTTAAGCAAACAAGTGGTCTTTTATTTTTTGCATTAATTATTTTGTAAATTTTTTTCACGTTATTCAAGTTCAATTGTACTCGGTGGTTTTGTGGTTATGTCGTAAACGACTCTATTAATTCCTTTCACTCCATTTATAATTTTATTAGAAATTTCATCTAAAAAGTTTTTTGGGAAACTAAAATAGTCGGCTGACATACCGTCTTCTGAAACTACGGCTCTTAATAAACAAATATATTCGTAAGTTCTTGAATCACCCATAACACCAACAGTCTTAACCGGAAGTAAGGCGGCATATGCCTGCCAAATTTTATCGTAGAAATTATTTTTTATAATTTGTTCTATAAAAATATGATCTGCTTTTTGTAGAATTTTTACTTTTTCTTCGGTAATATTTCCGATTATTCTTATAGCTAAACCGGGTCCAGGGAAAGGGTGTTTTTTTGATATACTTTTTACTAAACCGGCTGAATTACCGAGCAAACGAACTTCATCTTTAAAAAGTTCTTTTAAAGGCTCAATCAATTTTAAATTCATTTTTTTTGGAAGACCACCAACATTATGATGTGATTTTATTTTTGATGTTTTGCTTCCAGTAGCCGATCTACTTTCTATAATATCTGGGTATAGAGTTCCTTGAGCTAAAAATTTAACATTAAATTTTTTAGCTTCTTTTTCAAAAATTTCAATAAAAAGTTTACCAATAATTTTTCGTTTTTTTTCTGGATCTGATACTTTTTTTAATTTTTTAAAATAAATTTTTGATGCATCTATAATTTTAACGTTGAGATTATATTTTTTTTTGAAAATTTTATAAGTTAACTTGAACTCATCTTTTCTCATCATTCCGGTATCAACCATAATACATTTTAAATTTTTACCTATAGCTTTGTGTATTAATAAAGCTACAACACTGCTATCTACACCACCAGATAAAGCACAGATAACTCTATCTTCTTTAATTGTAGATTTCATTTCTTGAATAATTCTATTTTTTTCAGAATCTAGTTTCCACTGTTTTTTTGCTTTACAAATATTGAAAATAAAATTTTTAAAGATAATATTTCCATTTTCTGTATGTGTAATTTCTGGATGAAATTGAATACCATATATATTTTTTTTTTTGTTTTCAATAATTGTCATTGCAGATTCTTTTGTTGAAGCTATTTTGGTAAATCCTCTTGGCAATTTATAAACTGAATCTTGATGACTCATCCAAACATTGCACTTATTTTGACGGAAAAAATTTTTAGTTAACAATGAATTTTTATATTTATAAAGTACCGCTCTACCAAATTCTCTTTTCTTAATATTTGCTTTAACTTTTCCTTTGAAATGTTTCGAGATTAATTGTAAACCATAACAAATTCCCAATATGGGAATGCCTAAATTAAAAATTTCTTTTGGAATATTTGGATATTTATTTCCTATCACGGTTGAGGGACCCCCTGATAAGATAATACCCTTAACATCTATTAATGCATCTTTTTTTTTTAAATCTTTTAGGTTTAAGACTTCCGAATAAACTTTGTATTCTCTAACTCTTCTTGCTATTAATTTTGTTACTTGTGAACCAAAGTCAATAATTATAATTTTATCTTTTTTTAATTCTTGGCTCATTTACTTTTTTGTGAACTATCTAGCTTTTCTTTTAGCTTTTTTTTTGCAGAGCACATTTTTACACACACGGAGGTCAAAGTTAAAATTAGTTCATTTGCTTTTGAGAAATTTGATTTTTTAATATTTAATAAAGTTAAGAGATAAATTGCCTCTTCATTTTTTGGATTGAGCAATAAAACTGTGTTTAAGTTATTTTCTTCTAAGTTGTCTTTTTTTTCTTCTTTAAATATTTTAGCTAAATATAAATAAGAATTTTCACTTTTTGGATTAAATACAATATCTTTCTCAAAATAAAATTTTGAATCTTTATATTTTTTAATATCAAATAAATTTTTCCCTTCTTCAAAATAAGATTTTTCTGCATGCGCTAAATCTTGAATAAAAATTGCTAAGATAAATGATGTAAAGATTGTTAGTATTTTTTTGTTCATAATTTGTAATTTAGTTCATCTTCGGTCATTTCTACGCTATGTACCATACTCTCGTAAAATCCTGCTTTGGTAATTTTTACAAATCTTGCTTTTTTTTGTATTTCGGCTATTTTTTTTGCGCCTATATAACCCATTGAGGATCTTAGACCACCTTGTAGTTGATATAATATTTTACTGACCGCTCCTTTGAAAACAACTCTGGCTTGAACTCCTTCTGGAACAAATTTAGATTTATCTTTGTGGTTTTTTTGAAAATATCTATTGGAAGATCCTGCAGACATAGCCCCGATTGAGCCCATTCCCCTATAGGATTTATAAAATTTATTCTTGTACTTATATTTTTTTCCTGGACTTTCTTCGGTTCCTGCAAAAATTGAACCCATCATAATTGCGTCGGCGCCTGCTGCAATTCCTTTTACTATGTCACCTGAAAATTTAATTCCTCCATCAGAAATGATCTTGATTTTTTTATTTTTCATACTCTTTTTTACCTCTATCACAGCGCTAATTTGAGGTACTCCTATTCCTGCTATCATTCTAGTAGTACAAATTGAACCTGGTCCAATACCTACTTTTAATATATCTGCTCCTTCATTGTACAATCTTAAAGCTGCTTCAGCAGTGGCGATATTACCTACGCATATAGGTTTTTTTAAATTTATTTTTTTTATTTTAGCAAGAATTTTTAAAACTTTCTCGCTATGTCCGTGCGCTGTATCTATTACAATTAAATCAACACCAGCATCTATTATTGATTTAACTCTTGTTAAATCTTCATTACTAGTACCTACGGCCGCGCCTGCTAATAAATTTTTATTTTTAATTTTTTTAATTTCCTTAGACTGATCTACTATTGATAAATTACGATGAATAATTCCTAAGCCTCCTTTTTGAGCTATAGCAATGGCCATTCTTGATTCAGTAACTGTATCCATTGCTGATGATAAGAAAGGAATTTTTAATTTTAAATTGTATCCTAGATCTGTCTGTAAGTTTGTTTCTGTGGGTAGTACGGACGAATATCTTGGTGTAAGCAGGACGTCGTCAAATGTTAAAGCTTCTTTGATTACTTCCATATAAACTTATATACAATTTAAAAAAATTATAAAGCTTTTAGTGAAGAACAAATTATATATGTTTCTTTCGACTCACTTCTACTAGATTCTGGTTTAAAAAAATCAACATTTTTAAAGTTTTTCTTTGCTAGATTCTTAACTTCTAAAAAATCTTCACCCATAAACAACTTACAAACCATACTACCATTGTTTGTTAATGCTTTTAACGAAAAGTTAATGACATCAGTGCAAAGGCTATTAGTTCTAATAGAATCAACAGTCTTATTACCGGTTGTATTTTCTGCCATATCAGAAACTATGACATCAATTTTATCTTTAAAAGTTTTTAAAATTTTATTTTGAACACTTTCTTCTGAAAAATCATTATTTAAAAATACAACATTATCTAATTTTTCCATTGGAGTTATGTCTATTGCAAGAATCTTTCCATTGGTTATTATTTTTGATGCTACTTGAGACCATCCTCCAGGGGTAGAACCAATATCTAATAAATTTGAATTTTTTTTTATTAAGTTAAATTTTTTATTTAATTCTATTAATTTAAACGCTGCCCTTGATTTATAGCCAAGAACTTTAGCTTTTTTAAAAAATTGGTCTCTGTGTTGTTTAATAACCCAAGTCCTACTTTTTTTCGCTCTCTTTGTTTTTTTCATTAAAGAATATCTTCATGATCATCTTCTTTTTGAATCTTACTGAATTCTTTATTTGTTTTATTGTGTAAAAAATAGCTAACTGGAATTGATGTTAAATATAATAAGCCTAGCACCAATAATGCCTTAAATGTAAAAAATATTAATGAAACAAAAACTACTACAATTCCAAATAATAGAAATATTGTTAGTTGACTTGATATTTTAATTTTTTTTAAAGAAAAAGTTGGGATTTTACTAATCAAGAGAACGGCAACTATTATTACTAAATAAGGTGTAAGATTTTTAATATTTAAATTTAATTGAATTTCTGAAAGTTCATAAATTAATGGTAATAATATCAAGATTGCACCTGCTGGTGAAGGAATGCCTTCAAAATAGTTACGTTTCCACTCAGCATCTTCTGATATTTTTGTTAGATTAAATCTTGCGAGTCTCAACACACAACAAACTGAAAAAATTAAAGTTATAGCCCATCCTATTTTTCCATAATTCTTTAACTCCCAAAAATATAATATGAAGGCAGGTGCAATGCCAAAACTAACAAAGTCTGTGAGTGAGTCTAATTCTTTTCCAAATTCAGAAGTGCCTTTAATTAATCTAGCTATTCTACCGTCTAACGTATCTAAAATAGCTGCGAAAACTAAAAAAATTACTGCTAAACTATAATTCTGATCTAGTGCAAATTTGATTGAACTGATACCAAGACAAACACCGATTAAAGTTAATAAGTTGGGTAAAATAAATCTAGATTTTTTTGACGCGACTAATTTAAAAGGATTTTTTTCTTCCATTTTATTTAACGGCTAACAAACTCTCACCAGCAACTACGTTTTGTCCTAATTTGGCTAATAATTTTCTATTATTAAAATAAATATCTACCCTACTTCCAAATCTAATCATTCCAATTCGTTCACCTTGTTCAATGGATTGATTAACTTCAACCTCAGTTACTATTCGTCTAGCGATTAACCCAGCTATTTGAACAATTATAATTTCATCACCATTTTTTAATTTTAGTCGATAATAATTTCTTTCATTTTCTTCGCTAGATTTATCAAGTGAAGCATTCAAAAATTTTCCTGGTTTATAAAGTATTTCTTCTACATTTGCAGAAACAGGCGTTCGATTAACATGGCAGTTAAACACATTCATAAAAATACTAATTTTTGTAAATTTTTTTTTTTCTAAAGAAAGTTCAAGGGGACCGTCTACTTCTGAAATGTTAGAGATTAAACCGTCAGCGGGACTTACTAAAAAGTTATCGTCTTGGATGGAGACACGGTCTGGATCTCTAAAGAAATAATAAACCCAAACAGTTAATAGAATTGCAATTAATCCTAAAGTTTTTGACAAAAGCAGGCATATAAAAGTAACAACTATAGCTATAGCTAAAAATCGGTAACCTTCTTTGTGTATTTTTGGTAAAACTGTATTTAACATATTTTTAAATTTGATAATGAAGCTTAATATGTATAAAAATTCATTTTAATCAATTTATATTTATAAAATTATATATGTCAAAAATTAAGGTAAAAAACGCAGTCGTTGAGTTAGATGGCGACGAAATGACTAGAATTATTTGGTCATTTATCAAAGAAAAACTTATTTCACCTTATTTGGACTTAGATATAAAATACTATGATTTAAGTGTTGAAAGTAGAGACAGAACCTCAGATCAGATTACTATCGACTCAGCAAATGCAATAAACAAATATGGCGTAGGTATTAAATGCGCAACAATAACTCCTGATGAAGAAAGAGTAAAAGAATTTGGACTAAAAAAAATGTGGCGGTCTCCAAATGGAACTATACGAAATATATTAGGTGGAACAGTTTTTAGAGAACCTATTTTATGTAAAAATATTCCTAAGTTGGTTCCTACATGGACAAAACCCATAGTTATTGGCAGACATGCATTTGGAGATCAATACCGAGCAACTGATTTCTTAGTTCCAGGAAAAGGAAAAATGGAAGGTAAGTGGACCGCAGAAGATGGTAGTGATGAAATTAAATATGAAGTCTTTAATTTTCCTGGGCCCGGAATTGCTTTATCAATGTACAACTTAGATAAATCTATAGA
>Ga0115003_10004374_pt1 | contig 10901 bp, 12 predicted proteins | sample ArcticOcean_MG_C_7_FD_88736 | JGI IMG/M metagenome (GOLD analysis project Ga0115003, IMG submission 88736) | Marine microbial communities from western Arctic Ocean - ArcticOcean_MG_CB11_88 | ecosystem: Environmental > Aquatic > Marine > Oceanic | place: Arctic Ocean: Canada Basin | collected... | reverse complement strand
TGTATTTTGATACAGAAGCTTAAATTGTCTTAACTGTAAACGCCCAGATGTGTCTGTTAGCTGACTGCCATTTGCTCCTGCACTTCTCTTGTATTGCGTTGAGAAGGTATAGGCCATCGTGTACGGATAACCCACAAAGCTCTCACCATCTAAGGTGATTGTGACTTGGTTAGTGGCTGGTGTTGAGCCTGACGCAAGACCATCTAGGTATACCATTTTTCCTGTGGCTGTTACTTCAGGAGACTCTTGTAACTGCATTTTTTCAAGAATAATTGAAGTGCCACGTTGGATAATAAAGAACGCAGTAGATTCAATGACAGACAGATTTAGCATTCGGTCAGCATGTGGAAATTCCCACTTAGACCAAGACATCTGCAATGCTGAACCATCTCGCCTAAGATACTTATAAACGTAGCAAGTAGGCACTGTATGAACACCATCTGTAAGCACAAATATCATGTCTTCGTTAGTGTTTGAGACTAGGGCTGTCGCTTTACCTTTTATATAACGAGGTACATTGAGGGTCGCATCAATAGCGATATTGCTCGAAGTATCTGCCTGTACGAAGAACTCTCGCACACCTGTGAAGCCTTCACGATTAGTGGCGAAGTACACATACTCACCAGCACCAACTGGCTCTGCTTGTAGACTAGATTCATATTCAGTTGTCTGATTTATGGACACAGTTGCTGGGGTCAATGAATCACCCGCACTCAGCATAAACTGAGTCTGGTCAGAGAACAGCAGGAGTGTCTCGTTAAATGGAATCGCATGGCGAAGTATTGATACTTTGGTGTGACTGACAGCCACATCAATTGGGTCAGTGTCTAAAACAGTGGTCACTGTTTCTGGATAGAAACTGAAGTAACTTCCAGAGCGACTAAAGATGACATTCTCATCTGCAATCACGCCTAATCGGTTGCGGTGGAAGAATATATCGTTAAGCTTTTTCCCTACAAAGGAAGGGTCACTTGCCGATATAGCGTCACCAACAGAACGGCTAATCCAAGCGTTAGGAGAAAACGTGAATGTGCCATTAGCATTTCTCACAAGTTTCCACGGCATGGTCGCTGCATTTAATGTGGAGTCTGCGCCCTCTGCTATGGACTCTTTCCAGACACCTTCGGCAGTATCACCAGCTTCATATTCAACGTAGTAATTATCAGCCTCAGAAGTTTCATCACCTATGACCTTCATCTTTGAGCCATTGAATGCACGTCTTGGTAAATTAGAGAATCTTTGTACTGAACCTTTAGATCCAATTAACGCAGCGTTACCAAAGGAGTCTTCAGTACGCAGTGTAAAGTCATTACCATCTGTTCTCTGGATTCGGATAGCAGAACCATTGCGTGTGATGGTGTATACGGAACCTAAGTTACTAATTAACTGGCTAGTCAATTGTGTGGCAATGCTGTTGGTCTTTAGGTCAGCCTTATCTGTAGCACTGGTGGTGTATGTAGCTCGCTGTACATTGTCTATGAAGACTTTATAGTCTTGTGAGTAGTTGCCCTGTCTAACATGAACAATAGCTTCAGGATGGGCCAGTGTTGACGTGCTTGCTGTGACAGACGTGGTTATTGATTTATTTAAAATGAAAGTAAAATCAGCAATAGTAACTGACTTAAAATCTGTAAAAGGGTTACCCGTAGCTAGATAAGAATAGCCAGAAGGCGTACTCACAGTATATTCAGTGCCATCAAAACCAAACACTTTTAAAGATGTGTTGTCTGCGATAACAATATAACGCTCAGTTACATCACGATTAATAGTGTGAATAAAGAAATTACCATTGGCTGCGGCATTGGACACTAAGTTAGCTAAATACTGCGTAGGTGGCCGCTTACGTAAACCACTGATAATAGAACTAAATGCATTCACCTGTTCTTCTGCTTGAGAATTTAAACGAACACTAGGGGCTTGCTGTGATACCCCGTTAGCGAGGTTTGGTATTGAGCTACTTACAAGTGCCATGTCTTACCTCGTTAAGATTCGTGCCACATCAGAGTGACCCGTCAGTATGTTGTAGTCAGCATTCTGGGATTCAATAAGACGTAATGAGGTCAATGCTTGATACTCATCTTCACGATTCATGGTATGTAATGAGTCAGAACCTAGTAGGCGGTCTTGGAGAATACGGGATGCCCGTAGTGTTATGTAGTTACGTGCTGCCTCTGGGATTTCCTCAAAGGCCAGTAATATAATTAGGTTACATTTCACTGTTTCAGTGAACGTGTACGTATGGTTTTTGCGGTCATACGCCCGTGAACCACGTTGAATTAAATCGTATGAAGATGACTCATTTGTAGAGTCAACGGACATTAAATTTGTGGGTAAAGGTAGATTTCCGTCTAGGTCAGGAACCAACGGATAGTCATACTCAGAATTGAAGAACCAGCCTTCGACTTGGACTCCACGATTAACATTTTGTAATACAGAAAGTGCAGCTAATGCATCGACTGAAGTCATGTTGACCAAGGTGTTCACAGGTGCTTCACCGATTGTATTGAGCATAGTATTGACTGCTTCAAGCTCAGTTGTAGGTGTCAGGGACATCGTAGCGAATCCTTAAAAAAAGAAAAAAAGGGGAACCGAAGTTCCCCTAGTGTGTTTCTAAATAAGAAACAGATTTATGCCTATGGCAATGCTAATTCAATAGCAGCTTCTGGACGCAAGATTCCATGCCCCATTGCATACTTAGCAACGAACAATGTGCCTTGGCGACGAATGTCGTACTCAGACTCAAGGCCCAAGTCCATTAGCTTAACTGTAGCGACAGCAGACTTGTGGAATACCACAGCCTTAGTCTTAGTAAAGTCAGCGTGGTAAGTGTTGCTCTCACCTGTAACTGCTGATTGGTTACCAGAAGGTAAGTGGTTAGACTTAACAATGGTGATACCAGCGATACGCAATACTTTACCTTCAGCATACGCACCAGAACCGCCCCAATCCTTGTTTAGAACTGTGGTGTCTTGTGCAAGCTTGTAGTAGATGGCTGGAGATACAACGGCATAGCGTTCATCTTCTGGAATGTCATCACCATCCATAGACTCAGCAGACTCAAACAAAGCAGCTACGATGTTCGCAGAAGTTGTGAAGTTAGCTTTAGTAATTACAGTACCAGCGTTAGTACCAGTAATAGTTGCAGCACCACGGGCAGCTTGTACAACTACGCGCAAGATGTTCTTGTCGTATGTGTTAGCCAATACGTTACCTAACTCTTTGGTGTAGGTTGAACGCACGTCATAGTGGTTCTTAGCTTCATCAATGTTTGCAATGAAAGCAGGTGCTACTAGCAAATCGTCAACAGAGATAACCTTCTCTGCTGCCTTGATAGAGCCACCTAAAATTTCAGTACCAACTGCGTGGTATGAAGCTGTGGCAGTTCCCATTACTGGGAATGAGGCAGACTTGCCATTGGTAATTGTGCGAACAGAATGTAATGGAGCCATGACATTCTTTTCTTCAAATTGTGTGATTACTTCACCAGCAAATAGCTTTAGAAATAGTGCATTAGTATCGCCAGCAGCATTAACTTGGCCGAGGCGTGAAACAGTTGCGTTACTCATTTTTAATAGTCCTTAGAGAGGAGTTGAAGTTTCAAGTTGTGTTCTCTTGAGGCTTCGGCCTTTCCGTGACTTCCACAGTGTTGTCTCCCGCAGGAGCAATGTAATTGTCAGTGGTTTAGCTGTGAGCTTGTAGAGGGGGAGCTTAGATAACGCTTGAACGCGCTAACTTAGCTTCGACTGTCTTACGAAATGCAGGGTCAGTCTTGTATTTAGGGTTACGCATAGCTTCCGTAACCTGTGCCACGCTTTCAAATTTACTACCTGCATTTGCAGTAGTTTCACCAGAGATTAAAGAAGGGTTACTTCCGTTTGCTGCTTGGTATTGAGCGTGTAGGCCGCGAACAGCCAATTTAATTTGTGCAGGGTCAGAGGTTCCCATGACATTGTTGTATGCGCTGACTTCAGCCTGTTCAAGGTTGTTTGAAGCCCACGACATCATCGTGCCATAGTTCTCTTCCCCACCTACGCTACTGAACATATCAGTGCGTAAGCTTGTAGCTAATGCTTCTTGACCAGCAATGTATGAATCAACTACATCACGAGGAATGCCAGACTTGTTGATGGCCTCATAGGTTTCATCAGAAAGTTGTCCATTAGCCCCATACTCTGTTTGCATGGAGTCGAAGTCTAAGCCTGCTTTTTGAGCCACTTCCTTAGCATCTTCGTTGGTGGGAATTTCAGCAGGGGTGTCACCATCAACATTCGCTGTTGAGTCTTTACCACCTGACATTTTCTTTTCAAGTGCAGCATAAGACTTGGCCATATCTTCTGGAGTCTTAAACTTCTCTGGTAACCACTCAGGCCGTTCATCCGTAGAGGACTCTTGGTTGTCTGGGGTCTGGGGGGAATCACCTTCGGATTTAGCTACCATTGCATCAATATGCTCTTGGCTATCTTCACCTTCACCTTGGATGATATTTACAGAATCTACCATTATGTTTGTTCAGTTCCTTGTTGTGCTGTCATTTGCTCTTTCATAGCATCAAAGGCTTGAGGGGCTAACTGTTGTCCAGTTTGCATCATCATTGCTTGCTGTTCTTCTTGTTGCATCTGTTCTTCAGATTTAATAAGTCCACCCATGTCCATGCCCAATGAAGTACCCACGCGAGTGATGTAATCACCTACGTTCATGTACTTCTGAATTGCTTCTGGGCCTAGAGGTTGTAGATGGTCGAGCATTGCAGCTAATTTGTTTAAGTCATGGCCTCGCCCGAGGGCTTCAAGTCCAGTAACGATTGTTGGAGACACCACACCCTTTGGCAATTGCGGAACTTTCTTCTGCTTTTGCATTTGTAATAAGAGTCGGTTAACTAAGGGGAGTTGAAATTCTTGGCTCAGGATAGAGTAGATACCACCAAGGGCATCTTCTAGCTCCGAAGCCATGTATCGGATTTCTTCAGCAGTCACTCGTTCAGCATTACGCTGGACTGATGAGTTCATTAAGAAAGCAAAAGATAATCGTTCTTTAATTTCTTGTGCTGTTTGAAAAGCTATCTGCATATCGCCAGATTTCTGGACTTGCAGTGTGCTTACATCATTTGCATCGCCTTCTCGGATAGCCCCGTTTGGAGCTTCTGCTAAAACTCTCGCACGTGTTGTTCCATTGGGTCTTACTAAAAATAAAACCTTAGCAGATGCAGCAGCAGCCTCAACGATAGCTTGAGTTAAAGTCTCAAGGGAGTTTAGGTCACCTTGATATTCTTCCACATACCCACGTCCATAAGATTCACCATCAATACGACTTAGTCTTAAAGGAATCCAAGGGGATTTATCTATTGGGTAAGTACCATCTGAATCAGGCACTGGAATACCAGCCACTTCTTGTGACACATTCCATTTACCATCTCTACGCACAATGTGAGTAAATAAAGAAACAGGTTCGTCATTGCTTGTGTCTTCTGTGTCAGATGATTCTAGCAAGTCTCGTATTTCTATAGGTAAAGCACTGGGTGATACATCTTCTTTGGTTACGATTTCTAGCGCATTACCCATAGGGTCACGCTTGAGAACATACCTGTCCATGTGGAAAACTCTCATGCCACCTTTATCAGGCTGAAAGAGAAGGACGTTACCTGCAACTAGCAGATGTTTAATAGCTTCAAATGCAGCAATGCGAGTTGAAGAAGCTTCAATCTCTGACATTACAGCACGTTCAATTTTGGAGAGAGCTTCTTCAACTTCGGCTCTTGCCCCCTCTTCTTGGGCTAACTCTTGTAACTTAAAATCGTCCACAGTTAAGCGAAAGAATGGTGAGTTTGGAGGTAGTAATGCCAGCAACATTTTAGAAGATAAATTATTAACACCACGTGCGCCAATACCTTGGAACGGAGTGTATAACTTTGAATGTGCTGAATGCCCATCTGGGGGAAGCAGAGAAGGAATGGTTAACTTACTTGCATCTCTAGCTCGGTCAAGAAAAGGTTGACGGGCTGACTCCAAACGCTCATAGCGTTGGCGTATAGCTGTCATATAATGTTACTTCTTTGGGATGTTAATGCCAGTAGGAGTAGTGCCACCTACTTGGGAATCAATTCTCAAGCTGGATGTCCCTTTCTTCTTCTTGTTGGTCTGTGAACGCTTGTTGTCAACATCACCATTCTCACCAATGCGAGGGGCTGTTGGTGCAAGGTCTGCTGGCGGTGGACTTGGTGGGGGTGGCGTAGGGGCTGGTGCTGGTGTGGATGAGCCAAAACACATAAATTTACTCCGTGTCGGGATTAGTTTGTACGTCAGTGACGTGTTCTAGGAAAGTAATGAGGGAATACATTCCTCGCACACTTTGAATTTCAATTGGTGATTGTTCTAGCGTTCTTTCATTGATTGGAAAGAACTCCCGAAGAGCGTTAGTTAGCTCCACGGATACGGGTGGGAACTTGTCAATAGTCATTTAGCTTCCTTATGGTACAACTTTAATTATTAGTGAGGTTTTTGGGGATAGACCTACCATCCCCATGAGTCGCCCACCATTCCATCTGCTGAATAATCAGTGACACGTCCTTCAAAGAAATTTTTGAATGAATCACCATTGAGAACCCAGTCTAGCCAAGGCAATGGGTTTTCTTCAATGTCCCAATTAGGCTTTAAGCCAAGATTAGTTAAACGTCTATCTGCGATATAGCGTATATATTTTTTAACCTCGTCCGAAGTGATACCTTCCATAGCACCCATTTCAAACGCCAAATCAATAACCTTGTCCTCAAGCTGCACAGCAGTTCGGTACATTTCGTAGATAGATAATTTAAATTCATCAGTCACAACCTCTGGATTTTCGTTGATGTAAACACGAAACAATTCAGTCATACCTGCAACATGCATTGTCTCGTCACGGATGCTCCATTCCACGATTTCGCACATCCCTTTGAGCTTTCCAAAACGCTGGAAGTTAAGGAGCATGACGAAGGCAGAGAACAGAGACATGCCCTCATTACACACAGTCTGAGCAATGGACTTAGCTAGACCTTGTTTAGTGTCGGGGTCAAAGGTTTGCATAAACTCAAGCTTCTCAGCCATTGCCTTGTATTCAAGAAAAGCAGTGTACTCTGACTCTGGGAATCCAAGTGTGTCGTTGAGTAATGCATAAGAACGCATGTGGATTGTCTCTCGCTGGGCAAAGGACAACATCATCATTCTTGCCTCATTGTTCTTAATACGAGGTAAGAAGACATCCACATAGCTGCCTCCAACTATCACATCAGATTGTGTGAAGAGCCGGAGGATTTGGGTAATGAAGTTTTTCTCAGGTGCAGAAATCTTGCCAGACTTCCACTGAGTGACATCTTCATTTAAGTCACACTCCCACTCACCCCATGCCAGCTTGTCATGTTCAATAGCTTGAGTGACAAAGCTGGCATAGGAGAATGGTTTAAAAGCTTTTGATGCTGTTAATAAGCTCATTAATTATCCATGACAGGAAAGGCATTCATCATCATCGGCATAGTCTTTTAAAGCTACGCGAGTAGGCTTGAAGCTGACAGTATCAGCCTTAGCCCCTGCGGAAGTTCGCAGGTAATAAAGTCCTTTAAGTTTCTTGTTGAAGGCACGTAGATGTACCTCATTGACGTAAGCCTTATTAGTCCCTGCTGGGAAGAATAGGTTTACAGATTGACCTTGGCATATGAAAGGTTGTCTATCCGCAGCATGGTCAATGACCCAGCGTTGGTCTAGCTCAAAGGCTGTCTTGTAGACTTCCTTGTGCCAATCATCCATCCATTCTAAATGCTGAACGCTGCCATCATTAAGTAGGATTGATTTCCATTGCTCGGCTATCCACGACTCAGGCTTGTGTTGCCATAGTTCAGCTTCTTCCCTAATAACTTTATTAAGGTAGGGATTACGAACTAGATGTGAACCTATCCGAGTACGATGAGTAAACGCATTAGACTTCAGTGGTTCAATTGACGCACTGCAACCCGCAATGATGGACGAATTAGCATTTGGAGCAATCGCCAAGAGGTGACTATTACGGACACCTTCGACATCCGGACAAGAGCCACGTTCTCCCCCCAGGCGAATTGTCGCTGCGGTAGCTTGTGCCTTGATATGAGTGAACATTGTCGTGTTATACGAGTTAGCCATTACAGACTCCCAAGGGATGTTTGCACGTTGCAAAGCACTGTGAAATCCCATTGCACCTAGTCCTAAACTTCGCTCTTGTGTGGCACTGTAAATAGCCTTAAACAGTTCTTTAGGGGCGTTGAAACAGAAGAATGAAATGACATTATCAAGCATCGTTATTATGTCAGAAACCATTGAGGTATCTTTCCAATGCTCAAAGTATTCTAGGTTCACACTGCTTAAACAACAAACGGCTGTTCGTTCTTCAGAGGTCGGTAAGTGAATTTCATTACATAAGTTTGACCCATGTATTTTAAGTCCCTTATCTTTCATCGCTGGCGGTAGATGCCTGTTCGCTTCATCAATAAAGTTTAAGTACGGCTCACCAGTACGGAAGCGAATATCAAGTAGACGCTCCCATAGGTCACGAGCTTTAACAGTTTCACGGACTGTTAAATCGGCAGGGTCAATTAAGTCCCACTGCCCATCAGCCATGACAGTATCCATGAATGCGTCAGGGATATTTACAGCATTGTGAATGTTAAAGGCTTTGCGATTAGGGTCACCACCTGTCGGTACACGGATGTTGATGAACTCAACAATGTCTGGGTGACTGATGTTCATGTAGGCAGCATAAGAACCTTTACGAGTCTTACCCTGCCTGTAGGCAGTCATGTCACTATCAACAGTCTTTAAGAAAGGTATTGGTGAAGGAGCAACGTCACTAACACTGCGCACGTCAGACCAATGCCCACCCACTCCACCGCCTTTGACAGAGAGCCATCGAAGCTCGGATGTGTGATTGATAAGGCCATCAAGACTATCAGGGACGTAATTAAGAAAACAGGATATTGGGAGTCCACGGACTTTTTCTCCTTGCGCAGGGGCGTTTGATAATAGGGGTGAGGAAAACATGAACCAGCCTTTACTGGCGTAGTCATAGATTCGTTGGGCTAACTCATGGTCGTTACGACAATAAGCTAGGGCTGCACGGGCGTAGGCATCTTGTGGGTCTTCCCCCTCACGACAGTAGTAGTCTGTGAGAAGGGTATAAGCTTGCTCTGATAACAATTCGTTGCGTGAATAATCAACTACAATGCTCATTTATCCACTCCTGTGTTTCCGTGATGCCTTTGAACCCGATTAGTTCTGCACCAGTTTCTGTGTTCAGGATAGTGGGGACACTTTTAACTCGATAGCGAATGGCCTGACTAATGTCTTTGCCAATGTCTATCTCTTCATAATCTATTTCTGAACTATTCAGAATAGAAGTCACAGCCTTACAGGGCTGACACCCTTCCGTGTAGAATTTAATAATCATCGGTTATCACCTGAACCCATCAAGGTTCCCCGTTGTTTACGGGACTGAAGTTTGTTCATATTCATAAGAGCCACACGTTCTAATGTGTATCCAAAATGCTCTGAAAGGACAGCAGCAAACCAAAGAACATCACCAACCTCTTGCATCAGGTCACTGACATTCAGAGGCTTATCACCTCGGTAATATTTAGCGACCTTATCTGCTACTTCACCAGCTTCAGCAGCCAGCCCAAGTGATAGATATGGCAATGCATTATCTTTTGAAAAGATAGCTGTCTCTAAGGCAGATTCTTGGTATAGGTTAAAGCTCACAAGGTCAGTCATAGGTGCGTCCTTTAAGGTCTTGCCATAGCTCGGCATAGTGGATTATTTTTTTAACATCAGATTCAAACTGACCTTTGTGTGGCGCACGGGTCGCATACTTCACGATGTTGGCTGCACAGAAGTCGAGTTCATTTAGCATGATGTATTCAATGGGTTGAATTGGGTGAACGTAATGGTCACCCCCTTCTTGGCGGGATAGACCTACTTTAATTTTGGCGGTGTCCATAAGATAATATTTCCATCATCAGTGATGTCATTGAATCGTAAAATTCTGGCACATCGGGCTTGGGTTAATGCATCATCTTCAGTCAGACCAGCCTTCTTATAGGCAGCTACGATAGCTTCCCAAATGGCTACGTTACGTAGGTGAGGGTCGGTGGATTGAAGTGATGCTTTGTGGAGTATTTGCTGTGCCTTAACAGGGCCAACTTTTGGACAACCTTTATAATTGTCTACAGCATCACCAGTGAGGATTTGAGTGAAGAAAGAGAAGTCAGCATCAGCTTCGCTAATGGTAACCACGCCATCTTCAGGGTGGGCAGGATTAAAGAATCTACATGGTATGGTCTTGAGGTCTTTGTCCTCAGACACGATGATAGTGTCATCATCATCACTGCCCCGAATACCTAGCAAGTCGTCTGCTTCAAAAGGTTCACGAAGTACAGCCTGATATTCATCAATCATCCACTGCTTGAGTGGCTTCAATGTAAGGGGCTTTCGCACGTCCTTGCGATTACCTTTGTAGGAATCTAGGACTTCAGTACGGAAGTTCTTTGAGCCTGTCAGGTAAAGCTTGTAGTGGTCTGCACCTGTCTTCTCAAGCATGGAGGTTATCTTCTGCTTAATTAAAGCCTGACCTTCTGACTCATAAGCATGAAGCGTCCATAAGTCTTCGTCCCATTTCACTGCAACTTCAGTAGCAGCCGCAGCTTGATAAGCTACGATGTCACCATCAATCAGCAAGGTCGTCATAGACTTCTCCTGCTTCGATATTTCGCCTAGTGATAACTTGGATGCCATGCTTAATAGCTACATGCTGCTCTTGCCAATCAAGGTAAGCACCCATTGCAAAGTTAAAAGCTAAGGCAAGTGACACGACTGAAAAGGCTAGACAAACTAAAACCATCATTAAAGTTT
>Ga0115003_10004370_pt1 | contig 10910 bp, 9 predicted proteins | sample ArcticOcean_MG_C_7_FD_88736 | JGI IMG/M metagenome (GOLD analysis project Ga0115003, IMG submission 88736) | Marine microbial communities from western Arctic Ocean - ArcticOcean_MG_CB11_88 | ecosystem: Environmental > Aquatic > Marine > Oceanic | place: Arctic Ocean: Canada Basin | collected... | reverse complement strand
TTTTATTGGAATACTTGTGGATATTTTTTTTTAAGCTCAATAATAGATAGATATTTATCCTTTATTGGAGGTAAAAAAATAAATATAGAATCTGGCTCACAGCCAGATTTTTCAAAAGATATAAAAAAAAATTATATTCATTATTTAAAAATACATTATAAAAAAAATAAATATTGGCTACTTAATAAAATTAAATCAAAAATCTTTACAACTATTAAAAATTTTATTAGTAAGAAAATAATTATTCCTACCACTAATATTTATTTTGCAACCAATGAAAAAACTTTTTCATATTATAAAAAAATTTCGAATGGCAAACAAGTATTTAAAATTGACGCTTGTGAAATGGTAAATTTCAAAGAATTTAAAAAAATTAAAAATAAGAATAAAAAAAGTATAGTTTTTATAGATCAAGAATTAGAAAATCCATTTGATCAGCGGTTAAACTACGGGTCTGCAGGCAGCATCTATAAAAAAGAGGATTACTGGTCTAAACTTAACATTTTATTCGATAAAATAAGTAAAAGCTTGAATAACTTTAAAGTTAATATAGCTGCCCACCCAAGAAGAGAAAAGAACAATCTTCCTTCTAAGAGGAAATTTGCCTTTAGTAAAACTTTACAGCTAATATCTGAGTCGAAATTAGTTTTAGGACATCATTCACTTGCACTACATTATGCAATTTTATGTAGGAAGCCTATACTTTTTATCTATTCTTCCAAACAAATAAGAATTGGAGAAATTATAATAATTAAAGGTATTGCAAAAGCAATTGGATCTATGACTTTAGATTTTGCAAATATAGATAAAAAAAAAATAAAATTGAATTTAAAAAAAATTCTTAAAATAAATATTAGAAAATATAAAAATTATGAAAAAAATTATATTTGTTTTCAAAACCAAACTTCTTACGGAAGATGGAAGACAATTTTGAAAAATCTAATAGCTGTTCAATAAAATTATGTGTGGAATATTAATTTATAAAGCTCCTGGTATAACCAGTGAAATAAAGAAAAAATTTAAAAATGCACTTAACGATTTAAAATTTAGAGGACCAGATGAGACTAGAATAATACAAAATCAAAATACATTAATTGGTTTTACAAGATTAAGTATAAATAATATCAAAAATGCAAGCCAACCATTCAAAAGTTTATGTAACAGATACTTAATAGTTTTTAATGGGGAAATTGTAAATTATAGAGAGCTTCATTATAAAATAAAACAAAGTGGTACCAAAATGAAATATGGTCATGAGGCAGAAATAATCATTAGCCTTTACAAACTTTACGGAAATCAATGTGTAAATTATTTGAAAGGATTTTTTGCGTTTGTCATAATAGATTTGAAAAAAGATAATATTTTTGCGGCTGTAGATAGGTTTTCTATTAAACCTCTATATTATGTAAATGATATACAAAAAAAATTAAATATATTCACCTCTGATTACTCAGTTTTAATCAAGAATAATTTAATTAAAGATGATTTAAATATTCCAAAAATTATAGACTATCTTTCTTTAGCAAGAGAATTTAACGATTCAACTATTTATAATAAGATTAAGAAAATACCAGCTTCAACTTATTTAAATATGAGGCACAGTAAAATTATTTATAAGAAATATTGGTCTCCATTTAAAAACAAAATTCATTTTAAAAATAAATTATTTTTTAATGAAATAAACAAGAAAATAAGCAATGTGCTTGATTTGTGGAAAATATCTGAAACACCTATTTCTTTATGTGCAAGCTTTGGAGTAGATTCTCAAATTCTTAACCATTTTTTCCATGAAAATAATATAGATGTTAAGCTTTTTCATATTCCTGAGGGAAAGTATAATTTTTTTAATTTACATGAAGCTAAAAAAATATCTTTAAGTACAAATAAAATTATAGAACAACTTAATAAGTTTACAAAAAACTCTTACAATCCGTATCCACTCGCACATAGTAGTTCAACTTCTTTATTTCAATTATATAACTCAATAAAGAAAGATAAATTTAAAGTTACCTTCAATGGTGAAGGTTCCGACGAACTATTTGGTGGATATGGAAGATTTAGCAAACAACTTCAACTATTAAAAAATAAAAAAAATAAATTTAGCGATATGATATTATCACTTTATAAAAATGAAATTGAAATTATTAAAAGTGTTTTTAATAAGAATTATGCTCACGATTTAAATCATCAACTTGAAAAAAGAATTGACTCAATAGTATTAAGAAGCAAAAAAATAGAAAATAAGATATTAGAATTTGATCAAATAACTTTTATACCAGCAGTGATACAAAGACATGATAGTATAGGAATGTTCAATAGTCTTGAAGTAAGACCACCGTTTTTAGATCATGATTTAGTAGAAGTTGTTAATTCACTACCTGTAAATTTAAAATATAAGTTAAATGAATCAAAAATTATTTTAAAAAAAATACTTTTAAAAAAATTCTGTTATAAAGCACCTAAAACTAAACTTGGGACACCAAGTATATTTGATAAGATATTAAAAAATAAAAAAGAAATAAGTAACTTTAAAGAAAGTATTTTTTACGGAAAATTGAGCTTGCACTTAGATCCAAATAAAATTATAAAACAAATATCGAAAATAGAAAAAAAAAATCATTATTTTCTTTGGAGAATATATATTTTAAGCAAAATGCTAAATAAGTTTTAACGTAAAATGAAAAAAAAAATATTATTAGGAGGATTTAATAGGAAGCAAATTTTATTTTTAAAAAAAAATAATAATAAAGTAGAATTTTATTTGCATAAACCTCTTCAAAAAAAAATCGATAAGATTGATGCTTTCGTTTCAGTATCAAGAAAAAGTTTTGAAAATTTTTATTACAATGATTTACATAAATACAAATCTTCGATTTCATGGGTTCATCTTGGTGCCGCAGGTTTTGATAAATATTTTCATAACAATGAATTAAGTAAAAAATGCAAGTTAACAACCGGAAAAATAATTCAAGGTCCACAAGTAGCTGATCATGCTATGGGTTTGCTATTAAGTTTAACCAGAAATATAAATTTGATTATAAAAAATGGTCCCTTTTATAGATTTAAAAATAGACCAATAGAATTAAGGAATAAAAATGCACTTATTGTAGGATACGGCGGCATTGGTAAATGTGTAGCTGAAAGAGCAAAGGGTTTTGGATTAAATATTGATGTTGTCGATCATAAATATTCACCTATATCAAATGTAGTTAATAATTTTCATTTAATTGAAAATTATAAAAAAGCTCTGAAAGATAAAGACATTATTTTTTATACAATACCACTAACAAAAAAAACAGAAAAACTATTTAACAAAGGATCAATAAAATATATCAAAAAAGGTGCTTTTATAATTAACGTTTGCAGAGGTGATGTAATTTGTTTTGAGACTCTTTATAAATATTTAAAAAATAATCATCTAAGAGGAGCAGGCAGTGATGTAGTTGATGTTGAACCTATTAAAAAAAATCATAAACTCCTTAAACTTTCAAATTTTGTTTACACGCCTCATATAGCAGGAATATCTGATAAATTATCAGGAAGAAATTTTAAACTTATAGAAAGTAATATTAGTAGGTATGCTAACAATGATGAGTTAATTAATCTAGCAAACATTATTAAAGGTTATTAATGGCAATTTACAATAAAGAAAATGTTAAGAAATACGATGGCTTATATGAAAGTGGCCATGACCATGATTATCCCAATTTAGATTTAGTCAGACTTGCGGCTAAGTATTTTATAGATAAAAATACTAATTTATTAGATTTTGGCTTTGGATCAGGCGAAAACTTATTTCATTTTCATAGAAAAAATTTTAAAGTATATGGTATTGAAGCTAGCATTAAAGCAATTGAACTAGTTGAAAAAAAAATTAAGCAAAAAGATATTAAAGATAATAAAATTAAACTTAAAAAAATAAATGAAAATGATAAAAAAATTCCTTTTGAAGATAATTTTTTTGATAACATAATATGTACTAGCGTAATTTCTATTTTAAAAAGTAAAGAAAATATCTTAGAACTAATCCAAGAATTTCACAGAATATTAAAAAAAAATGGTAAATTGATAATTGATATTAATGGGCCAAAATCAAGTTTTCAAAAAGAGGGTAAATTTATATCAGAAGATATTTATGAAACAAATATAAAAAGCGGTGGTAAAATTAAAGTGTACTGTCCACAAAATAAAAAGGTTTTTTCAAATTTGTTTCAAGATTTTCATGTAGATGAATTAGGAGAAGTAAAATTTAATTATTTTAACTTTTCTGAACATGAATATATTGCTTGCGTCAGAAAAAAAAATTAATCTTATTATACAATTAATGAATATTTTAATTACAAATATAAGTAGGAGGTTATACTTTGTAGATTTTTTAGTAGATATAAAAAAGAATTTTAAAAACTTAGAAATACATTTAGCTGATAATGATCGATTTTCACCAGCTTTAAATCTTGCATCAACTAAAAATCACATAATACCAAAGGTGTCTGATGGTAAAAAAAAATATTTAGTTGCTATAAAAAAAATAGTAAAAAAAAATAAAATTAATTTGATAGTACCTATAACAAATTTTGATTTAGAAATTTTTTCAAACTCAAAAAAAGAATTCGCGTCACTTAATTGTATGATCTTAGTTTCATCTTCAAAATTTATAAAAATATGTTTAGACAAAAAAAAAGTATCTCTTTTTTGTTTAAAAAATAAATTAAAAACTCCTAAAATTTATTATAATTTAAAAAAAACCAACATTAATAAATTTTATGTTAAAAAAGATAGATTTGGCAACACTTCTGGCGGTTTTGAAAAATTCAAAAAACTGAGTAGTCATCACTTTAATAAAAAAAATATCGTTCAAGACTTGATTAAAGGTCAAGAATTTCATTTTGATATTTTAAATGATTTTAATGGAAAATACGTTTCTTCTTGTGTTAAGCGAAAAATTTCGATGCGAGCAGGGGAGACAGATAAAGCAAAAATAGTATATGAAAAAAAATTAGAAAATATATGCGTACAAATTTCAAACTGTTCTAATCATATTGGAAATTTAGATTGCGATGTAATAATAGATAAAAATAATGACGTTTATATTTTAGATCTAAATCCGAGATTCGGTGGAGGGTACGCTTTCACTCATTTAGCTGGATTAAATTATTTAAAATTTATCATTTATTCACTCTCAAAAAAAAAATATATTTTACCAAAGAGACCCAACATCATTAAAGCAGCTAAGACTTTAGGTGTTAAAATATGCAAATAGATAATTTAAAAAAAAAAACTTTAATTATTGCAGAAGTGGGACCCAATCATAACGGTTCATTAAAAACTGCATTAAAAATAATAAAACAGGTAGCTTCAACAGGCGCAGATGTTATAAAATTTCAACTAGCCAATCCTGAAGATGTATACAGCAAAGATGCTTTTATGGCGGATTACCAAAAAAAAAATGACAAGAGCAAATCAATAATTGAAATGAGTAGAAAAGTTCAACTTAAGAAAGAAGATCATATCATATTAAAAAAAGAATGTGATAAAGAGAAAATTATATATGCTTGCTCAGCTTTTGATTTAAACTCTCTTAAATTTTTAGATAAAAAAATTAATGTTTCTTTTTTTAAAATTCCATCAGGAGAAATACTTTCTCTAGATATTTTAGACTACATATCAAAGAGTAATAAACCGGTAATGATGTCTACAGGAATGGCTACAGCTAAAGAAATTTCATACGCATATAATATTTTAAAAAAAAAGAAGCCTAAAAGAAAAATAACTTTAATGCACTGTGTCAGCTCTTATCCTGCACTTACCAAAAATTTAAATTTAAACTTTATCGATAAATTAAAAAAAACATTTGGCGCTGAAATCGGTTATTCTGATCATTCTTTAGGTTCTAAGGCTTGTTTAGCTGCAGTAGCAAAAAGAGTAACTGTTATAGAAAAACACGTGACATTATCAAAAAAGAGTAAAGGACCTGACCACAAATCTTCGATGGAAATTAAAATTTTTAAAAAATTTATACAAAATATAAGAGAAATAGAAAATATTTTAGGAATGGAAAAAAAAATTTTTACAAATAATGAACTTGGTGTAAAAATGGTTGCAAGAAAAAGTCTAGTTACCGCAAAAAATATTTTAAAAGGGCAAGTGTTAAAAAAAAAAGATCTTGTTTTTAAAAGACCTGGTACCGGCATTTCACCCACTAATTTAAAAAAAATTTTAGGACGAACTATAAGAAAAGATATCAAAAAGAATAAACTGTTAAAAATGAAAGATTTAATTTAAATGAATACAATTGCATTTATACCAGCTCGAGCTAATTCAAAAAGACTTCCAAAAAAAAATATAAAGAAATTGAATGGTGTTTCATTAATAGAACATTCTGTAAGATTTGCAAAATCACTAAAGTTTGTCGACGACATAATTATTTCAACAGATGATAAAAAAATAATAAAATTATATAAAAAGTCCAAGTTTATAAAGTTATTTAAAAGACCAAAACACTTAGCAACAAATAATTCAGAAACTATTAGTGTAATAACACATACGCTAAAAAAATATGAAAAAAAATTTAATAGAACAGATACAGTAATTCTTTTGCAGCCTACATCACCATTTAGATCAAATAAAATAGTTCATTTAGCTTATAATATTTACAACAAGTTAAAAAAAACAAAGTCAGTTATAAGTGTATCTAAATCTAATAATTCCTTAAAAAGAAACTTTTATATAAAAAATAAATATCTAGAAGTTGTGGGTAAAAAAAATAAAAAACATAAAAATATTTATCAAGTTAATGGAAACTTTTATATCGGAAATAAAAATTTTCTAAATAAATACAAAAGTTTTTATTACACAAAAAAAACAATACCTATTATTTTAAAATCAAAATCACTTTCAATTGATATAGATACAAAAGAAGATTTTGATAAAGCAAGGAGAACTATAAAAAAATGAGCACAAAAATAGTCACTGTAATAGGACTTGGTTTTGTTGGTTTGCCAACAGCGTGTGTACTTGCCAATACAAAAAAAAAGAAGAAAAGCATATTTTCGGTGCACGGAATTGATAAAGATATTAATACGATAAAAAATAAAATATTTAATGCTAATAAATACTCTGAAGACATTAAACTAAACAAGTTAATAAAATTATTACCTCAAAATAAATCATTTAGTTTAACCAAAAATTATAAATCAATAATAAAATCAGATACTATAATCATTAGCGTTGGCTTTGACTTTAATAAAAAAAATAAAATTACACAATTAAAAAATTTAAAAAATTTATTTTCTACAATAGGTGGATTAATGAAAAAAAAATCTTTGCTCATTATTGAAACCACTTTGCCACCTGGAACTTGTGATAAAATAATAGTTCCAATACTTAAAAAAGAGCTTAATAAAAGAAAAATGAAAATTGAAGACATTTATTTAAGTTTTTCTTTTGAAAGAATAATGCCAGGTAAAGGTTATCTTGATTCAATAATTAATAATTTTAGATGTTACTCTGGCATAAACAGTGCTTCTAAAAAAAAGTGTAAAAACTTCTTACAAAAATTTATTAATTATAAAAAATATGAAATGATAGAACTGGAGAGCTTGATAGATTGTGAATCAGCTAAAATTTTAGAAAACTCCTATAGAGCAGTAAACATAGCTTTCATTGATGAGTGGACTAAATACTCCAATCACACGGGTGTAAATTTAAATAGCATTTTAAGCGCAATAAGAAAGAGAAAAACACATTCAAATATAATGAACCCAGGAATTGGAGTAGGCGGATATTGCTTAACAAAAGATCCAGATTTTATGAATTATTCAAGTAACTTATTTTCAAAAAATAAATTAAATTTCCCAATAATAGATCTAGCAAATAGTATTAATTTAAAAATGCCAACCACTTCTATAGATTTTATTAAATCGAAAGTAAAAAACTTAAATAAAAAAAAAATTTTAATATTAGGCCTAACTTATAAGGAAGACGTTTCTGACGTAAGATTTAGTCCATCATTAAAAATAATAGAATATTTAAAAAGGAATAAAATTAAATATAAAATTCATGATCCCTATGCCTACGACAAAAAGCAAAAAGAATTTATTAAAATTTTACCAAAATTAGATAATTTTAGTTTGGTAATAATGTGTGTACGTCATAGTTATTATAAGAAGTTAAATAGAAAAATACTTTCACCTAAACCTATTTACTTTGATTTAAATAGAGTATTACAAAATACTCAAATAAATTTTATGAAAAAAAATAATTATAAATTAGAGGTTTTAGGTGGCAATTAATAAAAAAATTATTATTACTGGAGGTGCGGGTTTCATAGGTTATTATTTAGCAAAAAAATTAATAAAAAGAAATTTTCAGGTTATTATATGGGATAACTTATCAAGAGGAAAATATGATTTTTATTTTAAAAATCTTATTAAACATAAAAATATAAAATTTGTCAAAAAAGATTTAAGTAAAAAAATAACGAGCAATGTAAAAAGTATAAAATATATTTTTCATTTAGCTGGATCAGTTGGGGTTGAAAATATAAATCAGAATCCTTTAAATGCTTTTTTAAATAATACATTAGCATGTAAAAATGTAATAAGATTCAGTAATAAACTTAAAGAAAAATCAAAAATAATTTTATTTTCTACAAGCGAAGTTTATTCACCATTGATTAAAAAAAATAAAGTTAAGTTCCCAATCAAAGAAGAAAACGACATACTTATAGAAAATAAAATTATACCAAGAGACTCATATTATCTTTCAAAAATATTTAATGAAAAATTAGTACAATTATCTAAAAACGATTACTTAATAATAAGACCTCACAATATATATGGGCCAAGAATGGGATATAGCCATGTTATTCCAGAGCTTATAAAGAAAATATTTCTAGAAAAAAAAAAAATTACTAAAAAATCATTAGTCTTTTCCCCACAACATAAAAGAGCATTTTGCTATATTGACGATGCGATTGAACAAATAGTGTCACTAGCATTAAATTCAAAAGCCAATAATCAAATATTTAATATCGGAAATATGAAACAAGAAATAAAAATAATAGATTTAGCAAAAAAAATAAAAAATTTAGTATTTAAAAAATCCAATTTAGTTAATGGACAAATTACAAAAGGTTCTCCCCTAAGAAGAGTGCCCAACATGAACAAAACAATTAAAAAAACTAAAATTAAAGAATTTGTAAATTTAGACAAAGGTTTGTTCCAAACAATTAATTGGTATTTAAATGATATTAAAAAAAAATATGAAAAATAAAACTATAATTAAAAGAATTATTTTGTTAATTAAAAAAGGACTAAAAAAAAGCCCTAAAGGTTTACATGATCCATTGTTTATAGGTAATGAAAAGAAATATCTTAATGACTGCATAAATTCTGGATTTGTTTCTTCAGTAGGAAAATATGTTGAAACATTTGAAAAAAAAATTTCAAATTTTACAAAAACCAAATATGCTGTAGCTACTGTTACAGGTACATCTGCTTTACATCTCGTACTCAAGTTCTATAACCTCACGTCTAAAGATGAGGTTTTAATTCCAAGCTTAACTTATGTGGCAACTGCAAATGCCGTTAAGTATTGTAATGCACACCTAAATTTTGTTGATGTTGAAAAAAATAGTTTAGGAATTGATCCTGAAAAGTTGGAGAATTATTTAAAAAATATATCAAAAAAAGTAGGTAGCAGCTTTTATAACAAAAAAACTGGAAGAAAAATAAAAGCATTAATTGTAGTTCATCTATATGGTTTTCCCGGAGATCTATTTAGAATTATGAAAATATGCAAAAAGTATAATATTATTCTAATTGAAGATGCAGCTGAGGCACTTGGTTCATTTTACAAAAAGAAACATGTCGGAACTTTTGGAGAAGCTGGGATTCTTAGTTTCAACGGAAATAAGCCGATAACTTGTGGTGGAGGTGGCATGATTATTACTAATAATAAAAAAATGGCTACAAAATTAAAACATTTATCTACTCACGCTAAAAAAAAACATTCTAATGATCATGTTCATGATCAAATTGGATATAACTATAGAATGACAAATCTATCAGCAGCTGTAGGGTGCGCACAGTTAGAAAAAGTAAATATCATATTAAAAGCAAAAAGAGATAATTATAAACTTTATTCAAATATTTTCAAAAATAACGACCAAATTAAGATATTAGATGAACCAAAATTTTCAAAAACAAACTACTGGTTAATAATAGCTAAACTAAAAAACAACAAACTTAAGAAAGAACTCATGAATGCATTAACAAAAGAAGGTATTAAATCTAGATCACTTTGGAGGCCGCTGCATACATTGAAAATATTTAAGGACTGTCAAAGAGATAAACTTGAGAATACATTAAATATTTTTAATAAATCAATTAATTTACCAAGTAGTCCAGGAATTAGTTATAAAAAAAAATGAAAAAAAAAATATTAGTAATTTCAGTTGGGAGATCAGATTATGATAGATATTTGCCAATTATAGATGGTTTACAAAAATCGAAAAAAATAAATCTTTCATTGTTTTTGACTACCGCACATTATAATAAAAAATTAGGTTACACAGCAAATTTTGTTAGTAAAAAATTTAAAATAATAAAAAATAACAAAAAGACTAATTTTAAAGATGAAATGAATATTGACTTTTCAGAAGATTTAAAATTTTTATCTTCTAAAATTAAAAACAGCAAACCAGATATTATGATTGTTCTTGGTGATAGGTATGAAATGCTAGTTGGCCCAATAGCTGCGGCTCCCTACAATATTCCAGTTATTCATTTCTACGGAGGTGCTGTAACAGAAGGCGCTATAGATGAGTTAGTGAGACACGCGATAACAAAAATGAGTCATCTACATTTTGTTATACTGGAAGATTATAGAAAAAGACTAATTCAAATGGG